>Ga0247741_1001784_pt1 | contig 11985 bp, 15 predicted proteins | sample UWRJL213509R2_FD_180945 | JGI IMG/M metagenome (GOLD analysis project Ga0247741, IMG submission 180945) | Plant litter microbial communities from Arlington Agricultural Research Station in Wisconsin, United States - UWRJ-L213-509R-2 | ecosystem: Environmental > Terrestrial > Plant litter >...
GCATTCTATTATTAGAACACCAAAAGAGCGCCCGCGCGCGCTTGTCAACCGAAATAGACCTGACATCACAATTCTGACAGGTTCTGTCAATCACTCGGGCTCGGGTTGGCTTTCCGTTCAGCCGGCAAATGTCGGAAGATGTTGTGTGCACTTGGTACCCTCAGCTCTCGCTCAATAGCGTCCATTTTCGTTGGGAAATGGTGCAGTGGAGGTGTATTATATTAAATAAAATTAGGAGTGGGTACATAAACACGAAATAGCATATACGAGCAGGCGTCAGCAAAGGGCATTGAGGGCTACTTGACAATCAGACACTGCCTGTTTCCACCCCTTCTGTCCATCGTCGCGCTTGCCTAAAGCCATGCCCCAGAAAAACAGCCCCGCCATGACGCTCAGCATCCCATTGAGACCCGGCCTACGAACCTCCTCCCAATCCCCATCGACCCTCGAAAAGACAACATCCCCAGAACTCGATTTACGCCAATTCGGCTGAAGAGCCGCCCACCACAATTTGAAATCGGCTTCGTATGCAGCGGTATCTGTGATTGTAGGCCTCCAAGCAGGGGCTCGAGCGCGTTGAATCCACGCTTTAACAGCCTCTGGACGCCTTGTAGTAGGCAATTTTCTCAACTCCGTAAAGTCCGATTTCACCTCAAAGGCTTCCCATGTCTTCACCAGCTGAATCCAGTGAGTGCCGAGCTCTTTGCACCTCATCATTGAGACGGCGGATGTGAACCAGGCAGGCTTCGCAGTAGCCAATGGGTTGGGCGAAGTGGAAGCCTGCGGCATAGCAGTTATTGCTGTCGTACCCGAGGTGGACGCCGGTTGAACAGTTGTCGAAGACGTTTGATTGGCGCCTGAGGAACGGGTGCGACGGGGTCGATCAGAGAGGGGGGGGGTTGTGGCCTTTGGTAGAGTTGGGGTCCAAGCACCCTTGCCCCTCAGCTTCTTTGTTGGCCTAACAACCGCGATATCCGCCGGATCCTCGTCATCCTCATCCGTCGCGACGTCTTTCCGTTTCTGAAGAAGTCGCGCCTGGTCACCCTGCTGCGAGTTTCGGGATGGGCTTACAGGCGGAGAACGTTGTAGGAGTGGCGAATCTGGTAATGAAAACAGGGGGTAGGGAGGTGGAGTTGGAGGTGGTGACGACTGTGGCAACGGCGTTTGCTGAAGGGGAGTACCGCGACCTGTGGAAGCTGACCCTACCCCCTTCAACACACTCGAAGGTTGGTTCGCCGACGAGTCTACTCCTTCCATTGGCGCCGGAGCCGTCTGCAGACCAACAGCTCGGCCTAGTTGCGCATCTAAGGACCGCATTTCAGCAGCCTTGGAGGAGGTTCGGGCTTTCGAAGTCTTTGAAGTGGTAGCTGGAGTGTGTGCGGTGGGCCGTTCAAGCGTCGCTGTTGCTGTTGCGGCTGTAGTCTTCGAAGTCTTTGAAGTGGTGGCTGGAGTGCGTGTGGTGGCTGGGGTGCGTGTGGTAGGCTGCTCGAGCGTCGTTGTTGCGGCCGTAGTCTTCGGAATGTTGGATGTTATGGACGTAGTCTTCGGAACGTTGGAAGGGGCAGTCGTAGTCTTCGAAGCGTTGGAAGTTGTGGTCGTGGGGGGAGTGGGTGCGTGAATATCTGGGGGAGATGCGGATGGATGTAGTGGCACTTCGAACAACACGATTCCTAACGCCTCGAGTTCGGCCATGGAGGAGGCGAGCGGCGTAAAGCCTTCTGGGTCGAGAGCACGGGCTTGACAATCTTCCACGCCTAAGACTCAGAAATTAGCCTAGATACGTACGTAGAGTATGGGAGGAGCTCACTATAACATTTCCTGAGGAAATCAGAAAAGATAGGGAAGATTATATGCTTGTATCGAACCTGCTCTGCAGCGCAGAAATCCATTGGTACGTCGCCTTTTGTCGTTCCAGAGGGAACACTGCCCAAACGTCAGTCGATAGAGATTTACGATTACGACTGGGGGGCATACCTCATCACTTTCATGCGCCCACCTGCCGCAGGCTCCGGCCCACCACCCATAAAGAAACCCTTCCAACCCGTAGCCTCAAAGATCAGGTCAAGGAGTGGCCCGACCAATTTCGGGATGCACTCGATGCACCTACCGTGATTCTGTGAGCTTAAATTGACTGTTGGTGTGAAAAGACGTACCTTTGACGATCACCAGGGGTTGTTGATAAAGAACCCTTCGTATTCTGCGTCCAACCTTCGTCCATATCCTTGTTCTCCTGCTCAGCAAGGGCAGCATATTCATCCCTGGTCTCCTGGCTGAGCGCCTCAAACATCTCTTTCGCCACCTGTCCTCGAATTGTTACGCCCGTTTTCTTGTCTGCGCCGAGGTTCTTCGCTGCTGCTGCGATGGCCTCCCGGTTTGCTGAGACTTTCCGCCATACCTCGATTGGGGTTCGATGCCGACCTTTCACGAGACCAACACCCATCAGTCTGTGGAGCAAGATACGGTAGGGGTTGACGGCTCCGGAATCCTTCGAATCGAGGTCTTGGTCCTTCATGTAGTGTGATCTCAGCCATCGCTTGATTTGCTGTTGAAGGTTGTGTCAACGGCGGCGGCCTCTGAAACAAATAGTCACAACGTACTGCTTTGCGCACTGCGATTAGATCCGCATGGTTCTTCAACCGTTCAAGCTCTGCTTCGTACTCTTCGGCTGTCAGCTTCTCTAAATCTGGTTGTGGTTGCTCTGTGTCTGCTTTCTCGTCGTCTACTGATTTTGTGAATTCCTCCGACGGTTCTTCATCTAGTGGGAGCTCTACTGGATAGCATCTGAAATACCGACTCTGGATCTTGGATAATGCATCTGCAGCGTATCCTCCTTCCACTCCAGCCTTGTAGTCGGCCTTTTCTCCGACGAAGAATGTGAATCTTGAACCACGAAACAACCCTGGGTTCACCATCTATGATGCATAAGGTGAGTGCGCGAATCTTCTTAGGCGTACCGCCCTGCTTACATTCAATGGTTCCTGCGTCTATAGCAGTGGCAAAACGGGGTATCGAATGACACCAATTGTCACCGCAACCGAAGCGAGCACTTTTTCTAGCGTCAGACACTCTGGCCGATACCTGCAGCACACAAATCAGGTGAGTTTGGTTCACAACATGAAGTCAACCACGTTGAGCTCACCGGTTGCCACTCTGGAGGTGTTGGAGTTTTTTGAACCGTGCCACCAAATGCTTTCGAGGGGTACTACTTCGTCGACACGCCTGTCTAGGCGGTAAGAATCCGTCGACGAGTTTGACCGGCGAGTTTGACCGACGACTCAGACCGAAGTTTTTGAGTCGAACGAGGGCTCGCGCCGGGGCTGTCGTGCAGAAGGCGTCAAGACGAGGCCGTTAAACCAAATGAGGACCCGTACAACACACGCAGAAGGTCTCGTTATGAGAAGGTGCAAGGCCAAAGGCGAGCGTAGGATTTGGGCCAAGCAGGGGCATTTCAAACCAGCTCACCCGCCTCCTCCGCCCTGGCATTCGGGACCCAGCTGGGGAACGATCGGTGAAGATTCGAATTTCTTTGATAATTCTTTTCTGAGACTGAATTCGGCACAGGATCTAGCACGAATGGCGCCCGTTCAATTTTCGAGACGCGGTGCCATCAATTTACCAAGATCTCTGAGCCCAGTCTCTGGTTCAGGGAGTGAAGGTCTCTTGGTCGAAAAGAAAACCCGGTCGGAACGCGGCAACTAACCAATACCCCCAAACTTTGCGTGAGGCGATCATTTTCAAGGATAAATACCAGGCCATGTTGACTGCTTACCAGATAATAATGTCAAAGCCAAATCCAACCCCCTCTGCTCACAGCTCCACGCCTTCCTTGGACAACCTCGCGAAGATCATCAACGCCAGAGGCGTAGCGATTCACGAGGCTACCCCGTGAACCCCCAAATTGTCGCGAGTCGCCAAGTCTGCGCTGAAAGCCAATACGCCTACGCCCAAGGTCACCCCGGCGCCCATCAAGTCAGCACTGAGGGCCACTGCTCCTACGCCCGCACCTTCTCCTCCCAAAGCGATATCGGCTTTTGACAAAGCAATGTCGTCCTTGAAGCCCACTGACCCAGACTACGTGCTTTTCAAGTTCGCCGAGCTCTATGGCTCAGAGAGTGATGAAAGTTCGTTTTCTCACATCACCACTCCCTCCTCTATGGGCACCAACGATGATCAGAGTGAGTGCATGCCCTCTCTACAATAGTTATCACCTTTAAACTGACTTGATACGTTCACATCAGCCCCCGACCGCGCTCAAACGGACGAAGTAGACCCAGAGAATTTCTCTGGCCATTACATCCCCACGCCAGACTCTTTTGTAGAACCTCGCCGCATAGGCTTCCAGCCCACGCACGTCGTCGTCCTGGCCGGCCAAGAAGTAGGAATATTCACTTCATGGTACGTAGGCTTCAGCACTTCTGGACTTAAGCTCTGACTGACTGAATGGACTCAGCCACACGACTAGCTACCCACCCTTCAGCGGCGGGTTCACCAAGTGGTCTGACGCCGTCGATTACTACGGCGTTAATTACCACAACAACAACGTGAAGATCATTACGGCTCCGGGGAGCACCTACGACCCCATTGCTATCGCATCTGACGCACCAAGTCCCATCAAAAGGCCCAAGGTGATCTGGGGTGTGGGGTCTAAGACAATTAGACGCGTTGCTCCTGACGCTAACGCGACGGCCGGGTCCTCCAAGAAGCCCAAGACTGCGAAGACCGTTACCGCGTCATCCAGCACAACCACCCGTGTAGCTGTTGTTCAGGGGAAAAAGCGAGCTCGCCCCGCATCTCCAACCTCCAAGGAACGAAAGCGCCCGTCTTACGTCGGTAAGGTTGTTGTTGTCTCGGACTTCAAAGAGAGTGATGACAAATAGGCTTATGGAAGTAAATAGACATCTATAGAATCGAGCTTGTGTGTGCTCCGAAGGGCAGAGTAGTATGCCCATGGTCTCCTAAATTGCATTTTTTCTCATCTCCGGTGCCTCGTAAAATTGTTCATACGCTGCAGTGTTCCTGTTGAACTTAAAAGTCAGAAAGCCAGGCAGAAGGTCTCCTGTGCCGAACGTCAGCACAGGTGACAGATTCATCCCATTCAGTCAGCCCCACAGGGGCCCTGCTGACACTAGACTAGCCGCACATCGCAGCGGAATTCAATCTCCCGTTCTAACCTAGTCGACAGGAGCTTTGCTGTCAGAAGATATCGCCGGATATCACGAAATATACAATGGAGCTGAGCCAGTCTACAGGAACTTTCCTGTGCTGCAATATCGCCGAACTCCCCATAAACATTCGATGGGGGAATGTGCTAATTATTGTCATGTGCTACTGCCGTATCGTATGTCAAGCCGCACCTAGCGCGTTAATCCGCTGACGCTCCTCTGGGTCAAGCTCAAGGTTCATAAAAATCTGAAATTCCTCGTCATCGCGGCGTATCTCGGCCTGCCTCTTTCTAGAACGCCTTTTGACAGAGGTAGTCATAAACGTGTGTGTTCCTAACACAAGGTCACAACATACCGGTAGTTCCAGCATTCTGTTTTGAGTTTCAGGCGGTTCTTCTCGCGGTAACGCGCCTGGGCAGCCCGATGGCGGGTTTTCTGGGACTCGCTGACAGGATTTTTATCGGCTCGTCTGTAAAACAAGTAGGATAAAATGAGGAATGAAGGAATCTCTTCAACAAGCTACCTTTGCGCCTGCCCTCGCTCTTTGGCTCTCATCTCATCTATATTCCTGACAATTAGATAGGACGTGTTAGTAGCTGTATTAAAATTCCGTGAAAAACACTCACGCCTGATATTTCGCTCTACGAGACTTATTCTTCCTTCCCACCTCTGTGCTTAGCTGTGCTGGATTAGGCGCCATGAGGGTTCGGGTGAAAACCTTAAAGACGCTGACTTTGCAGGCTGGCCCACCCTCGCTTGCTCCATTCATTACGAGCATGGCATTTCCAAGAGGGGAAAAGCCGAGGCCTGATGACATGAAGGGTGGGCCCGAAACCCGAAAGGGAGCCATTATCCCAAATAAGTCAGGCTGGCCGTGAGTGTAGTCGACTCGCGCTGCTATCTAAACAACAGTAATAGAAAAAGCTGTTGAATATGTGGCGGAGAATGGGTCGTGTTTATGTTCATAGCCCTGGTAATAAATCAATTTCAACGGGAGAACGTATTGCACTTTTGGGACTCAATGTAACTGGAGTGAAAGTTGGGGCTTACGCAGATTTACAGATAAGTGTTCAAGTCGAGGACTTTTCACATAACGGCTCTCTCTGGTAAATCTAGGTGATCTTTTTTATCAAAGCTGGTTAAGTTCGATGTCTACTGACCTAAACTCAACATTTGAGAGGTGCACTGGGGGAAGGAAGTTCTGTAGCGCGGTCAATGCTGGTGAACGCCTGACGCGGATCACCTCGTCCGAATCAGGTTGCTGTCTCAAGCTGCACTAAGTCGGCACGCTCTCTACATTTTCTAAATTTCAACATTTCTTCATGATGGTGTTCGTCAGATCTTTGCACGGGTGTTATGGGTGTTCAAGGTGTTCAAGATTATTCAATTAGACTACTATGGTACGTGTAACAACTGCGTCAAGCCTACTCAGCCGCTCGAGCGGGGAGGGTGGGTAAGAGGGAGAGTCCATGCTCCCAGAGAAAGCTGTCTAGGAACTCGAGGTTTTCGCGGGTGGATTGGGGGATCGAGTTGTAGAGGTCTTCCGTCTTCTGGAACCCATTCTCCGCCCAGCGGAAAAGCGCACCGGCGCTATAGTGTGCAACGGAATACCGAGTTTCGTCCTTCCCTATCGTTGTGTTGGAGTGGGTGATCAGGGCGGACGCCAAAAGTATTGTAGAGCCAGGGGGAAATTCGACAACTGTTTCTAGTTCCCAAAGGATCAGGTGCCCACCTTTCGTAGGGTCAAATTGGCCTAATGAGGTTACGGAGCAGAGGCCATAAGCCAAGTTGGCGAAGTCCTTGTGCTTGTAGCACATCGTCCTTGGCCCTAGGTTGTAAGTCGTGGCGGCAAAGATGGTGGACGGGAAGGTGCGGAGCAGGGAGAAGTCTCTCGAACAGAGTTCGTCGAGCTTTTCGCCATAATGCTTGTACAGAGCAGGGGCCCAGGTTGCCATTACGCCTGTAAGGGGGTTAGGGGGGGTGAGGCGGTGGTTTTAAGAGCGCACCTGAGGCGAAACCGGCAATTCTTTGGAAGACGGCCATTCCGTTGATCTCAGTAAGGACCTTTTCGTTCATGGGGTGGTTAGCAAGATTTTTGGGCGACGTTTGCCCACCTCCATGAGATATGCCGCACCGTAGAGCGACGAAGGCACCACGGCGATGGCGATGCTGCCCTTTTGGAACATGGCAGTGAGGACGGAGGCGTTCGAAGGCCTGAGAGGCTTGCATCTGGAGTAGCGGCCAATCGCTGCTGCCGGGCTGACCGGCAAGAATTCCAAGGAGGCGGCCGGTTTTGTCCACAATGGGGGTTGGCGTCCTAGCGATTTTGTAGAGTGTGGTTTCAAACTTACCTCCCATCCCACGCCTGTAGTTTGAATCCAAACTTCGAGCCCTCTCCAACCAGCTCCTCCAGCGAGTATAGCTTCTTCTGGCGGTCGCCGTTATCCAAACCGGTGAATCCTGTGCTGACGTGGCTTGATTGACTTGAGTCGATGTCAGTGCGTAGTGGCTCACTCGCCCCAAGAATACCGAGTGTTCGTTGAGCGCGCGGTCTGAGGTTGGCATAGCTTGCATCTCGGGCCTCCTGCCGTCGTTTGCTACGATTGGCGTGACTTTGTAACTTCTTCTTGACTTTCCGGCGGTCTCTAGGGTTGGAGGGTAGAGTAATTGAAGATGGTATTGAGGAATTCTCACCAACTACACCGCCGGGCTTGGAATGAGCAGACTCGGTGCCAACGTCGGCGGCGCTGGTTTCTAAGCCCTCCACTTCTGTGTCAAAAACCGGCCCCAAGTGCGGAGAGGGTGGAGGTGTGCATTCGGGCGTAGTGAGAGGCGAGAGATCCGATGTGCCGAAGAGGGCCTCGACGGAGGCAGCGTAGTCTAAGGCGAGACGAAGCTGCAGGTTCGTGTCAAAGGCGGTTGGCGCCATTATGTGGTTTGCGGGGCGTTCTAGAACTGTAGGCAGTTAGCGCCTCAGATAGAACAACTGTGCTAGTGAAGAAAAGCAGCAGGAACCGAAAGGAAGCGCAGCTGCATCGCGTTTGGGTGCAACCCAGTGTATTCCCGTGCTCGAGTATTCCTGGCCAAACGCTGCAACGCGAGGTGCGGGGGGGGGGAGGAGAGGGTACGGGGCGAAAAGATTGAAGACTTACCAACCATAGTGGGGGATGAACCCGCTGCAGGATCAGCTCGACGAAGGCACGAAGTTCGAACACTTAACAAAGCGCGAGCACTGAGTGAAATCAACAAAGTAGAAGATTCACACGGACCGGCCCGCCTCTTCTCACAGATTCCCATGTCCGTCGGCGCTGGCACGAAGAGAAAGCGCTCTACCCGAGCAGTCTACCACAACACTGTGTCCCACGACGGTGGGTATGGGACTGTTGTTGAGAAACCTCTTGGACTTCCCCTCCTCTCCTCCCTGACGACTCGCACCGAAAACGATACCTGGGCTACTGCAACGAGTTGGGGCCTACCCGATGACCTTTTGTTTGCACTGGATCCGAATGGTGAACTCTACGATACGGCAGTGGATGCCGATGTGATGGAGGAGGTCATCGTGCAGGGAGATAAGTCTACGAAGAAGAGTAAAGTCTCGGTAAGTTATCTATCGCTACCCCCAAATCAAGTGAAGCTGATCACCGTTTCACAGAGGCGGCTGCATGTGGTGTGGATGGAGGTCCATCGAGAGGAATATCTCCTTGAGATGGTAAGATGGTCGGGGCGGGGCGATTTTAGGACAGCAAAACAATGCCCAGACTGCATCGCTCGCCATGCTGAGGCTCCAGGCGACCCTCGGCTTCGGTGTCTCGAATGCGCTTTGCCAGATCTCGTATGCACCTCGTGTTGCCTGCGGCGTCATAAATTGCACCCATTTCATTGGATACAGGTAGGCAATGGGGTCTATAATGCTTACCTCTTTCACTAACAACGCTTGGAGTATAGGAGTGGAACGGCGATACCTTCGAGCGGAAGTCGTTGAAGTCCGTTGGTCTCAGGTATCAGCTAGGGCACGCCAGCATGTACTGCGCAAATCCCGCCCCGTGTCATGCAGCGATGCTTGTTCTGCACACCAACGGGATACACAGCGTTGCTATCGACTACTGCAACTGCTCTCATGCTCAACCGCCCCATATACAACTACTACGCCGGCAACTGTATCCTGCGTCACAAATCGCGGTCAAGACGTGCGCTACCTTCTCCCTCCTTCGACAACTTCACAAACTGGCGCTTGCGACGAAAGCCTCTACGTATGATTTCTATCGCTCGCTCGAGCAGCTGACGGACAACGCGGGGGCTGGCTCTCCCAAGTCGCGATATCGGGCCTTGTTCCGCATGGTTCTTCAATGGCGGCACTTGAAGATGCTGAAATGGGGCGGGAGGGGACACGATCATACTGGGGCCCAAGGCACTCAGCCAGGGGAGCTTGCAATCCTCTGCCCGTCGTGCCCGCGGCCTGGAGTTAATTTGCCCGAAGGGTGGGAGCAGGTGCCGGAAGGGATGAGGTGCGTCTTCAATCAACCCTATAGAAGAGATGATGCTAACAAAGCCCCAGGTTTCTTTACATGGCAATCGTTTGCATGGACGCCAACTTCAGGCTGAAGAATAATTTGGTATCCAATTACTCTCAGGATCCCGGGTTGGGCGTGGGTTGGGCGTACATGCTCCCGCGTAAGCCGTATGAGAAATACATCGTGAGTCGAGCGACGGATGAAGATGTAGGTTTAATTTGACGCCCCGGCGACTGATCTTTGCTGACGGCCGCTCCTAGATCAGTACCTGTGTCGGTTTACGGGCGCTACTGCAAGCAAACACCAGGAACGCGAAGGGTCTGCGCTACACAGGCGGCGGGGCAGCAATCTGCGGGAGGTCGGAGATGATCTTGCCCCAGGGGTTTGGTAATTTACAGAAGGGAGAGAGGTAAGTCTGTTCTGAGACTTGTTGTGCCCCCGCACCATCTAAACCACGCCCCCTTCAGGTATGCCAACATGGACTATATCTTCGGCTCATCCATCCAGCAATTCTTGGTCCCCCTCGTCCTCATCAGTTACGATATCGCTTGCCAGTGGTTCATTAACCTCTTCAAGCGAATCGATTCACAATGGCCCAATGAAATCAAGCCCCGGCCTGGAACAACTCTAATCCCCGCCATCCCAAAACTTCACGAGCCGATGCACCAGACGGCCAATCACCAGGTCTATTCGCTGAACTACGTGCCGGGCGTCGGTCTCTCTGATTGCGAGTGTCCTGAGCGCTTCTGGGGCCCGCACAATATACTCGGGAACTCGACCAAGATGCAGGGGCCAGGCTCCCGTCAAGACGTTCTCGACGACCACTTTGGCTTTTGGAACTGGTGCAAGTACATTGGCCAAGGCACCACCCTTCTCCGGCGGTACAAATCAGCTGTGGCTGATCGCAACGTACAGCGGGAGGGCCACCGGGGTCTGACCGAATCGCTGGAGAGCTCATTGGTGGAAAAGTGGGAGCGTATGTGCTCTGAGTGGGAGGCGGAAGGTTTCCAGAAGACAAAGAAGAATCCATATGCAACGGACGGCGTTAGTGAGCATCTGACCTTTGTGGCTGGTTCAAGAAACATACTGACGTCGTCGATAGCGATCTCAGAGGCACAGGTCAGGAAAGATCTTGCAGAAGAGGAGCAGGATCGCCTTCAAGAGGGGGGGGCTTCGCTACACGTAACGAGCGCCGCAGCGTTCGTAGTCCACGGGCTGGAGCTTGAAGAGGCGCAGTAAGTTATGTCGAGCACTTACACTTGGCCAAAAGCTAATGTCTGCACGCAGGAGGCGACTGTCTCGACTAGCCAAGAAGACTACCAGCAACGCTACTACTCGACAGGAGTCAACGGTTACAGAGCAACGAAACATCCTATGCACCCGCATCAAAGCATGGGAGCAACTATACCTGATTTACATGCCCGGCCTGCTCCACTACAGGGCTAAAACACTACCCGACAATAACTCAGCAACTGCAAGCGTTGCTCCGCCTTCAACTGCATCCGTGGGCGACAGCCCTGAGGAGCATGACTTATGGCTCCCCTCCAACATCCCCGCCGCGGATCGCCCCGCCGTCTGTCAAGATGGCCTCGCAGATATCGAAGAGAGGCTCCGGACTGCCCAATGCCAAGACGCGCTGGAGGGCGTAAGGAATATTCTCAAGATCAAAACCCGCATGATTGCATTCAAGAACCGGAATATCCGTGGCCAGAGGCAGGGGACCCGTTCCCGAGCCGTCATCGACCGAGTCCACGAGCGTGCAAGAAATATGGCACAGAAGTACCGAGCATCGCGTGCTGCAAAGTTGGAGCTGTCTGGGCACGGCGCATGGGAGGAGACGCTGCTTATTCTCAAGGACGAGGATGTTCGTGGGTACCAGGATGCCGATCGACTGCGAGTCCGCCCTGGGCGTCGCGGTACGGTGGAGGACGAGGCACTTGGGGCAGCAGGCCACGAGGGAGAGGCAATGGATGAAAACGACGACGATGGGATATCGCTGCAACCGCAGGAGCGAACGCGCCGTGATGGAACGGGAGAAACTCGACGGACCTTATCATGGATATGGACAACCCAGCGCGCAGACAGCTCAGACGACGAGCAGGACGACATCCTTCGCGCAGAATGGTCCAAGAGCCGCGCCAGGGCTACAAGAACCTGGGAGGAGGTACTCATGCTTAAGGAAGAGATGAGACGGGTGCTGGAATCCCAACCATGGCTGCTACATTTATACATGAGATTGGGCTGCAGCCCAATAAGGGTCATATATCCAGCTGGGCTGTAGCCCACCACCTATCTGTAGGTGAGCCAGCTGT
>Ga0247741_1001787_pt1 | contig 11979 bp, 17 predicted proteins | sample UWRJL213509R2_FD_180945 | JGI IMG/M metagenome (GOLD analysis project Ga0247741, IMG submission 180945) | Plant litter microbial communities from Arlington Agricultural Research Station in Wisconsin, United States - UWRJ-L213-509R-2 | ecosystem: Environmental > Terrestrial > Plant litter >...
TCTAATCTCAAGACGTCAGGGATCCATGGTCTCATTTAATCGATGCCCCGAGAGAGGTGTGGTTTCTGCTCGTGCCTGTGAACATAGTGGGATTGTGTTAGGCTGGGATATTGTTATATCCATTACAAGTCACTCGCCTCGCTTCGCTCTGGCGATCCACTTTTCAGAATTAGTAGCCATCAATATTTCATTCAATGCAGGAGATTACCTGTAAAGATACAGTTAAGGTAGAGGCAATACATGCGCATCTCATGTCACATGATAAAGCGTGATATTGAGTGACAATAGTAGAAAAATCGGGATAACAAATATTTGAGAGACTTTGAGGCAGATCTGTTAGCAACGAATATTTTTAAATAACAATTCTGAATTTTCGTTGCGGGCAGATTTTCTATAACAGTGCTGTGGATTTTGTTATTCCAGTTTTGAGACATATATCGGTGGACAAGTTGCAGCCACGTGATCTAATTAGCAAGTGCGGAAGTATGCATTGAGGTAGGAGGCCGGATACATAGCAAAAGGTGGCAAATGCCTTGCACTTCGAAGAGAAAGCGGGCCTACATCAAGAACCTAACTAGTTGGGCACGCAAAAAGCGCAGAACGGGCAAGAATGTGGAAGCTGAAAAGGAAAATTTGGGAGATGAGATGGTGCGACACGTCAATAATGCTACTTTCGAAGCCACTTACCATTTTTGAACACAGGAAGCGATACCAAGTGACCATGAATCCACAAATTCAAAGCCTGGGTCAATATCCAGCAGGATCAGCTCGTTTTTTGGGAGCCTATCCAGGAAAAACTCACCTGTCAAGACAACATCACATTCCCCTGTCGTCTCTCCTCAATCTCTCTGGACTCTTGCTACGAACTTCTTTGTGAATCAAGAGGAACAAGAAGAACACACAGAAATGGAGACAGACCAGGAGCTTCTTGAGCATTCAAATGCAATAGACCAAGACCTCCTGAATCAGTGTCTTTGGGAATCCTCGCATGACTTCCAAGTCTCTTCTGGATCTGCATCAGACGAAGACTCATCTCACAACGAGGACACACCATCTGGAAATCACCAGCGAGCCAGAGTGGATGATATAGACGACAATGAGAGCATTCCGGAAATGCAGCAAGAACCTGACGAGGAAGAAAACGATGATGAAAACGATACAGAATCCAATCATGAAGGTGAAGGTGAAGCTCATGACGATCTGAGGTCCCCACGAGAGATGGCACCTACTGTTATCAACGCAAAGAGAGCTCACGAAAAGATAAAGAGTATCTTGAAGCCCCCACGCGACACTGGGAAAGGATATAAGGATCCAAAGCTCGACCTCCTGTTGCGTGGCCGTCTTCAGGGGATGTCGCACTTTCTATGGGCATACGTTAATCCAGATTCAAAAACCTATGACAGATGGTCAGCTTCCTCACTGGCAGCTGCGACGGCAATGGAACGGGGACCTTGGTTTGCTCGACGGCTTCGTGACTGGACCGTGGCCTTTATCAAAGACTCGGAGAATATTCCATTCAATATCTATGGAACATGGAATAATTCAAAGCTCGATGACGAGGATTTGCAGCAGGAACTTCTAACTCACCTCCAGGGCATTGGGAAATATATCTGTGCTCAGGATGTATCCCACTACATGAATCGAAACGAGGTCAAGAAGAAATATGGTATGAAAAAAGGAATTACGGAGCGGACAGCTAGAAACTGGCTGAGCAAACTTGGCTTTCGGTGGACGTTGGAGCCTTCTGGGCAGTAAGTTGATGGCCATGAACGTGAAGATGTTGTTGCCTATCGTCAGCTGGTGTTCTTGCCACGGTGGAAGGAACTCGAACCCCGATTACGGATCTGGACACTTGACGGGAAAGCCGAAGACACTTCAGGCCCTTCGTCACGTCCTGGAGACCGGAAAACTGTGGTCTGGTTTCATGACGAGTCAACCTTTTATGCAAACGATCGACGGAAAAGAAGATGGGTTCATGAAAAAGAAACAGCTGTTCCTCGCAAGAAGGGTGAGGGTGCTTCTCTCATGGTTGCCGACTTTATTTCAGCAGACTATGGCTGGCTCCGCTCACCTGATGGACAAGAGGCCGCTCGAGTGCTCTTTAAAGCAGGGAAGTGTCGCGAAGGGTACTTCACGAATGAAAACATTCTGGAGCAAACGAACATTGCAATGGACATTGCTGAGAAGTACTACCCCAACGATAATCATGTGTTCATATTCGACAATGCAACAACTCACCAAAAGCGCCCTGCTACTGCCCTCTCTGCTCGCAAAATGACCAAGAACCCAAACAAGACCTTTGGCGCTGAGGTTACGGTCTTCGAGAATGGGCGAATTCGTTATACACCTGATGGAAAACCGCAGAAGGTCAAGGTGCGGATGGATCCTGGTAAATTTTTGGACGGGAGTCCACAGGATCTTTACAATGAAAACGGGGATTTCAAAGGCATGACCAAACTCCTACTGGAACGTGGACTCACTCAAGAAGCAACGCTAAACGCTGAGTGCAAGAATTTCAAGTGTGCAGATGAGACTGCCAGCTGTTGTCAGCGTCGTGTCCTCTACAACCAACCTGACTTTGCAGGACAAGTGTCAGCTCTGGAGATTTCGTGTAGGGAGAGAGGATTTGAGGTGATCTTCTTACCGAAATTCCACTGCGAGCTCAACTTCATCGAGCAATGTTGGGGTCATTCAAAGCGGGTGTATCGTCAGTATCCAGCATCATCGAAAGAAGAAGATTTAGAGAAGAACCTGATCTCATCACTCGAGTCAGTGCCTTTGGAGATAATGCGTCGGTATGTTACTGTGTTTCCTCATGATCATTTCTTCCATGACACAATTGTCAGATATGCTCGACGCTCCCGTAAATTCATGGATGCATACCATCAAGGCCTCAACGGTAAAGAGGCTGCATGGGCGTCAAAGAAGTATCGTGGACATCGAGTTCTTCCTGCGTCGCTGTTCGACGACCTCCGAAAAGCTCGCGTGAGCGTTTGACATTCTGCTACTCTTGCTCAAATTTCATTATATTAATTGACATAATGTATACATACCATCTCAACTATAATCTCAGCTACTTTCGTGGTGAAGAAACGGTGTAACGAATGGAAGTTGGGGGAGAGATGGGCTTATCGATAACGACGCGTGTCGTGCGCCACAACTGCGGACCGCGCGTGCATGCTGCTAACTGTTTAGTCACAGCCAAGTCACGTCACCTGACATGAGATGGTTATGGTTTGCCTCTACCTTATTCCGGATCCACATCACCGTTTGCGGTCTGCAAGAATTGATGAGCATTTTTGTACCAATCGGCGGAAATTTCACGAGTGAGGACTTGACCCTCGAAAGCACGAATTCAGTGGACCGAGATGGGCGCTTATACTCCATTCTCGAACGGCGCGGTGGATTGAAGACCTCTCAGAGACTCGTACATGGGACGAAGTCGGGATCATGAACTGCGCCTACTTCGTGTGGTATTTTGAAATATTCTAGCTATAAAAATTATCACATGCTGAGCAGAAAGATGGTAGCACTTACAGCTGTTCAGCCTGTTCTTCCACGGGGGTTTTTACACTAAAGTTCCAGGCACAACTCTTGAGGCCTCAGGTTAATTCTGCAGCCCTAAGCGGCTGAGAGGCGAGATGGAAGATTGAAAAGGGTAGGAAAATTAGATTGAGGTTGAGACCACTGATTTATATGGATTCTGGAACATCTGTTTCAGTTCCAAGAACAATGAGTAAGGTCGGGCGCTAAAACATTTCCGAGCAAACATGTGCATACGAAAGTTTGTCATCTGGATATAGTATTTGTAATAATTTAGGCCCGTTTGACTTGAAACTAGCTTTAATTATAATATATTACATGGCACTAGGTCTCACGCACACGTAGATAGACGAATGGCCTCAACGGCCTGTATGTTTTCGTAGTAGAATGCTCAAAATCTCAAAATCTCAATTTTCGGCCTTATATGCTGGTTCCACCTTTTGTGAGCCTCGTATACTTACTTGGTTTTCAGACATTATATAGTTTCTACCATATATTACAGCCATATATACTTACGATCTCGTTGAATACCGCGCGTGGTCGTATAGATGGGTGGGGTGGGTCGGGATTCCATGCCAGATGCACGTGATGGCTTGCGGAAAGCCCACAGCCGAAGCTGGCGGCGAAAGTCAAATGTTGAGTGAAGCTGGCGGTTCTCGGACACCGTACACGGTCAGCACCTCAAAGCCTCATATAATGAGCCCACAGATTATTTGGTAAATTAGTTTTCTTTATTACAGCTCTTTCCGATGATAATGACATTTGCTTCTTTTTTTTCGTGACAAGTTTCCTTTTCGGGAGGCTGTTTCGAAGGTGCCACCGTGCCAGTGGCCGCCCGTTCCAGAATTTGTCTTCGTTATCAGTCAGCTGCATCAAGCCAGAATGTTCTATAAATTCAGTTGTATACATTTATGATACCAAAGGTTCTGATAAGCCAGCTTATGGAATCCGCGAGGCAGGAATTGAGGCAGAAAATCACTATCACGGCGCGCCGACCGTACGTTCCCAGATAGAAAATCCCCAGAAGAGCGGTGATGACCCCGCCCGATAAAAATAGCTCAAATATCATTATCTGAATCACCAGAAAGAGCTGTAAGTAAGTTCACGGCTAGAACTCGTACCTGCCACGCACATGCGATGGCAATTAGCACAAGTGCGCTAATGGTAAATGCAGTAACCAACGCGTCGCGTCGCTGCGTGCGATCATGTGACTGCATCCTCTGTATATCTCAACGCCACATATTTATCGCCAGACCTTCGTGTAAGTGACGTTCAAGAGTGTTGGGCGTCATCAGTGATTCGGCCAAGAGGTGGCGAACTGTCTTCACGACATTCACTGTCATTAAATTTTTGCGCTGCCCTGGGCGATCATGACGTATGCAATGTTTCCCTGTCGATCAGGAAAGCGCATGGCAGTGGAAAGTGATTCCGGTTCGTGCCATCAGCGCTCAAATGTCGTGGCTTCAAGCTAGAGGACGGTGGTGCACCTATGTTGGTGTATCCTTACATTCGCAATTTATAGAAGTACGAGGGACCAAAGCAGCATTGATATCTCTTCTTTACCGGTACGCTCAACGGGCACTCGGCACGAGAAGTCTTTTTGATAATTTGATCTGAACGTTCTTCCAATTTGGGACAATTCCAAGCCAAGCACAACGTGGGTGGAGCGTGGTTTGAATTGAGTCGTGCAAGCAACGATGTCATCGATATCGACTGTTAAATTGAACACCTTGCCTCGGTCAATCTCCAGTCCTCCTACTCTTTAGGTTCGCATCATATATATTGTCCTGCTGCCTCCACCGGTATCTTCAGCTCATCCCTTCGACGATCATCTCAACTTCCATGGATTCCTCGCCCCACTCTCAGTCAGGGTGGCTGAGAAGCCTCCCATTAGCTTTACTGGCAATCTTCTTGCCTCTTCTTGCTACGGCTCAGAATCTCACAGACAGCCAAATCAACCTCGTCAGCGCTCGTCTAGCCGAGAGTGCTCAAAGACCGTGCGTATTCACCAAACATCGTCAAACCAGCCTTCTAACGCCTACTTTCCTACCACCAGTTGGGAGCTAGGAACACGCTCACAAACCATCCTCGAACTCAACGCGACGACCTACTCCGTCTTCAACACCGACCAATCCCTTCCTCCCCCTGCTAGCGTGCCCTCCTCCCTCACTGCCAACCTCGCGCCGTTTTTCAGCATCGCGAAAACGACGGTGCAGAATGGCGGTCGCGGGACGGGGCCTAGACCGCTTACGCCAGATGGAAGTGCGGCGGATCCGGCGTCCATTGGGGTGTCGGTGTTGATTGCTAATTGGACGGGGCAGGATAAAGGACAGGTGGATTACGATGCTGCCGCGAGGAGTCAGGTTGAGTATTTGTTTACTGCAGTGACCAAGACGTCGGATGGTGCTTTGTCGCATCGGGTGGATCAGTTGGAGCTCTGGTATGTTGTACCCATCCTTGAGCTGGTATATGCGTTTGACATGATTGCAGGAGTGATTTTGTGTATATGGTCCCGCCTTTCCTCGCGTACTATGGAGTGACGACGCGCAATCGGACTATGCTCGCAGAGTCGTACAACCAGATTAGACTCTACAGAAACTATCTGCGTGATTCGAAGCAGGGAATGTGGAAGCATATCGTGCTGGGGCCGAGTGGGAATGATGAAGGGTTTTGGTCAACAGGTCGGCAACTCGTGGTTACAGATTGCCAACAACATTAATTCTTTTTTTTTAGGCAATGGATGGGCGGCAGCAGGGATCTTACGCGTCATAGCCACAATGCGCCAATCCGAATACTCGAACACGTTCAAGAACGAACAGAAAGATCTAGGTAACTGGGTCAAGGAGATACATTCGTCGATGTATAAACATCTGGTGCGTCCTTACCCAGAGTTTCACCTAGCATACATCTAATACGAACATTGCGATGTAGGATAAAACGAACATATTCACAAACTACGCCGACCAACCCCCAACAGGCAAAGGCAACTTTTACGACGCCGCCTCGACCGCACTCCTCGCCAGCACAGTCTACCGCGCCTCCCTCCTCCTCGGCCAACACACCTACCTCCCCTACGCCGAACGCTCGCGTAAATCCATATCAAACACCACCAACCCCGCTGCGAACGCGAACGGGACGTCCAGCTTTAACGGGTACCCGCATTTCACGCCGAACGGGTGGGTGACGCCTGTGGTGAATCCGCATGCGTTTGGGGTGCAGGGGAGCGAGAGCCCCGAGGCGCAGGCGTTTGTGGTGCTTATGCATGCGGCGTGGAGGGAGTGGGTGAAGGAGGGGTCGGGTGCTAGTGGGGCTGGGAGGGTGAGGATGGGATTGGATGGGGTGGGGTGGATGGTGGTGCTTGCGGGTGCGGGTGTTGTTGGTCTTTTGCTGTGATCTTTACTATATACCTTTTATGTGATGATATTGACGATTATTACTTACCTTACGATTTGTGTAAACCATTTAAGTAGTGCTATAACGACTCGATGGCCCTGTATCGACTGATTCTAAATAGATAAAGGATATCTTGGCCTACAAGAATATGGCCGTGCAGTACAGCCACATGTACCGGCGCCTAAAATCATAGCGTGCGCGTGGCCCTGCCCTCACTCAGCTAACAGGATTTGGTCGAAATTTCTTTATACAAGTTCTTATATGCGAAAACTGATATACTCACCGAGGACATAAATGTGCCTCTGAAGCAAAAAAGTAACTTATGTAAGAAGGCGCTTATAACCTGTCGGCGTGCGCATGAAAGAAAATGAATATGTTCTAGTCTATAGAGCTGAGGGAAATATCCGACAAATGTGGTAGTGAGACAAAGTCTGGGGAACCAAACGATCAAAATGTAAGATGCGCCACATATGATCAAGGGGAATGCACGTACCATTGGCATTGGACTATTCCTCCTCCAGAAACCCCTACAAGTCGAAGGATATTTTTCGGTACCCACATCTACCCACATCCCAAATTCCCACACCCTTTCCCAAAACGACTGTATCACACTCCTCCGTTGGGCGTGAACGCAATATCTCTGTCCTCGGCGCGCTCTTCCTGTCGTTTGTACAGCTCCGAAGCGCAGAAGTATACGTCGTCTAGATCGACGCTGATCTTCTCGGGCATACGGTTGAGCGCCGATGATTGTCGATGCGGATGCGGATGAGGATGAGGGATAAAAGAGAAGGAGAGGTGGGTGGGACCGCGACGAGCCCGTCAAGCCACCTTCTACTCGTGACGGTGAACGGCAGCAAGGCAGCCAGGCGATAATGTCGGGTCGCCATCGAGGTGCACTGCGTCGCGTATTTGAGGCGACGCGGCGATATTGCCGGTGAGGGGGTTCTGTTGTCTTCAAGGGTCCACCCTTGATTGGGATACCGTGGTGCTGTAGACGTGTCGTAGCCGTCTTGTTGGTCGGAGACCGGCTGGGACTGAGATGCTGCTAGGCGTGTTCATGGGTCAGTGATAGAATAAAGGTGGAGGCAGTGAAGTATCTACCTTGGTTGTGCGAGCTCGTCCGTGGACGACGACGTCAGCCACTCCCGTCGAGGTATATGGGGGATCGGGAGGTATTGCCCAACGAGATGTCCAGAGGCCAAGTTCGAGGTGAGCGGGGCGTCGTGGAAGGGAAGGAGAACGGGGCATTTATAACCCAGCTGGATGTAGGAAGGATACGGGGGTGGGGATTTTCTAGTATGGACTCTGGACTTTTAAGGCTTTCGTTTGGGCGGCTGACGGTGTGGCTGACCAGACACGACATGGTGCTGCATTTCGAATCGGACTGAGCTTTTCACCCGCTTTGACCTGAGGTCAGGCCGTTTTGAAACGGAATTTTGGGCGTGACTGCTGAGTGACCCAGACTTGGAGGAAGCAAACGTGGATCGAGAGACACATCGGCGCTTAAACGCGCGCTTATGTCAAAAACACATGCTGATGGGTTGAGTGCAACCCAAAATAGGCTTAGGGGTCTATTTATGACTAAGACTCCAATTCCACGACTGGATCAGGAGCTCGAAATTGCGGGCAGAATTCGTGGTTCGAGGGAGTTGGGTAGGTTTAGCAGACTCGCCGATCAGCAAGATAGCACATCATTGGACTGACAATATGGATTTTTGAATACACACCTTCCCTCCACTAAATGAAGGCAGAAGTTAGAGATTTGTTGTAATGCGAAATCGATGATTTTTTCCAAGGTCTCCACTCTCTCGAAGCTTTAACCCCGTGTTGGCACAATTATATCACGAATGCTGAGAGCATTTGATCGGAACATGCAGCCCTCTACCAACTGTCGTTGATACCATGAATAAATGAATGATGGGTGTGGATGGGTGGGAAGAAGGAAAATGGAGTCCGAAGCCGAAACGTCGACTGAGACTGTATGGCGACGAGTGAGGCGTGAGGTGGAAGTTAAAGGTGCATAGTGGCTGTGATCCACAAGAAGGCGCACCCGCATTTCACGCAGATGCTTCCATCAGTATAATCTTGTCTGGTGCTTGACTAGTTGGAAGTCGAGTCAGAGTTGGGTGTCCCCAGCGCGCGCGGCAATCATCTCTCCATATCTTGTTGCGACACATCAATAGATATCAAGGACAGCGCCAAGACACGTTCATGTAGTGGCGTTCAAAAGTTCTAGGCGTCATCAGTGGTGATTCGGCCAGAGGTAGGTGGTTTCGGAATTGCCTGGACATTCATTTACTCTGGGCGGTCATGACGTAGGCAAGTATCCCTGTCGATCAGGACAGCACATGGTCATGGAAGGTGGTTATTGATTCCGGGTCGTGCCTGATCGGCATTTGGGAGAGCTCGAGTGTGCATGTAAGCCTTGCAATTGAGGGATGGTGTTGGTATTTCTGCTAGATCCTTTACGTCGCATAGAGGGAACAGAGGCAGCAGCAAAGAAAAGTCGAAGACACTTTTAATCAGAGTCCTATTCGGGACAATTTTTAAGGCCGAGCGGAAGGTGGGTGGAGCGTGATTATACCAGCAACGATGTCGATGTTGACCGTTCTATCCATAAATTGGACACTTAACCTTACAATCTTTCTACTCTTCAGTGCTGGTCTGATCTGTCGGAAACTTGTGAATACCCTTATTAGGGCGCTCAGGGCCCTCCGGCATGGGTTGCCTCACCAGCGCGCCAGTTAGCCTGATCAGGATGCCTGATAGTACCTGATTTGGGCCAAAATGCCTGGGAAGAGCATTCATCAGGCAAAAAAAGTGCTCATCAGGCGAAAACCGGGGGGAAAAGGCACCTATCAGGGACCTCCCTGATATGGCATTTCGCAAGTTTCCGACATCTGACTCTTCTCCAACCCTTCGACAATCATCCCAACTCCCATGGATCCCTTGCACCAGCTAAGAAGCCTTCTAAGTTTCATTGACTCAGACCTTGCTAGCAGTGTTCTTGCCTCTTCTTGCTACGGCTCAGAATCTCACAGACAGCCAAATCAATCTCGTCAGCTCTCGTCTGGCCGAGAGTGCTCACTCTATCATCCAAATGGAGATAGATTTACAATAACCCATGGGTGCCTATCTGATGTATTGGAAGCCAAGCTCACACGAAGTTCCCACTCTAAATTATCACGCCTGAGACTCTAAATTCTACCCAGCGCTTGTAACACCTACGCTTCCTAGAATCTTTCTTGTCCATCCGTCACTGACTAGCTATAGCCATCCAGAGTACGTAGAAGCTCATTTACTTTGGTGATGCCTATTTGTGGATAGGTCACCTTTATATGTATGAGAGTGCCCTGGCTAGCCCTGGTTCGATAGTAAATATCAATAAACCGGTTTATGCATTAGTCGGCCTGATGGAGCTTTAGGTAGCAGTCGGGGGAAAATAAGAGATAAATGAGGGTCCCTCCAAGTACATAGCATCAGCTCAGGATAAATACGATGGATCAATGACAGCCGTTGGACTAGACTCTCCTACTGCTCCACTACCGGGGTCACTGCCTACGTCCGTGCACGCTGGGAGCAGGTTTCCGTCCATGGTTGTGTTGAAAAATTGACCATCAACAGGTGGCTGTCCTTGCGATTGTGAAAGAGACATAGCGCCTGGGATTGGGCACAAATTATCGTGAGGTGCATCGGTGAAGGCGCCTCTCGGGGGCTGGTGAGTGAAGGGTACTGTGAATCCTCGGGGGCTTTTTCAGCAAGAGAAATGATTTTAGGTAATGTAAGCTTACGTCGTGGATGCTTATATCGATTCCGTCTCCGCATGATGATGAATATGGTTCCTAGGAGTAGAAGTATAATGAAACCAGACACATTCCCACTAATTAGGGCGATTTTTGTCTTCGTCATTTGCTGATCTCCGGGGTTTAGTATTGGTACTGCTACTCGTCTTGGCGGCAGAACATATTTATATGTGAGGTAATCAAACGCGAATGTCTGATTGACACACTCTGTCACGTTTACCGCCATTGTGTGGTAGCGTTTTTGAAGGTCGTGTAATGAAAAGAACTTGAAGTTTTTTTGCTGCCCGATATCCTGGACGTATTGTGGCGTGTCTGCAGTAACGCGATAGGAGCGGTACATAATTATGTTGTCGATGGTAAACGTTAGCGATAGAACTCCAATGTTCGACCAAGTGAAGATGCCATATACTGCGGTAGCGTCACCTGGATGTCATCAAAGTTGAGGCGGAGGCGTCGCAAGTCAAACAAGAACCACACACCCGTGAAAGAATATGTAAAGCGACTTCCGACGACCACTGTTTCATGAGTTGTACCCCCGAATGGAAACCCTTCCTGATTGGGTTCCTGCTCCTTGATTCTCTGCCAACCTTCATAGAAATAGATCGAAAGACTGGCGTCGTCCACAATCATTGTTTTGCCAGCTAGTGTCGTGTTCTCTATTTTTCCTACTGTGAAGACAACAGATTCATCAATGTCTTTCTCCACATTGATTTGTAGCTTTGGCGAAAAAAGCGCGGCGGTCTCCCCTAATATCAGTTCAGTACTGGAACACGGAAGAGGACAGTTGCAGAGACTATACCATCGTCTTCAAACTGAAATTGGGGCATCTCATTGCCCACTAAGTTACTGAAATCATGAGCTAGCCCATTGACTGTACGACCAAAGAACTGGTAAGCTTTGCTGAGGATCGAGACGTTAGTACCAGACCATGCAGCAGCAAAGAGAATGTTATCGAGGATGAGGACAAGTTGGGTGTCGCTAGACATCTTGAACTGGACATCTAGAGGAATATTGAACCGAAAGACATCTATATTTCAAGCTGGATGCGGTGTAGTGATGATCTTGCACCGCCTTATATTTGGTACATGTACTATGATCAAGAAGATTCGACATCTTATGATGATGATGGACGAAGTTAGCATGGAGTATTGGTGATTGTGTCACCATATTACAAATACCGTTGAACCGAAGGTCATCTGTATTTCAAGCTGGACGCGGCGTAGTGCAGTGCAGTCGGAAG
>Ga0247741_1001788_pt1 | contig 11977 bp, 15 predicted proteins | sample UWRJL213509R2_FD_180945 | JGI IMG/M metagenome (GOLD analysis project Ga0247741, IMG submission 180945) | Plant litter microbial communities from Arlington Agricultural Research Station in Wisconsin, United States - UWRJ-L213-509R-2 | ecosystem: Environmental > Terrestrial > Plant litter >...
TCGTATAGGATCATGGATGCCACTGATACTTGGGCTTGGAAAAGATGAGGGACTTGGTGGGCGAGGCGATGTGTGGGGTCAGACTGGAAAAGGTCAGATCGGCTTCAGAAGATGACAATGGCGAGATGAACTTACTATACGATAGACTAGGCATCGTTATGTGTATAATTTGCGGTACGTCTCCCATAAACGCCGTTTCAAAGACCATTCGCTGAGGAAGCCCATATGCACCAAAGGCTAGTGACGAAATGACACCAGGAAAGAGAGAACGAGAATGGTCTCAACGGCATTCAAGTGAGAGAAAAGGGAAGCAGGATCTTCAATACGGCTGTAAAGAGGGCTCAAGTCGAAAGAGAGCAGTGAGTAGGACTAGTAGTAGTAGCTATAAGGTAGGGCTCATGCACGATCCTACAATGTCACGTGACTTGCGTGACAATGGCAGGATTCTAACGAAAATTCTAATGGCCTCCGCAGGAGGGGGAAATATGGTAATATAGCTGCACAAGGTTTTAGATAAATGTATTTCAAAGAGCGTGGCGCGAAGGGATTTTTTATTTTGGCTTGCGTTAGACGGTCATCGATGATCTCTGAGTGCTCTATTCCTGATTCAGGAGCACCGACGCCAAAAGTTTAATGGCCGTCTTAAATTTACTGATTTGGCCAATTTTTTTGCGCAAACCAATACATAAGACAATTTTTAAGAGGGTGGCGCGAAGGGATTTGGCAGAAACGAGTTCGATTCTTCCAAATTTTACATCTATCCTGGCCTATGGCACGGGATCGCGTGCCGCGACGCGCATGTCGTGATAAATACATGCGCACTAATTTATTCTGGGCTAATAAAAAAATACCTTACGTTGTAAAAGGCTTTAAATCACACTTTCTCGTGCTCTCGGGCGTGAAGAAGACTGAGCGGGGGAGTAGAATCGTGTACTAGGGTGGTAATTGACAGACCAGTAGTTTGCAACAGTTCTCCAAGGGTTGAAAACCCAAAATTTCTACGAATACCATTATTTTTACTATCTATTACTTTACTGAAGTTACTTCTGCCCACTCACAACCTCAAATTTGACCCAAATGCACCCAGATTCATCAGGAGGAGGATGTCACGTCCATGTCACGCACACGTGACGTTGTAGGATCGTGCATGAGCCCTACCTTAGAAAGAACTGGTCATGCGACCATATGCACATACGGTCCTTTAAGTTAGGCCTCTTCATATTCGCACGCAGTAACTATGGCGCGTCCCCATCAACCACTCTTGTGCTCAAAATCCCTCTCCTTGAAGAATTCTTTTCCCAGCCAGGTGCCAACTATCACGCAGCCTCACAAATTCTGGAGGCCCAGGATCTACTGATGATCCGCCATATTTCGAGTTTTATCTTTCACTGCTCTTCAGGCGCCCCGATTTTTGCTTCGTCCTCAATGAAGGCATCTCGAAAGGCCTTACTATGTCTTCCAACAAATTTCCTAAACACACAACCGATGCAAAGCCTGCACCTTTCTAACCATTTATCGCCACGTTCAGAAGAAGACCAGCGTCTGCGTCTCTGGAGCCATCTTTCTGCACCTCCACTTCGCCCACCACAAGCCAATTGGCGTTGAATACACCCACGCCCAAGTTCGTCATCGGGTCAGGTTTCAACAATACTAGACTACCATCGTTTTCTGCCGGCAGGTGTATCACCACATAACAATATGAAGAATAATGGAGGAAGACGATTGGTCGTGAGGTTGTGAATTGACTGCGCATGGACCGTTGAGAGCGTCGAGCGTCGGTCCTACACCCACAGCTACGCCTGTCGCATCTGCAGCGAGCGCACCGAGTCTACATCTAGTACAGGCCTTTGTGGCAGAAGCGTCGGACACCTGAAGGACGGCCCTACTTCGTGAACCACCATACTCACACAACGACATGGACCGACCTATGACGCACCTCTGCTATCGTCCGTCTCTCAACTATGGTCCCTTACCTTCAGGATAGAAAATGCGTCTTACATCCACCAGTCGTGAGTACTTTGTTGACTACAGCGCTCGAACAACCTCCTGGGACGACCCACGGCTGCCTTCCCCTTGACGATAACGCGCCACAGTACAAGCGCGACTACGGGCGGGAGCCAACTTTACGCTCCATTCAATAAAGGTACCCAATATATCTTTGAAGCAGAAGTGTGAAGAGGAAGCACTGCACCCATCTTCTCGCCGATAGGTGGGACACGCTCAGTCAGGGCATGGCATTTTGCTCGGTATGCACTATATACAATCCATGAGGGTATGTTGTCCCTTCGCTGTTGTTTATGGCATGCTAGCTCAACTCAGACCTGTTTCCAACTTAGAGTGACATTGGCGCGATGACCCTTGGGACCAAATGTATAGTCTTGGCTTGCACATGCCTTGGTCGTGCGTTTGCAATGCTAAAGCGAGGCTCCCAAATGCAGTTGGAAAGCCTAAAGCCAGTGCTGCCACCAATGCCGTGGCAGAAACATGGGCTTGGTAGCTCTATCATGACCACGAGCATGAGGTGAGGCTTCTCGCTCTGCACTTTGCTTGCTCACATCGTTGATCTTTGGAAATTCGAAGTTTAGCATGGTATTTTTGGAGCGGTGGTCAACCTACCTATCGTCCTGATCCTCGACCGCTAGACAGTCGATATTGTACAGCACAATTACATTGGCTGCGACGACCACTATCGCCTTCTCATTCGTGAATTTGTCCTGAGCCAAACCCTCCAGAAGTATCACTCGCCACTCAGTGACAAACACAGTACCTTTCATTTGACTTGACCTCGTGTAGCGACACGTTGTCAAGATGCGGAAAACTTACCCAAGTGTCTCTTAATCTGGTTCTACCCCTACAACTCGCTCATTCCCCTTTGCCATTGCTTTCAGCAAGAAGGCTCTTGTTTTGAGTCGAACTCTCCCGCTATCTCACATGCCGCCTGAGGGAGACGGTGGTCCGCCCATCGACGGATCTGGTGGGCTTGTTATCCAAAACTTTAGCGGAGCGGTACTGAGTAAGCTGTTGCCTATCCAATGATGAAGTGGTACTAGATTCATCTCTAAATACAGGCACTGGTGATGGTGGACAAGGCGGACGAGGTGGAAACATTGGCTGCACCAATGTGACCCTCAGTGGAGATCAGCAGAATCATATCAGCGGTCCCGTCACAGTATCTGGTACACATCACATTGCTGGAAACCAGATCAATTACAATACCGCTCCGCTGAGGGGTAATTCTTCGTCCAACTGTGATTTTTGTTTAACTGTTGAGGTTGAATCATTTAGGTAAAGATCTTCTCTATGAACGCGCCTCACCTGCCGCTCTGCCCGATTCCGAAGCGAGGATCGATCAACCGAGGTGCATGGAGGAAACTCGTGTCGAACTTGTCGCCGAGTTGGACGACTGGGAGAAGAGCCCCATCGACGCTCCAACCATGAAGTGTGTGCTGGGAGGCGCTGGTGAAGGCAAGACGGCTCTGCTCCTCACGTTCGCTGACCTCTGCAAACGGCACAAACGTTCAGTGGGGGCCTTTTTCGCATCAAATCGGATCGCTGACTGCAGCGACGGCAGTCGAATCATTATCACACTGGCCGTTCAACTCATGCAGTCTCTGCCGTCTACCGCGTGGTACATTGACCAAGCCCTTCGTCGTGATCCTCACATCCTCTCCAAGGGGCGCAAAGTACAAATGAAGACACTGATTGTCGAACCAATCAAGCAGATAGCAACCATGACGCGCTTTCTTTCAACCATCACCTTTGGATTCATGTGGTATCCGACTCTCATTGTCATTGATGGACTTGACGAAATTACAGGCAAGGACGTCCAAGCAGATATTATCAAGATTATTGGCAACACCATGAAGGATATCCCACTGCCTCTCCGCTTCCTTGTCTCTAGTCGTCCAGAACCCCATATTGTTGAGGCCATCCAGAGTCTTCGATCCCGATTTCCCAAAGACCATGTATCTATTATGGACCTGCGGGAGGACGTTCTCGTTCATCGTGATATCCGGCGCTACTTCAAAGTCAAGTTCGAAGAGATTCGAGCTAAGGATAACTACCTACCACCGGACTGGCCAGGAGAGGAGGTCGTTGATCAGCTGGTCGACAAGGCCTCCGGGCAGTTCATCTACGCTACCACAGTCATGCCGTACATCATGTTCGAATACCATTCACCAGAAGAGAGGCTCGCAATCATACAAGGTCTATTGGCGACACCACCTGGCGACAAACCTTACCACAATCTTGATGAACTTTATTCACATATTGTTCGTAACGCTACCCGCAAAGGCGACATTCTACGAATCCTTGCTCTTTTAATCACCTTCAACCGACTCATCTCCACTGCCAATGCACCTGCTGGCACATTCGAGCATCTGTGCTCTCCACAGAAGCTTGATAAGATTCTTGGCCTTAAACGAGGGGAAGTTCGGCGGTGCTTAATAGACATGCATTCCGTGGTCAACGTTGGTGACGACAAGCGCGTTATTCAGATTTATCATAAATCATTTCCCGACTTCCTTCTTGACCGTTCACGATCGAAAGAGTTCGTCATCGATATTCAGACCGCGCATGACTGCCTTTACTCTCATCTAATCAGCACATCACAAGATCCAGGCGCTCTCCTTCAAATCCTTGGCCAGGTTATAGTTGCTGAGAGCATGCCCTCCGATGTGGACATCATCGGATCTCCCGCAAATACCACATCATCTGGCCGAGTCGAGGCTATCCTTGGATTGGGACATGGCGACGTAGCACGAATTGTTGCAGATGTACGCTTGGTGCTTCAAGTTGGGAACACAGATCAGGATATCAAGATTCTGGATCCCATTTTTCGTGATTTTCTACTTGATCGTTCTAGGTCGCAAAAGGTATCTATTGATGTCAACAATTCCCTACTCATTCTCCGACATGGACTCCTCAGGGTAACTTTTGACACCAAAGGTATGTAACTGCACAATCTTCGCTTTTCAAACTATCATCACTAATCTCTATACAACTTCATCACTCAGTGCTTTCAAAAGTCTTTACCGACCTGTATTCAAGCAAGAACTTAAACTCGGTCTCAGAGCTTGTGGAGATTGCTCTTGCGCACTGCAAGGATGCTATCTTATTGCCAGAAGTCTATAAATTGCTGCCAAATATCATCTTCGGTAAATACGAATCACTTGTGCGCTCCACACCATGGACACGACACCCTGCTACTGTGGTCTTGAAGCAAATATGTGCTACTTTGATGGTTCTTACATTTCATCCCGTCACATTACGTCGAATTGCACTGATATGCTTCTAGGAGAATGGATTTCCCTCTTTCTGTGAATCACACGTAAACGCAAGATTGAAAACCTTTTCGGATGCTTACACCTGGGAGGTTGTACCAGACAACCAGGCTGCTTCTAGCACACTGATAATACGGTACATCAAGTTAAATTGACATTATGTACTGACATTCATTTACCCGTTAGCTTGGTGTGTGACCGAAGTTGTGCCTCAGCACTGGAGGTGGGAGGTGTCGATGCCCTGACCTAATGTGCTCTAACAAACTTAAATAGTTCTTGGCCAGAATATCAAACCACAAGGTTTCTGGTCTATCCAGACACAATTGTAGAGAGAATCATATTGAACTCAAAGGTCCCAATAAAGATGACCCCGTGATTCGCTTCAACATTTGGAGGGGGCATATCAAGAGTGGAAATATGGGATTCCGGTAGGACAGGCACCCCTGCATCTTATTTTGCCTAATTTTCTTCTTGAATCTGAAATAGGTTCCTCGATGAAAATCACCCCTCTGATCTCTCCGAACGATATGACATAGAGGTTCCCCAGGTATACAATCCTGGAGGAGAAGGAGAGGCAGAGGCATGGGAAGTGCTTGCATCCGCTTGTTGCGAGTGCAAGTGGTTGAGGTAGTTTGTATGGATTTCCTATAGTAAATCAACTGTAACACGAGTTTAAACATCACCGAGATACCGTACTCAAATACAGTACCTTCTCTCATCAGCTCAAGTCTGAAGGCTTGACTCGAAAGATGCAGCTCTCATTGTATACCTATACGAAAACAAGACCCACGGCCATGCTATTAACCTGCCTACTTATCGAAATGAGACCACACTGTCGTATTATACCTCCACCAAATCATCCCCGAGCCAATAAAAATCAACGCAAAGTTAGTGTACGCCGTACGGCTTCAGATATCGAGCCTGAATATACATGCGTCAACATCGAAGTGAATGAGATAGACATTGATACGCATCTGGAATGATATCGGACTTGGTGTCAACGTGAAAGCGCGTGGTGCCTCGGACCTTGGAACAGAGGTCGAGGTGTCAGTCGTAAGCAACATTTTAAGCCTTCGCATGAATCTTCAGCGCAAGTGTGAAGATACATCCGACGTTAATGCCAGCCGCTGGGTGTTTATACGATTACTGGCACTTCTGTCGGCTGAGTGACTGCCCCGCCCACGACGGAACAAATTCCAAGAGCGGGCTTGCAGCTTGTATGAATATACGCGCCCCAGAGAAGTCACCTGGTGTGAATGCCTACTAGAACAGTCAACGACTTTCAGTCCTGAGCGGATGGAAAATAATGAACATATTCACCTCGAGCAGTTCCGATGAACATCGCAGCGTCCTACACGTCTAAGCACCCCAGGGAAGCCATCTGAGTCTACCGCCAGCCAAAAAGAGGAGCTACCCATAATGGATTGAACATTACAAGCAATGTCGAAGACTTGGGACATTCCACGTCAATCCTCCGCCATATCGCAGGTAGACTCGTTTGGGTAGCCGCTGTCGCCTTGTTGACGTCGGTTGAATGCGAAGGAGTATCGAATGTTGTTCGACGTACTACATATACACCTACCGACGCGGATGCGATCGTGCTCGCGTCTCACCGCTGCTGGGATTTGGATGCATTGCGCTTGGACGCTTAAAGATCAAGAAGCAACTTCGGAAATGAGTCCCTTTGGCTGATGTGTTGAAGGAGGCCGACGAGGATAGATTATGCGTCGAGTTGATTTGAATGGACATGATCTGTCGCTCCGCGGAAAGTAATTAGATGGCTGTTTGCAACAGGCACAAGTAGGCCCAGGCCGATGGTCTTTATACGAATGGGCGTTGGAAATACAGCGGTTTGCGGGACATCTAAAAGGCAATTTGTCAGAAAGGAAAAGGTGTATGCGATAGAGCATGTACCATTCGCATTACATGATGCCGCGGACTTCTTGTGGTCGATTTTCGATAGACGGGGCTTTGATTAAGTCTTCACGGCTATGCTTGGGAGCGAATATATGCGCCGTTGGCTAATGTTGAGCGGGCTTTCCTGTCCGTAGGTTTGAAGGTGTTCATGGCACGAGTAGGAGGCGCAGTGGCTAGACACAAGCTTCGTAGGCGTAAGAGAGGTTTGAAGACCGGTTCGTCGAGACCAGTGCGAAGTGCTCCGTGGAAGGGAGATCTATGTTCGGCCAATGAAGGTGCTTCAGACCAAATATCGCGTTACGACTTCGAGGGTCTGCTATGGGTTCGAAGTGACTACCGTATGTATATTCGTCCACGTTCGAGGATTGGTAGAGGTAGATCATGGCGTCGCCAGCCAGTGAGGCGAGTACATGGAGAGAGGACGAGAGCCAATATGTGGAATCGGTTTCGTGAACTAGAAGAGGTCAATCGTAAGATTGGCATTCAGAGATGACGAAGAATGGATCCGATCGACCTTCATTACACTACCCCAACCAGAATACGAAACTTGTCCTTCCAAGCTCCTCTATGCCAATCATGGATGGCCCCATGTGCAAATATGAATGGCTCCAGGAGTGCGCCCAGTCATGAAAGCCAGGACACTGGGTGAATGGACGGAACTGGAGGAAGACTTATGTAAAGAGGCTTCGATAGTGGACGGGCAGCTGGTTTAGTGGGTAATAAGCTGGGAACAAGGGATAAAATCAGGCACTTTTGGTAATATGTTTGGGATGGGGAAAGGCGTACTTTGATGGGGAAAGTAATATGCAAGATGGCAGGTAGGGACTAGACAGCGTAGGAGTCAGATTGGAATCAAAGGAAGCGACCAACCTCCTCTATAGACTGACTGAGCAGACCAGAGTCTCTCTCTCTAAATTGACATTGGAATAAGCAGGAGTTTGACGCTGAGAGAGGAACAACAAGCATTGCGAGGAACCAGGATGGTGAGTGGACGGAGACCAAGGAGAGCCTACATAGTGTCGATGGCATTTGCGCTCGAGCAGAAGATGGCGAGCAAGGCAATACTTATATCTGGAAAAGGTCAGATTGAGAAGAAAAGTAATGACTCTACGACAGGCATTCTCTGGTCTTCAATGCGTGGAGAGCACTGCACTGACTTGAGTAATCCACCTGGAGGCAAATAACTTTCAACGGCCGATCCTCTTCACCTTCCACCATGTTCATACTCAGTAAACAGTGCGTCACCATCGACCATTCCTGTCCTTGGACAACTCTTCCTTGAATTTCAATGTAGAACATTGAATAGTTCTTTCCTGGGCTAGGTTCCAACAACGATTACGCAGCTTCACAAGTCTTAGACGCCTACACCCACAGCTATGCCCGCCGCATCTGTAGCCTGCGCAGCAAGTCCTGCCGAGTAGGAGGAGCATCGAATACCTAAAGAACTGCCTTGCTTTGTTGAAGACCACACTCGTACAATGACATGGACTGACCCTCGACGCGCCTCTGCCGTTGTTCGTCTCTCAACTGGGTCCCTTACCTTCAGGATGGGGAATGCGACCTACACCCACTAGCCCCGTGTACTTCGTTGACCACAACGCTCGAATAACTTCTAGGGACGACCCACGACTACCTCCCAACCTTGACGATAACGCGCTACAGTACAAGCGCGACTACAGGCGAAAATTTGTTTACTTGCGGAGTCAACCAAAGATGCGGGTACCGGTCGGCAAATGCGAAGTTAAGATTAGCCGTACGAGAGTGTTGGAAGATAGTTATGGTGCTGTGATGGCGCTTACTGGGACGATCTGAAGAGCACTTTGGTGGTTAGCTTCGATGGAGAGGACGAATTGGATTATGGTGTTTCAAGGTGCGTATTTATCATTGGTATTGCCATGACATTCATGCCGACAGCGGCTGTACAGAGAATGGTTTTCGAATATTCAACGCACGACAATTATATTCCCCAAATCAACCCTGCATCTGGTATTAAACCAGACCACTTATCGTACTTCAAGTTTGTCGGCTCGCTAGATTCTACAAACGATTCCTCAACGCTTACTTCATGCCAAGCTTTATAAGGTGGTCCTAGGACTCGGTAACCAAACCCACTTCCTTCACTCTAGTCGAGAGTGCTTTTCGGTGACTGGTCCAGATGCGACATTGCTTTAGGCGAAAACGTCGCCTGGACTCGTTAGAAGTTTCTAGTTCGGAGGGACGGCTAAGTTGACTGATGGCTTAGATCCGATTAGTGAGTTTATGACCATTTCCTCCCAATATCTTACTGGCTTACCTATTACCTGCAGAACTACACTTACGAATCCTACAAAGATTCATTCACCAAGGGCCAAACAGAGATGATGAAGGATGCTACTTTGGCGTTTGGGGGTGGTGAAAAAGCAAGATGCCAAGTCCCACAGCGTCATTGCGATCTGGCGCTTGTGCTACAGTTACGGCGACGGTTGTAGCTATAACGACTGCCGGGACGACGTCGAACACCGAATTGGTGTCTGTTCCGAGTTCTAAACTAATTGATGTCTAGGGCGCCACCGAATAAAGAATCCCAATCCTTCGCTCATTCTGATGTTGTGCTCGATTCGAGAGGTTCCAGAAGCAAGGGTTGAATAGGTTGAGAGGCACTGCTCATGTGAGGTGTCCCGGCACGGTCATTGCTAAACACCGGGGGTCCCGGAGGGTGGGTTCTTCGAAATTTGTTCTGTTCATCACCTATACCTGACGGCCGATATAACTCCAGATTGGAAAGAGTACAGGTGGCATTCAATCATCCACGTGTAGGCTGTGTGTTGACACTGCCTAGAAGGCATTCAAAGCTTCGAAGAACTCGGCTGAGACTTAACCCTAAGCGCCATCATCCTCCCCGTCGTACAATTCATGAGCGTTTTGCCTAATGCTCAAAATAGTCCCATCCATTTGCAGGACTCCCCGCTCACAGCCGTTGCAGGGGACCAGCAGAATCATAACAATGGTCCTGTAACAATAGCTGGAACTTTTGCTGGAAACCAGATTATTTATCATGCGACTCCGTTGAAAGGTGATTCGTGGTCTCTCTTTAGGATTTGTGTCTAACCTTTGAGGTTCTACTGCCCAGGTAAAAACCTTCTCTATGAACGTGCCTCGCCCGCCGCTCTGCCTGATTCCGAAGCGAAGATCGATCAACCAAGGTGCATGGAGGCGACTCGTATGGAACTTGTTGCAGAGTTGGACAACTGGGAGAAGAGCCTCATCAACGCTCCAACCATGAAGTGGGTGGTAGGAGGTGCCGGTGAAGGCAAGACGGCTCTGCTTCTCACGTTCGCGGACCTGTGCAAAGGGCACAAACGCTCAGTGGGGGCCTTCTTTGCCTCAAATCGGATCACAGACTGTAGCGACGGCAGCCGGATCGTTGCTACACTGGCCGTTCAACTCATGCAGTCTCTGCCGTCTACCGCGAAACACATTGACAAGGCTCTTCGTCAGGATCCCCACATCCTCTCCAAAGGACGCGAAGTACAAATGAAGGCGCTCATTGTCGAACCAGTTAAGCGGATAGCGACGACGACGCGCCTTCTTGCAGCTATTACCTTTGGGCTCAAATCGTATCCGAAACTCATTGTCATTGATGGCCTTGACGAAGTCACAGGCAAGGATGTCCAAACCGACATCATCAAGATCATTGGCAACACTATAAAGGACATCCGCCTACCCCTCCGCTTCCTTATCTCCAGTCGGCCAGAACCCCATATTGTTGAGGCCGTCCAAGGTCTTCGATCCCGATTTCCCAAGGACCGTATATCTACTATGGACTTGCGGGAGGATGTACTCGTTCATCGTGATATCCGGCGCTACTTCAAAGTCAAGTTCGCAGAGATTCGAGCTAAGGATGACTGCCTACCACTGGACTGGCCGGGAGAAGCCGTCATTGAACAGCTCGTCGACAAGGCCTCCGGACAGTTCATTTACGCAGCCACAGTCATGCGGTACATCATGTTTGAATATCATTCACCAGACGAGAGGCTTGCAATTATCCGAGGTTTATTGAAGACGCCACCTGGTGACAAACCTTACGACAATCTCGACGAACTTTATTTACACATTGTTCGTAACGCTACTCGCGGAGGCGACATTCTGCAAATCCTTGCTCTTTTGATCGTAATCAATCAACTCATCTCCACTGCCAATGCACCTGCTGGCACATTCACACAGCTGTGCTCTCCACTCAAGCTTGGTGAGATTCTAGGGCTCAAGCGAGGGGAGGTCCGGCGATGCTTAACAGATATGCATTCCGTGGTCAACGTTGGAGACGACAAGCGCGATATTCAGATCTATCACAAATCATTTCCCGACTTCCTTCTTGACCTTTCACGATCGAAAGAGTTTGCTATTGATCTGCAGGCTGCCCATGGTTGTCTTTACTCCCATCTGGTTGGCACTTCACAAGAGCGAGACACCATCCTTCGAATCATTGGCCAGATTATGCTCGCTAAGGGCATGCCATCCGACGTGGACATCATTGGATCCCCCGCAAACACATCATCCCCTGACCGAGTTGGCGTCATCCTTGGATTGGAGTCTGGCGACCTTGCGCGAATTGTCACAGATGTCCGCTTGGTACTTCAAGTTGGAGACCCAAAGCAGGATATCAAGATTCTGGACCACTCTTTTCGTGATTTTCTGCTTGATCGATCAAGATCGAAAGAGCTATATGTTGATTTAGATGGCGCACGCCTCACACTACGGGATATGTATGACCGAGTGTACTCCCACCTTATCAGCAGCTC
>Ga0247741_1001789_pt1 | contig 11974 bp, 13 predicted proteins | sample UWRJL213509R2_FD_180945 | JGI IMG/M metagenome (GOLD analysis project Ga0247741, IMG submission 180945) | Plant litter microbial communities from Arlington Agricultural Research Station in Wisconsin, United States - UWRJ-L213-509R-2 | ecosystem: Environmental > Terrestrial > Plant litter >...
TTCCTTTTACTGCGTCATATTGTAATAGATGAATCCTGGAAGATGGGGTCCTTCAGTTGGTAGGCGACTCGGGAGTGCTTGCGATGCAAGAGAGATCAGCCAGGTGTATAAGGCCAGTTGACAGGTTCAATCTGCCCCAAGATCCTCACCGAGACCGCCGATAACCAAAGGATATCTTGGGCTTATCGTTAGCCGTTACAGTGCTCCATGATTGGGCAAAACATACCCGTAATTCAAAATTTAGCGAGTCTTGCGTGACCGCTGGCCTGAAGACAGTCAGGTCCAATTGCTGGATATCGCGGGATTCTCGCATGAGGATCGGCACTAAAGTCAACCAATGTAGTGTTTTGATCTACGCTATCTCGATCTAGGAACTGAAAGTCGTCATCAAACCCAATGTCCAAGCAAAAGAGGGAGAAAAAATATACCATATTTATCAACGTGCCAATCGCCATCTCAAGCCTGGGCGTAATTTCCACCAGAAGCACCTACGTCCGAGTCGTCGACTTGTACCACCTCCAAATAGGACAGCGTGACAGAGGACAAGAGTGAAAGAGATCGGTGAGAGGGTGGGGGTCCGAACGCAGCAATTGAGTTCTCGTGGACAGTGGACAGCGAACCGAGCCTGCTACGCCTTGGAGAGTGCCCAGGCCTGCACCTGCTACGCATCTCCCGCCCATCCTTCTGATGTCTCCTGCGACTCTTCTGTACCTCGATCCTCGTCGAAAGTTTATCCAGCAATGTTGGTAACTGCTGCGCGCGGCCGCGTTCGAAACGATGTCAATCCTCAGCGACACCCGCCTCGGTTCATGGTGTTTGTGATTTGATTCAAGCAGGAACCGAGGGAGAATGCAGCACCCACGATGGCTGATGCTGCCATTATGACGACATTCCTTCTCAGCTCCGAACGAGGCGATTTGACCAGTCGACACGTGTCCTCATTCTCGAAGCAGTCGCCGGCAGAGGCTGGCAAAAGAACGGAACGTGAAGTATGCGGTAGGCGGGTGCCAATGCTATAAACGAGTCGGGACGAGAGAGTTGTGGCGCCGCGCTCGAAAAACAGCGGTTGGCGAATCGTGATAGGATCTCACTGGAAATGGAGGCAACGGACGTTATTGAATGCACTGTCAATAAGACAATTGAACTGCGCACCTAGCCATGTCGACTTCTGCTGCCAAAAGTGTTCGAAAGACGTCAATCCTCAGCGACTATCAGAGCCTAGGCCTTCTCGTTTCGTCATCACAGATGCCTTCCTTCTCAGCCTCGGAAGAGACTGGCCTTACGATCCGACTAATCGATAGTGCCCCGAGTCACGACGGTGACATAATCCTCCAAAACTCCCGGGTCCCATCCGACCCAACAGTGGGTTCAGAAGGTGCCTCTGTTCCTCTGGAAAAACTCGAATGCGAATAGGAATCGTATTCGACATGCCTATCCGACTCGCGGGTTGGGGTTGGGGTTTGATCGATCCATGTCGACCGCTTCCGGGGGCTCGACCGCACCGTAGAAATAGGGCGGCCATGCCCAGCGTAGCTGAAGGGACGCATCTTGTATATTTCCAAGTCAAGATCAGCGTCGGCAAAGGTGAACCAAGAGGGTGTGACGGCGATGCAAATGCTCAGGGAGACCGGACAACGCAAGAGCGCGAGAAATAGCGGGGGCTGTCTCTGCAGCTTGGTTTGCTGTCGTTGCCGTCGATGGGCATGCAAAGTCCAAGATTGAGTGGGAATCGAGTTGGGTCCAGCGGCTTGAACGTTTGGTTTGTGGATGTCAAAGGAGACGGCGCCGGAGTAGACCAAGACGCCTCAAGCTGCCTCGGCCTTTTCTCTGCCTCCTCCAGCTCGCCCCACCCACATATCGAACCTTCCTCATCCGAAGATGAAGAGGGAGTTGGGTCAATCCCAGCATCAACTTCAAAGCTACGCATAGCCCAAAAAATCCAAAACCTCCTTATCCGACCCAATAATGGGGTTACGAGGTGCATGTAGAGCCCGGTCCTCCTTCCAGAATACGAGTCGTATCGCCCAGCTCATCGGACTCGTGGGCGTGGTTCTACATCCAGGCCAACCTTCTCGGTGGGCACGTTCAGCATTGGATGGTACACCCGTCGTCAGCGCCTCTTGCTCGTTAGCACAACGTCCCGGTGTGGCGACCAAGCCAAGCCAACGGCACGGCGGCGTCCTCGATATGTTGGAATATAAGTGATAGACCGTCAGGCCTTCAGGGCCCCAGTTGTCCATCGCTGACCCAGATGTGTTAATACGGAGGTAGCAGCGGAGGATGTGTTTGCGTCTGTATTTAGAAGTGAGAGTATAGGGAAAGGAACGAAGGGAGGAAGAGATGTGGGAGCAGGCACAGCGATCATGGAAGGGAGAGTTTGCGCGATATCAAGGTCCACTTTGGGATATATGCGTGGTTGAGGGCTCCGAACGAGCCGCAACTGTGCACATACAGAGAATGGGTGGTGACAACATATACTAAAGTTGTAATGATTAGTAGCCCGATGGCTGCCACAGCTGGAGCCGCAGCGGATGCGATGGCAGAGCCCAGTCCTACAAGAGCTTCAAGGTTCTCGAGGCACCCTGTAATTATTCGAGTCGGCACACATGCGTAGAGCACCCTCAAAAACTACGTACCAAGTTTAGAACTAAGCTTTCCAAGATAATGCAGTTGCTGGCGTGTCCTTGAACGTTGATTCGGATGGTAGTCGAAGATAACTTGGACGGATCATTTAGTAAGGGGATGGTTTTGGCACCAGCAGATGCATTATAATTGAAGGACTTGGCGCCATCAATAGAAATTCATATTGGTGCAACTGGCAAGGAGGTCAATGGCCCGAGATTGATCGATAATGAGGTCAAGTTGTCGACGTTAAGCTTGAATCCAGATCCTGCCCTGTTGGGCATTTGAGTTGTAGCCAAGGAGCTATGTCTCTCGAATGATATGGTTTACCACCACATGCCAGGAGAGTCGTCCCATCGACCCTCGTAGAAAATTAGTGGATCAGTGCTCTTGATAGTCTTGGTCGCGGTTTGAGGAGCCGAACTGGCCGCCAGCTGTGCAACTTGTGGAAGAAATACGACGGCTGCGATCGAGAGGAGAGGCCATCCCAACATGTAAGGCATGACCGGAAGAATGGCAGGGAGAGTGTTGGCCGTTGGCAGCATGTCGTCTGCTATGTAGAGAAAACGACGTCAAAGAAGTCGACAGAAGAAGAGGCGGGTGGAATACGTGCCATCACGAGTCGAGTGAGGAAACTGGAAATGTCCGTCGCGCGAACCGAGATTTTCCTGCTGAAGGACAGAAAAGGGTAGATTCAAGAGAACAACTTGTCAGATTACACTCAGTGTATGCAATTTCCAGGAGAATAGTCATTCACCGTATCTACTCCTGGGTACAGAAATAGCAACGATATGAAGGTAGTCCTGGTACAAAGAACGTAAATAAACTCCCAGAATATAGAGGTAAACGGTCACGGTAAAAGCATCCGCATGGTACGCGTTGATGGTGAGGTTGGTCAAGCAGACGATCCAACGGGTCTATCGGTCAAACTCTGCATGAGACACTGTCCAATCTACCAGATCTACACAGACAAGTAACATTAGCGCAGTTTGACAGCCTTTCCGCAGGACTTTGGACGACCAGAACCCAAATGCTCGCTCGATACAGCTGTTTGGCAGGCCAACCCCGAATCTCCAACGAGCTGCTTGCGCTTTGAACCGAAATTTTAGCAACATTTGGGTGTTCGCCCGGATGCTATTACAGATCAGTGACATTCGGAAAGAGAGTTATGTCCAACACACCAATTGAAGGTCAACCGACTGGTCTCAAGGAAGAGCGATCCCAGCCGCAAGTCTGGGTGAAGGGGCTGCAACGATGAGGTTGACTGAGTGAGACTGACAACCGTGATGGGCTATGAGTACGCAAGGAATAGCGGGGGTTCCCTCTGCCTCTGCGGCCCGACCTGCACCCGTTGACGTTGATGGGTATACCATGGCTTGAGTATGAATCCAGATGCGTCAAGCCAACATTGGTTACTTGAATTGTCGTTGTTGTTGTCGAAGGAGATGGCAGCGGAGTATACCCACTCCGACCCGATCCGTCTCGCCCGCTTCTCGGCCTCCTTCTCAAGCTACACCTCATCCTCTTGCACCACCTCCACCTGAAGGTGAAGTCGAACTGATCGCTCACACCGACATCAAGCTTCCAAAATATTCCAGGTCCCCATCCGACCCGACAGCGGGGACACGAGGTGTGTGGACGACCTTGATTCCTCTAGACGAAAGCAAATTGTATCAACCATGTCTATCGTGGTTTTGGTCGGTCCATGTTAACGACTTCTGCGAGCTGGATAGCATTGTATAGACCAGGGCATTCCAGTGTGGATGAAGGTGTTTGTAGAGTCAAGGTCGGCGTTGGCAGTAGTGAACCGAGAGGAAGTGATGGCGATATACGACATAAGAGCCCAAGGAAATAGCGGCAGCAGCCCCTGTAGCTTGGGATGCTGTCGTTGACGTCGATAGACAACCAGGGATCGGGGATTGAGTATGTATCCAGTCGGGTCCAGCGGCTTGAATGTTGGTTTGTGACCTGCGTCATCGTTGAAGGAGATAGTGGAAGATACCAATCCATCCCTCGTACGAATGCGAATGCGAGTCATATGAACCATGCCCACTCGACTCTCGGACGTAGCTCGTCCACGTTAAGCTCGTCGGCAGGTGCGGCGTATCGGATGCACCAGTGCACCTGTTGGGAGCGCCTCTTGCTTGCCATCGCAACGTCCTCTGTCGCGACCCCCTCGAAGTCAATGGCACGGCGACGTCTTTCCACTCCAATAACGTTACGGGCACCCGTTATCCACCGCCTGCCCGTGGGTGTCGATGCGGAAATGTCTGTTGTTGGGTTTCAGGAGTGGCAAGATAGTGGATGGAACGAAAGGAGTAGAGGTGGGAGTAGTTGCGATAATGGTGGAGAAGAGAGAAGGGTATGTGCGATATTGAGATTCGTGTTGGGGACATGTGTATTGTATACGAGCTGGATTTGGGCACACCGGCTGGCTTGTGTGATAACGCGTAGTGCGAGGAGATCAGCGAAGCTCAGGCGGGAGTCGTGTGTGACGCGCCGTGGATGCACATTTAGATCGCAGTGTGCATGAGGAGGCGAGCGGACGTGGCTCCTAGGTTCGGTTTTGCAAGTAGTTTGGAGGTGCAAGGTCGGGAGCTTATATGTAACAGGACAGAGGATGCAGGTGACAAGCCGTCAGCCAAAGGAACTGGCGTTGGGTACAGTCGGTCTAGGAGGGAATGAAGTCAGCCTCTACTCAAAGAAAGATGAAAGGAACGTACGGAGGGTCCTTTTTTCCCACGTTCTCTTTATAGTCATGCATAAGACACTCCTCCAGGCTGCTACCAATTCCCTGACTTCGCCTCTAAAGCAGCTTGCACTGTACTCAGAAGATCATGGACTCAAACACGCGGCCCATCCCCCGAGCAGCCACACTTGAAGCGATCAATTCTGTCGGTCTCGCCGCCCTTCCAAACGAGATCTTCTACGAGATCCTCTCTTATATGCCTGCGGTACAAATCCTCGCAGACATGGACGAATCAAACGATAAGTCGGTCGATCACTCCAGATGCTTCACGTTATCTGCACTCTCGCAGACCTGTAGATCCCTGCGGCGATTCTTCTTGTCCCACCTCTGGGAACGCATTGAGCTCTATGACATGATGAAAGTCCACCGTGGTTTCGCTTTCTCAACCGTGAGAGGCAAAGCACTCTTTAAGGAGCTAGGCCGTCAGCTCGAAACCCCTACCGAAAGGAACCCAGAGTTAGCGCAGTACGTTCAGTATGTATCTGTCCTCTGAGATCCCCACACCTCACTGTTGAGCACTAGATTCCCCCTCGCAGTATCGTAAACATTGTGGTCCAGGAACAGACTCCGCTCGATGGCATTCTCAAGAAGTTTGCACACCCTATTTCTTTGCTTCCCAACCTGCATACTGTCCAAATCCACTTCAAATTCAAAGGCTACTATGACACTGCGAGTGACAGTCTCGTCCGTAATTACTTGAAGGGCTATACTTATGAAAGGTCGACTTTGTCGACTAACACCTTGCTGAGTCTGAAATTAAATCTTCTGCAAGTGTTTCTCCTTAATCAAAATCATTATTGATGAACGCAAGTTCTGTAGCACGGTGAAACACACATGTTGTATTAACACAGGTAAAGCAGTACTTGCGGCTTCATACTGAGAAATTCTCTGAGTAAGTAAAATTTTCCGTGATTCACGAAACAACCACGGCGCTGCTCGTCGTCAACCTTCGGTTGACTCCTCGCAGCACCAGGATTCTGTACACTGTAGACTTTCAGTTTGTAGGAATTAAATATAGGTAATCAAAAGTAGTCCCTAAGTCCGAGTTAATTTTGAGTATTGGAATATTAGGTGCGAGCCTGCGCAATGCGGCACTGCTAATTCTCGAGTGATTAAGGCTCTGTCCGGTAACGAAAATGCGGGGTGCATTCTCATTTTGATGGCTCCTGGATTATTCGCACACCCTCCATAACGGGACGAAGTCGCACGATCAAATTCGGCAATGCAACGGCAATGCGGCACAATAGGCGCTGGCTGGTTGTTCGTCGCCTTTATGTTCATTTGGATGCATTTTGAATGAAATTCTTGCACTTTCATGTTTATTTGGTGTATATAGTCTGAAAAGCAAATTTTATTTGCCGAAGTTTTGGTTTCTCGGGCCACATTTCGAACATTTGCGGTTTAGCACCCCCCTGAGAGCACCTGGTGGTCATAGATCTATATGAAGCGTAAGTATCATCTATTTTTCAGTCATTATCCATAATTATGGGTTATATGGACTTTTTTACAGATTCTCAGGTCGAAAATACGTGTTACTGACTGGAAATGTTGTGTCCGGTCCAAGACTGGTCAACCAGTGACTAAGTTTGCCGGTGTGCCGAAATTTAGTCGTGCGACTTCGTCCCGTTATGGAGGGTGTGCGAATAATCTAAGAGCCATCAAAATGAGAATGCACCCGCATTTTCGTTACCGGACAGAGCCTTAATCTCCACATTCTGACCTGCGGGATCATGTAGTCCAATCTGAGGTTCTCCTTTGAAGTCACACCGGTCGAGAACCCCGCAGACAAAGACCTGCGTGGGTAAATAAACAATGTGAGAAACATGTACAATGAGGGAAGATGTGAATAAATCGAACATACATCCCCGTATTGATCCGTCCACGAGACGTTCAATCTTCCCTTTGAACTTGATATCGTTAAGTAAAGGCACATGTGCGTCGAGGTACTGCTCATGATTTCTGGTTGGGCCCCATGCGCCTCCAAGATGGAAAAATGCTTTTGGAGAAAACGAACGAGCTCCATTCTGGATGCACCGTGTCGCTGATAGTGAAAACCGAAACGGCGATGCTCAGAGAGCCGGTACGACGGTCGCCCAGGTCCTGGCAGGATCGTATAATTCGAAGTGATCTAATTGTTGGTAGTCTAAGCGAAAGAGGTAGGTTAGGAAGCTTCGACTCCTTGGACTCCTGTATTTCTTGCGTGGTACTCGGTTAACTTCATCACATCGTTAGAAGACATCTGAAGGATATGTTAGTCACAGGTGAAATGTAAGAAATCGACCGTGGCTCACAGATGCTTTATGCGAACTGCACCATGCCTTGCTAGCACCCGAGCACGAGGCAGATGGCGAAGATCAGCGTTTAAAGCCCCATTATCCAAGTTCCACAGCTGGAACCGAATGGCATTGAGCCCAACGGAGGCAATACCGCGAGGGGCTCTGAGAAACCGCCCCCTCTCGATTGTCGGATACCGTAGTAACTGAAGTGTCCTAGAGCTTTTGTAAGTCCCTGCTAGTGTAAATATATGCGTCAGGTTTGCTTACCGGTCACAATAGGTATTCCAGGATACGATGCTTCAACCCTCCTCGCCAGCGCCTCTGTAAATAGATCAACTACAGGAATGCCTTCGGCGGAGTCGGCATTGACAGACGCTTCAATTTCTTCCGCTAGGATGATATCTGTTCGATAACCCTAAAACACGTTAAGATCGCACAAAAGGTTCACGAAGGTTTAAAACTTTCATACATGATCGATGAGGGTATAGCTGAGGATCATGGACGATAATATCTCGTTAAGGGCGATAACGACGTCCTGCTGCTTCATAATCCATCGTTCCGTCGACTGTGAGATGTCAGTTAGAACCTAGGCAATATGAATATTCCCTGAACTCACCCCAGAAGCCAAAATAAACCACTTGAGCCACGCGCAATTGCTGTCTATCTCACGTTGTAGATTTGCATAGAGGATGGGGTCGAGGGTTAAGCCACTTTTCAATGACCGAATGCTGCATCAGTCCCAGCGTTATCAGGCCGACGCATGGCATTATCGAGGTGTTTCCTGCTGGGGCGTTGATATTTCACTTTTGAGGCTGAACGGAGGCTTTCAAGAAGCTGACACGAGGAGTAAGGGTCCATTTCGACGCATGCTGAGCATAGAACAGCAGTCCGTGTTTTAAGTGAGCCCTTCGAGGACTAGTGTGAGCTTCATCGAATATAGATGGGTCGATCGCCTTGGACTCACGGAATAATTTCCGACGCAATCTTCAGAGAAGACTTGATGCTGTCCCCGTTGAAGTTTTGAGTGATCCATCCTGAACTGGAGTGGGTTTTTTCCGATGACATCTAGCTGTCGCTCTATCTTGCGTCGGCGAGTGATGCAAGGTCAAGTAAGATATTACCATCCATGTCGCCGGGGTATATGGATGAGTGGACCCAAAGTTACCCGCGGTCCATAGTCATCAGTCGCTTCAGCCCAACCTCAGTCAACAGAGCTGCCACTTGGGTCTCGGAGAACGTTAGATAAGCGATCTGTCAGGCTTCGGGTGCCGAGGCGTCATTTGGGCGCCTCGCAGAGAGGACAGAGTGACGAAAATGCAGCTTGATTGGTACAGATGTGTGTGTAACACCAGATATTCTGAGGTCAGTGGGCAACTGAATGATGGTTCCAAAGATATTATCAGATTGGAACGCTCGAAGAGTCAAGAAGTAACTAAAATAATCTAGGATATGAATACTGATAAGTGGGGGCATCGGCCAACATGCATAGTAAGAACGGGCGGGCCAATGTCAAAATGCTCACAGAGAGGGTCAATGGGTCCGACACCTAGTCTGTCCTTCTAAGTTCTAAGTCCTTTCCCATAAGTTCATTGTTCAAGGTCAGGGTGCTGGATGGTTTTGGGGCAATGTCGCATTTGCGTCATCATCTACTTGTCCGTTTCGAGACCTGGCCGACCTTGAGTATTCAAATGTCGTTCATCGACATAAGAATAAGGAATGGAGGAATATTCGCGCCATGGCCTTGATGTGGTTCTGGAACAAGCAGTTTGGTCTGTAATTGCAAAATGAACCGTGTGAAAGAATCAACCAAGCGCCTTACGTCATGATTATACCCCAGCTATGAGTCTCGAAGTTTTCTGGTAAGTTCTACTACTCCTCGCGCATTGTGTGCTATCTGTAACACCGGACTATCATCAACTCGTTCGGACACCCAACTGCGATCAGCCAACTGTACCACCTTACCTTACGCCCTTGCCAGTTCGTCACTTCCACCTTCCAATGTTACGTTGAGACTTGACATCTTAATTCCATCTCCGTATACACCTCTCTGATCGGAACAAGCTGCGATCCCCTTCATTCTCTCCGACTTTTCCTCTGCCTTATTAGCTACTCCGTCAAAATGACTCATGTCAATAACAGAGTGAAACACTTTGGGACGTATTTCATCGTTGTTGGAAGCTATGCGGCTTTCCCTGGATTGGTATTATGGTAATTGCGAACGATATACAACGATTGTAGCTTTAACATACTTCGTTTCCTTGCTGAGGTAGGCTCGGCGAAAATCTATCTGGGCAATGCAAACACGGAATCGAGATGGCACTTCAAATTGGTAACTTTTCTGGTACAATAGCTGCAAATATCTACCATACAAAGGACGCACCCTGGTTTATCCTTGGACCTAAGCTCCTCTCCGCCCAAGGACACTCGCCATATACTCGCTAAATCCTGCAGACTCTCTGGACCTAATGTATGTCGGCATCGGCGTCATAACTATCCCTATCATTGTTATTTCATATGTACATATCAAAAAAAGTCGCGATGAAGCACGCTTACAATCGAGCGCGCGTGAAAAGGACAAATATACGAATCAGCAGCTGAGGAAGATGGGAGACAGCGCGCCAGACTTTGGATACATACGATTTGAGCCGAAATGCGCAAAAGAGTCGTTCTGGTATATAGTATTGATACAACGGATGCTACAACCTGTAGCACTTTATGTTCTGCTCGCCAGCAAAACAACGACCTCCACAAAACCAAAAACACAAGACTTGAAAGGATGGTCGATTCCATGAGAGTAAGTTCATATGAAGAGAATGATATGGCAGGAGGGGGAGCAAGTAATACTGTAAATGTATTACGTTCGATTTTTCGGTCCGAGAAATAATGGTGGTATGAAGCCCATGCTCCGATGTCCTCCATGTATGACTATGACCCACGCGTTGTGTCGTCTTAAATCACAGATGGGGTAAAAGAAATTTCTAATTGAAATACAATTGGGAAATAAGAGATTTGGCGGTGGCTGTAGTACGAAATCTCAAATTTTTGTTGACCCATTCGGATTGCATCAGCAAACCCAGAATTTGCTATGGAATCATACGTAGCGCTGCATAGCGGTGTAGCAGTATAGTAAAGGCGCCGATGTGTTCAGCACCCTGTAAAAATCACATAGCACCGTATAGCCACTGCCACTCGCTATGGTTTGCTACAGAACACCCTCACCTTGCTATGGAGTGCTGTACAGCAGCCTAGCCATACTCTGCAATGCTTCATACGACGCCTAGTTTTAATTAAATGCAGATTTTTGGCCCTTAATACCTGAGTCATCATACGATATGTTGGTCAACGGAGGTACAAAACAGTAATATTTATTAAACTAAAATAAACATGAGGTGCGAAATTTGTAGACTAGCCTATACTAATGATGCAAGTTGGAGTGGCAGCGGCAATGTGGTGTTAATGGGGAAAAGGGAGATCATGGAAGACAGTAGGATACGTGATGGAGAGAAGTGGAAGTAGCGGCGGAATAAATGAGGGGCCAGAGGCAAGCATTGTTCAGACACCCAATAAATTGGACCATCGGGAGGCACATGGAGAAGGGAAGAAATGGCGGAGTCAAGAATGTGAACAAATGAATGATAGAAAGTGAAGAAAAAGATACGTCAGTGGTCACAAAGCCCAAACGTAGCACACTTGGGCACCGCGTGGCGGGGTTAATTACATTCCCTTGCACTGTCGAGCTCGATGCTCGGCTGTTTCTTCTTTTCGTCAAAAAGATCTGGGCAATGATAAGCGCGGTGTCTGCATGCCTCACCTGCCCAAACCGCCAATACGTAAATTCAGCAGCTTAGATATGCTGTTGCAAGCAAACGAGCTAGCCGCGGCCGCGAGGCGTATCAAGGAGAAGAGCGGAAAGGTTTTTGCAAGATGGTTAATCGAAAGATGGTGTCCAATAGAAAAGGGAGGCGAGAAGATAAATGGAGGACGGGACGCAGAGAGAGGCAAGCAAGGCTCGAGTCTCCAAGCGTGATGTAGAACGAGGTTGGTAAAGGTCATTAGCGATGGCCATCCCACGAGCTTCCAGACCACCACAGCTCAAAAGTGAGCCTCTATTGTCGCCCTATATTCCATTCTGAAAGAAATTGCGTCGGTCAATAAGCGGAATGAGGAGCGTACCAGTGTACGGTGGACGGGAACCGCATGGCTCACACTTTGGTTTGGCCGCGAGCGCTCACGTGCCCACACCCCCTATTGTACCTATCACCTACTCTATCGCTCGTATTCATAGTCCCAATAGCTTGTACAGACCTCCCAATATATAAACATCGTT
>Ga0247741_1001790_pt1 | contig 11974 bp, 12 predicted proteins | sample UWRJL213509R2_FD_180945 | JGI IMG/M metagenome (GOLD analysis project Ga0247741, IMG submission 180945) | Plant litter microbial communities from Arlington Agricultural Research Station in Wisconsin, United States - UWRJ-L213-509R-2 | ecosystem: Environmental > Terrestrial > Plant litter >...
CGGTTTTCATTGAAACGCCTGCGAGTTCTGCCACATCATCAATCGTTGCCTTGGACACGACATACCACCTATTATTATTAATTAAAAGAAGCGTCCTGCATCTTACTTGGTTTAACAATTTAGTTTTTACTAAAGGTTAAAAAGACCACTAGCTTAACAAACTCCCCTGCCTGTTTGCTCAAAATTTTTCGACATTTCCCAAGCACTATAAACCATGTGACAGCATTCGGCCCTTGAATTATAGTACCGCGCTCTTACAGGACAACTCACAAGAATAGTTGCCTGCAAGAATACTAGAGACGACAAACCCATAACAACGACAATGAGGTAAAAAATGGCCAGTACTCCGCAAGGTTCGGTTAGGCACCAGAGTTCGACGAGCGAAGGAAACAATACGATTCCTTTAATTATTGTAACTATTTTGTTTTTTATGTGGGGTTCGATTACTTCACTGAATGATGTTCTCATCCCGCACTTAAAATCGGTATTCACCTTAAGCTACTCTCAAGCAGCGTTGGTGCAAGTGTGGTTTTTCGGCGCTTACTTTTTAGTTTCACTTCCCGCTGGATTGTATGTTCGCAGCTTCGGCTACAAACAAGGTGCCGTGACCGGTTTGGTTATTGCGGCTGTTGGTTGCATCCTGTTTTATCCTGCAGCTTCTTCTGGTTATTATTTTTTCCTGTTTGCATTCTTTATTTTGGCTGCCGGTATAACCGTTTTGCAAGTTGCGGCGAACCCCTACGTGGCGGTGCTTGGCCCAGCTAAAACTGCATCCAGCCGATTGACGCTAACTCAGGCATTTAATTCACTGGGAACTACAGTTGCACCGAAATTATTAGCGGGCGTTATTCTTGGCGGCGTTACTTTTTTAAGTGCTGAAGAACTCGCAAAACTTTCACCGGATGCTTTGCAACAATATCATTTGCAAGAAGCTTCATCTGTTCAAATTCCTTACCTCGCGTTAGCGGGTGTACTTTTACTCTTGGCAGTGATCTTCGCTCTCGCAAAATTGCCAAAAATTGTTGATTCAGAGAGCGGCGAATCGCGCACTTTAGGACAATCCCTTTTATCAAACATCGAAGCTATTAAAACTTACCCGCGTTTGGGCTTGGGCGTACTAGGGATTTTTCTTTATGTAGGTGCTGAAGTTTCCATCGGTACTTACCTTGTTAACTTTTTGGGATTGGAAAGAGTTGCCGGTTTGACCGCAGCAAACGCCGCTGAAAATTATTTGTACTTGTACTGGGGTGGTGCAATGGTTGGCCGCTTCATTGGATTTTTTGTAATGCGCGTTATTCGCCCTGGCGTTGTGTTGAGTGTTTGCGCAGGCACCACTATCACGTTGATTTTGGTTGCGACCTTTGCATCTGGCTCCGCCGCAATGTGGGCATTAATCGGTGTGGGTTTGTTTAACTCTATTATGTTCCCAACTATTTTCACTATGGCCTTGCATGATATTGGCAAATACACGAGCCAAGGCTCGGGCTTGCTGTGTATGGGTATTGTAGGTGGCGCTATTGTTCCTTACGCACAAGGATTTTTGGCCGATGCTATTGGCTTGCAAATCTCTTTCTTGTTGCCAGCAGCCTGTTATTTCTTCATTCTGTACTTTGGTGCCAAGTATGCAAACTTAACCAAAACCGAAGAAGTTTCTGCTCCTGTAGTTGTTTAAAAAATTTAAAATGAAAAAAAGCCCGGTTGCTAAAATAGAACCGGGCTTTTTTTATGAGATTGATTTTTAAATCAAACTATAAATAAAAACTACAACCTCAGAATTTTTTTCACAAATGGAATTGTCAATTTTCGCTGTTCCGCCAGGGATGCATGATCCAACCGATTCAACTGCCAAAATAATTCATTCATATCGCGCGGCAAACGCTGAGTAATATAGGCCGCGACTTCATCATTTAATTCCAAACCACGAGCGCGGGCGCGAAATTGTAAGGCTGCTTGTTTTTGATGGTCATCCAGCGTGTGCACATGAAAAACCGCGCCCCACTGTAACCGCGATTTTAAATCGGGCAGGTTTACTGGTAATTCCTGCGGTCCTTGAGCTGCAGCCACTAATAATAATTTGCCAGCATCGCGCAAACGATTGAACAAACTAAATAAAGCAAACTCCCATTCTGGCCGATTGATAACTTCTTCCAACGCATCCAACACAACTAAATCTAAATCTTCCAAACCGACAAATAATTCGTCAGGCGCGTAACCAGCCAAATCATGTAGGGGAAAATATTGAAAAGATTTTTCGAGAGTTTGGGCGTGATGACAAGCTGCTTGTAATAGATGTGTTAAACCGCTGCCTGTGGCGCCCCACAAAAAAATAAAAGGTTCATTGGCCGTTTCAATTTGAAGACGCAACGCCGATAAAATTTGTGCATTGTGCGCGTCGGCAGGCGCATAGAAATTTTCAAATGTCGCATCGTCATTGAGGCTGACGCCAAGTGAAAGCTGTTGCGGATTCATTGTTTAAACCTGTCAATTCTGCCAGCGAAACGTCAGCGGTTGCGGTTTATCATTTACAACCGCTTGCAATTTAGCGCCCGCTTCCAAAGTAGTTTTTAACAATTGATCGTCGCCATCCAACATCAGATTAAATTGCAAAACTTCTTTTTCAACGCTGATTAAATTTACGCTGCGAATAACACCAACCGTTCGCAAATAGGCTTGTACTTGTTTGAACGCAGTGAAGTCTTTTACATCTACCACGTAAAGCGTTACGCCCTGTGCGGTGCTGGCGCTAGCCGCTATAAGCTGGGCTTTTTGTAAAAGTGTTTGAATTGCCAGTGGCGAATAATTCAACACTATCGTTTTGTCAGAGCTGTAACTGAATTTGGCGAGATAATTCGGCGCTTCCGCAATTGCTTGATGCACTAAAGGATGTTGCAACGCAGCCGGGTCGCCCGCCACGTGTAAAATCACATCGCCAAGTGTTGCCTTGGCGGCTGCAACACGTTCGCTTTCTGATTGATTGGCAACCGGAGCTTCCACGCGGTAAATGTCCACCTGCTGCGCCGAGGCACCGGCCACAAACAAACTCAAAACTAATAATAAATGTCTGGCCACAGCCAACTCCTGCCATTTGGTTGAAAAGCGCTTCAGATAAGTGGGCAGCATTGTAACAGGCTTGCCGAAATTTCTTGGGGAAAAGTCTTCACAAAGTCATTGATTGGTCATGGCGCTTGAAAATAGAGGTAAGCCAGCAAATTTTTTGTACAATGCGTCCCATTACATTTCATCATTCAATAAAGATAAAAATCATGAATACACTAAGCACGCCGCTCGCCCAACCTACGCAAAAAATCCTGAACGCCACCATTATCATCGCCGCATTGGGTTATTTTGTTGATGTTTACGACCTGATTCTGTTTTTGATTATCGGCAAAAAAAGCTTGGCCGAACTTTACCCTGCCTGGGCTGGCCAACCCATTCTGCTGGAAAAATTCCAGCATCTGCTCGACCTACAGATGACCGGAATGTTAGTGGGCGGAATTGCCTGGGGCATTATCGGCGATAAAAAAGGCCGCCTCGCCGTGCTATTCGGCAGCATTATTTGCTACTCGCTCGCCAACCTCGCGAACGCATTCGTCACCGATATGACCACCTACGAGATTCTGCGATTCGTAGCGGGCTTCGGCTTGGCCGGTGAACTGGGCGCCGGAGTGTGCTTAGTGGCGGAGATGATGGATAAAAATAAACGCGGCCTGGGCACTATGCTTGTGGCCTCGGTAGGTTTGCTCGGTGCGGTTGCTGCCGCACTGGTGGCGCAATTTAAAAGCTGGCAAGTCTGTTACATCATCGGCGGTGTTCTTGGGTTGGGCCTGCTGGTGCTTCGTATCAGCACTTTTGAAAGTGCGATGTTTAAAAAAGCTAACCATGCAAATGTTCGTCAGGGCAATTTCTTAATGATGTTCACTTCGCGCGAACGCTTTTTCCGTTTACTTAAAACAATCGTGCTCGGTTTACCGGTATGGTTTGTGATTGGCTTGCTGGTAGCGCGCGCGCCGGAAATTGCTAAAACGCTTAAAGTGCAAGGCGACATAGCGCAAAACCTCTGCATACTCCTCGCCTACTCCGGACTGGTGATTGGCGATCTTGCATCGGGCACCACCAGTCAACTTCTCCGAAGTCGCAAAAAAGCCTTCGCCGTTTTTTACGTGCTCTGCACCTTAACCATGTTCGGTTACTTAAATTTACACGAAGTTAACAGCACGATTTTTTACAGCGCCATTTTTCTGTTGGGGTTCTCGGTAGGATTTTGGGCATTATTTGTAACCAATGCATCCGAACAATTCGGCACAAATTTACGTGCAACCTCCGCGATTAGCGTACCCAATTTTGCTCGCGGCTCCTTGGTGCCCATCGCCTGGATTTACACGCAGATCAACTCGACAAGCGGCAATATGATCAATAGCTTTTTGTGGGTAGGCGGCGGCCTCATGCTGCTCTCGTTTATCACTCTTTATTTTGTGGAAGAAACCTTCGCAAAAGATTTGGATTTCTACGAACACTAGCCTGTTTATTATGACGCCATCGAGAGCGACATTATTTATGTCGCTCTGCAACAAACTCCTGCAGTTCTAGACCCGCACCAAAATCACCCACAAAAAATTCATACACTAAACGCTCGCACCGCTATAGACTGCAAGCCATGTGAGCTTCGCCTTTTGGCGTAATCTTTGCTCCCCAACTTTTGTTATTACATCTTTTATCAGCACAAATCTTTATCAAAATACTTATGGAGAACCAATGGGCAGAGTACATTTTATCGGCGGCGAAAAAGGCGGTGTAGGCAAATCCTTAACAGCACGTTTGCTGGCACAATATTTTATTGACAATCAATTGCCATTCATTGGTTTTGATACAGATCAATCCCATGGCACTTTCTCGCGCTTTTATGCAGATTTTGCCAGCCCGATTATCGTGGAAGATTTTGATAGCCTCGATGAAATTGTCGCCACCGCAGAAGAACAACCCAACATAGATATCATTTTAGATTTAGCGGCGCAAACATCGCGCAAACTTGAACAATGGATTGCAGACAGCGGAATTTTTGAAATCTTTGCAGAGCTTGATTATAAAGTTTATCTCTGGCACGTTATGGACGACGGCGCAGATTCAATGCGTTTGCTGGATAGACTTCTCGAAAAACATGCAAACGCAAATGCGCAATTTATTGTCCTAAGCAATATGGGTCGCGGCGAAAATTTCGATGCTGCAAAACAATCAGCTACTTTTGCAAAAGCCCGTGAACGCAATGCAAAATTTATTACACTCAATAAACTCCAACCACGCCTGATACAAAAAGTAGATTTCAGCAATTACAGCTTTTGGGCTGCGGCAAATAATACTGAAGCGATGAGCATTACCGAACGCCAACGGATTAAAGTGTGGCTGAATAATATTTTTTCTGAATTCAATAAAGCTTTGGCACCAGATACTTCTCATCAGCTACAACAGGTAGAATAATTTTTACGATGTAGGTTGTTGATGCAACAACCTACAATTCTCTTAAAAGTTTCCCTTAATGAATTCATAGATCTCAGGTTCAATTTGAACTAATCTATTTCCCTCACATCCAATTCAAAGCATCTAGCAATTCATTTCTTAATTCACTCCTCAATAAAGGAGAAATCTAATGACAGAATTCCGCACTGAACACGACACCATGGGCGAAGTACAAGTGCCCTCTTCTGCGCTTTATGGCGCGCAAACTCAACGGGCGATTGATAATTTTTCAATTAGCCAATTACGCTTACCACAGCATTTTATTGTTGCGGTTGCGCACGTAAAAAAAGCAGCAGCGCAGGCAAATGTAGAATTGGGTTTATTAGATACAAAAATTGCACAGGCAATTATAAGTGCGAGCGAAACAATTATTGCTGGCAATCATAGCGATCAATTTCCTGTTGATGTATTTCAAACAGGCTCGGGCACCAGCACTAACATGAATGTGAATGAAGTGATTGCACGGCTTGCGAGTGAAGCAGCGGGACATAGCGTGCATGCGAATGATCACGTCAATATGAGTCAAAGCAGTAACGATACAATTCCCAGTGCTATTCATATCAGTGCCGCGCTCGCATTTGAAAAAGATTTACTTCCTGCGCTGGAAAATTTACATACCAGTTTATTAGGGAAAGCAGAACAATTACATGAAATCGTAAAAACCGGACGTACCCATTTAATGGATGCTATGCCATTAACGTTGGGCCAGGAGATTGGCGGTTGGGCAAGTCAAATTGAAAGTAATTATGTGCGCTTGCAAACTGCGCTGCCTCAATTATTTCAACTTGCGCAAGGCGGCACCGCAGTTGGAACTGGTGTAAACGCCCATAAAGAATTCGCAGAACTTTTTGCGAAAAAACTCAGTGAAAATACCGAGCTTCCTTTTACACCGGCACCGAATTTTTTCGCAGTGATGAGCGCGCAAGACACGGCGGTTGCAATATCCGGCCAATTAAAAACATTGGCAGTAAGTTTGATGAAAATCGCTAATGATTTACGCTGGATGAATTCGGGCCCACTCGCGGGCATTGCCGAAATTAGTTTGCATGCATTGCAACCCGGTTCGTCAATTATGCCGGGTAAAGTAAACCCGGTAATTCCCGAAGCAGTTTGCATGGTGTGCGCACAAGTTATTGGCAATGACGTTAGTATCGGTGTTGCGGGGCAATCGGGAAATTTTCAATTAAATGTAATGCTGCCGCTGATTGCCTATAATTTATTGCAATCTATTGAGCTGCTAAGCAATGCATCAAATCAACTCGCCGATAATGCAGTTGCAACATTCACAGTGAATCAAGACAACCTCGAAAAAACCTTATCAAGAAATCCTATTCTGGTGACTGCGCTTAATTCAGTTATCGGCTATGAGAAAGCCGCCGCTATTGCTAAAAAGGCGTACAAAGATGGCCGCGCGATTATTGATGTTGCCGAAGAAGAAACAGAATTAAGTCGTGAACAACTTACTCAGCTTCTGAATCCAAAAACTTTAACGGGACAAGAATAAATCAAGATAGCAATAACGCAGTTTTGATTGCGCTATTGCTTCATCAAAAATTTACTGGCGCAGGCTGGTATCAAACTTATCAATTACCACTGCCCAATCCGCATCATTTTTAATTTGCTCACCTAAAAACTGGGATTGTCCAGGCGTCCAAAATGGGGCTTTGCTCAGGGGAATGGTTGCATCCAAAGGACGGTGTGAATGGATAAATGCTTCGATGTCCTCTTCGCTGGAAGGCAAACCTAATTGATCAAATAAGGTCGTGAGGTTGTGAGAATTATTGTCCATGTTCAACTCCGGAATTGTTGGCTAGGTCAAATCGACAATAAGTGTAAATCGCCGATTGCGTGAATAAAGAGGGAACTTATCGCGCCACGCTTAATCAGTAACCTTAAGCAATCGTTCAAGTTTCCGTAGAATTCATCTCCAATTTAATGCGCTTAGCAGGTCTTAAGTCTGTAACTTAACTAGCATATAAATAAATAAAGCTATTAAATAACCACCATTTTTCGAGCTAACCCGATTTAATCGACTATAATGTCGTCTAAATTTACAAATCAACTGTGTTTATAAACCTTGGGAGACCTATGCAGTCCTTTGAAGATAACGATGCGCTCAATCAATTGGATAGTGCCGCCTTTAAATTTAAACACAAATTACTAGGTCATCCATCGCTAAGCTTGGAGAATTTGGCTAATGTTCTGCCCGAATTGCCGGAAGGCAGAGTGGAGTACTCAAAGGGTTTGTTGAATATCAATGATGACTTTGAGACTACATTTAGGGATCAGCGCAAAAAATTCAGTCTTGAAGACACTATTGAAAATATCCGTACCTCCAATTCTTACATCATGGTGAATCACCCCGATGTGCACCCGTCGTTTGCGCCGATCAAACGTCAATTAATAGAAGATGTTGAAAAAATCATGCATCGCCTGGGCGTTGGTAAAGAAGCGATTGACCCACGCTTGTTCCTGTTTATAGCGTCTCCCAACAGCATTACGCCGTTTCATATTGATCGCTATTCCAATTTTCTCATGCAATTCCGCGGCAGCAAGCACGTGAGCGTGTTTCCACAGTGGGACGAACGAGCGGTAACCGCAACGCATCATGAAGCTTACATGGCTTATGCGAATACCAAATTGCCTTTTAACGACGAGATTGATGCTCTGGGCACCAAGTTTGAATTTAAGCCGGGCGAAGCTATTCATATTCCTTTCTTGGCTGGGCACCATGTGCGCAACGGCAGTGACGATGTGTCGATTTCCATGGCGATCTTCTTTAATACCGAGCAAAACAATGCCTGGCGCAAAGCACTTCGCTTCAATGGTGTAGCTCGCAAAGCTTTAAACAAAGTCGGCTTGAAGCCAGCTCCTATCGGCAGACAAGCCTGGCGCGACAAAGCTAAAGCAATGGGATGGGACGCTTACAATAAAGTTCGCAGTATTCAAACTCGTAACCAGAATATCTTCTCCATTGGCCTCTCAATGATGGCTTCCTTTTAGTTTCTTACACCTCTATCTAAACACCGGAACATCTACTTTCCGGTGTTTAGATAGACTGCCCGTACCCGCTAAATATTTCGCCCCTCGCAAACCCCACAGCCAGCGCAAAACTGTTAGAATGGCGGCCTTTTTTTGACACCCCCTACTTATCACTTAGGGAGGGGTTCACTCCGACTGCATCAGCCAGAGAATTTATCTATGAGCGACAATCAAAACCCCTCTCAACAATCCCTCAGCTACAAAGACGCTGGCGTTGATATCGAAGCCGGCGATGCGCTGGTTGAACGCATTAAAAGCGTCGCCAAGCGTACAAAGCGCCCTGAAGTTATGGGTGGATTAGGTGGTTTTGCTTCTTTGGTTGAGATTCCTGCTGGCTACCGTCAACCGGTATTGGTTTCAGGAACTGACGGTGTAGGTACAAAATTACGCTTGGCGATGACTCTGAACAAGCACGATACCATCGGTATCGACTTGGTAGCTATGTGTGTAAATGACTTGGTGGTCACCGGCGCTGAGCCTTTGTTCTTCCTCGATTACTACGCCACCGGCAAGCTCAATGTAGATGTAGCGGCTTCTGTTGTTTCTGGCATTGGCGATGGCTGTGAACTCGCAGGTTGTGCCTTGGTAGGCGGCGAAACTGCCGAAATGCCGGGCATGTACGAAGGCGAAGATTACGATTTAGCAGGTTTCTGCACTGGCGTAGTCGAGAAGTCTGAAATTATTGATGGCAGCAAAGTTCAAGCTGGCGATGCTCTTGTCGCCCTTACTTCAAGCGGCCCACACTCGAACGGTTATTCGTTGATCCGCAAAATTATTGAAGTCTCCAAAGCTGATTTAACGCAGGATTGCGGCGGTCGTCCGCTTGGCGATGCCTTGATGGAGCCAACTCGCATCTACGTAAAATCTGTACTCAAACTCATCAAAGAATCCCAAGTGAATGCCATGGCGCATATCACTGGTGGCGGCTTAACTGAAAATATTCCACGCGTTTTGCCCGACGACTGCAAAGCCGTTATCGACACCAAAAGCTGGACTTTCCCACCCGTATTCCAATTTTTGCAACGCGGCGGCAATGTAAACATCCGCGAAATGTACCGCACCTTTAACTGCGGCGTAGGCATGGTTATCGTGGTGCCTGCGAGCGAAAAAGATAACGCCTTGGCGATTTTAAAATCGGCTGGTGAGACCGCGTTCGTTGTTGGTCATATCGCCAAAACTGTTGGCGATGAACCACAAGTTGATTTGCAAGGCCTGCCTCTTGATCAGAAGAGCCTCTAGGCGCATGTCATCCACTAAGAAAGCGCGTGTTGTCGTCCTTATTTCTGGGAGCGGTAGCAATCTACAAGCATTAATTGATGGCGTAACCAGCGGCGATTTACCAATCGAGCTGGTTGCGGTTATCAGCAATCGCCCCGGTGTATTCGGACTTGAGCGCGCAGCCAACGCCAGTATTCCTGCACAATTGCTCGATCACAAAGCTTTTACAGACCGCGAAAGTTTTGATCGCGCGCTTATGGATAAAATCGATTCCTATCAACCCGACTTAATTGTGCTAGCTGGTTTTATGCGCATCCTGACTGCTGAATTTACGCAGCACTATTTGGGTAGAATGCTGAATATCCACCCTTCCCTGCTGCCCAAGTTTCAAGGTTTACATACGCATCAGCGCGCCATAGAAGCGGGCGAACAATGCCACGGCGTGACCGTGCATTTTGTTACCGCTGAGTTGGACGGCGGACCTGCCATTGTGCAGGCATCAGTCCCCGTTTTTGAAAATGACGATGAAATTAGCCTCGCAAAGCGCGTGCAGCGTCAAGAACATGTGATTTATCCTTTGGCCGTAAAGTGGTTTGCCGAGGGCGATTTGTGCATGATTAATGGCAAAAGTATGTTAAAAGGTGAACCTTTGCCCTCATCCGGCTTCCAAATATGGTCTGATGAAACTTAAGGAAAATTAACATGCGTATACATCATTGGTTGGTCGCTCTTTTAGGATTTGGTTTAACACTCGCCGCTCACGCAAATTTATCCACCTTTGACAATACCTACACCGCCAAACTTTACGGCTTCTCTATTACCGCGACCAGTCGTTTAACGCCGCTCCCCAATGGTAATTACGAATACGCTTTTAACGCTGACTCAAGTATTGGCAAGGTAACTGAAGTTACCGAAGTCAGTTGGAATGACAAAGAAAAACTGATTACGCCGCAGCATTACATCTACAAACGTAAAGGCATGGGTAATAATCGCGATGATGAGTTGATATTTGATTGGCCAAATCTCAAGCTCACAAATGTTAAGAAAGACACAAAAATTGATATTGCTAAAAAACTGCAAGATAGTTTGAGCTACCAGGTACAACTGAATCAGGATTTAATTGCTGGCAAAGACCGCTTTGAATATTCAGTTACCAACGGCCGCAAACTCAAACAATACAAATTTGAAATTGTAGGAGAAGAGATATTACCTACAGCACTTGGCGACGTTAAAGCCGTAAAAGTTAAGCGGACCCGTGACAATGAAGAATTAGTTACCTACGCGTGGTTTGCTAAAGACTTTCAACACCTGTTGGTACGTATGCAGCAGGAAGAAAATGGTTCTGCTTACACCATCTACATCAGTAAAGCCTCGCTCAACGGCAAAGCAATAGAGCATTTTTGATTCACGAATTCAAAAAATTTTTAATATTTTAATGTTTATCTTTATATTTTAATTTCAGGAAAATTGTCATGACCATTTCAGAAAACAGCGTTGCAAGTATTCACTACACCCTTACCGATGGTGAAGGTAAGGTTATAGATACCTCTGAAGGCCAAGAGCCTTTGGCGTATTTACATGGTGCTGGCAATATCATTCCAGGTTTGGAAAAAGCACTGCTTGGCAAATCTGTAGGCGATAAATTCACCGTAACCATTCCAGCTGCCGAAGCTTATGGCGTACGTGACGATTCAATGGTGCAAGAATTGCCATCCAATATGTTTAGCGGTATCGAAAATATTGAAGTAGGTATGGAATTCCATGCTGAAACTGAACACGGTTTGCAAGTTGTGACTGTAACCAATGTTGAAGGCGACAACGTGACTATCGATGGTAATCACCCATTGGCAGGTGTTGATTTAACGTTTGATGTGGAAGTGGCTGAAGTTCGCCCTGCATCTGCTGAAGAATTGGAACACGGTCATGCACATGGCGCTGGCGGTCATCACCACCACTAAGTCATATGCGTCACCGCTATTGTTACCGGTGACGCATTCTCCGCCGCAATTCTCCTGCTTACCTCGACATTCCCCCATGCAATGCTAGGCTTTAAGCTATAACAACTTAGCTACCTGGTAACATCTTGAATAGCAAAAAGCCAACAATTACCCTACTTATCAGCTACTTAAACTCGGCATTATCTGGTTTATGCTTACTCTTGATCGTCCATTCAGTTGCTTATGCAGATAGTGTTGTGCATTAC
>Ga0247741_1001791_pt1 | contig 11969 bp, 12 predicted proteins | sample UWRJL213509R2_FD_180945 | JGI IMG/M metagenome (GOLD analysis project Ga0247741, IMG submission 180945) | Plant litter microbial communities from Arlington Agricultural Research Station in Wisconsin, United States - UWRJ-L213-509R-2 | ecosystem: Environmental > Terrestrial > Plant litter >...
CAAAAATGGGAATTTTTCGAAAATCCTCACTCTGAAGGACCATTCGAGGCTTAACCGTCGTTGCACATTAATCGCAATATATTACTGATTTACTTCTATTCTATTGGCACCCGACCCTTTTTTTGTCATTAAAGTTTCTTCTATCGAGTGCAGATATGGCCTCACTTACATGTCAGTTGAGGTCTGGCCTTTACGACGCGAACTGCTACTAGCACAAGCGGCCGAACTTTTACTTTGGCCGAAATCCGGGAGATGTCCCCTGTAAGCCTGGCGCCCAGTCTTACTCGCGTTCGGACACTTTAGTACTATCACATGCTTCGTTGGACTCGTATAAGTACCAGTATCGTAGCGATCGCATCTTCCTAGAATACGCTCACCTACTGTACACCGATTGTTACCTGCGCCCCGAGGAATACACCATGGTCCTTACAAGCTGCGACCGTGCCCAGTGAGCCCTATAGACGACGGGCTTTCATCCCCTGTCCACCCTCAGGATGGCCGACGTCCAAATTTCGGCCAGCCTGTCCCCCTGTCCCCCCCCCCTGGCCGAATTGAACGAAATGGTACAGTAATCCCAAGGCTCCAGAGCGTGTCTGATCTGCCGGTCAGTCCCAGTGACGTTTATCGGATACACTTTTATTCATTCATTGAGGCACTCATGACCGTAACTTACTAATTTCCCAAAGCTAGACGTTACCGCGGTTACAAAACACTCAAAGCGTCCCCCCACTTTCCGAACAAGTTCCTCATCATGACATGCTTCTACGTGTCTATGTCGTATAGTAACTTGAACTGTTTTGATGAGATTACATGCAGAATAAGCAGCGAGTGGGTGGAACAAAAATGCCTAAGTGAAGCGCCGTCGCGCCGAGACGGGGGTGAGGCACTAAACAATAAGATTTCTATAACAGCGTTAAATCTAATAGGAAAGTCGTTAGTCATCGACCATTATTGACAAGTCTGTCTGGCCGGGCGGCAGATAGCTGATGAGCGCTAATTAACACAACACTAGCAGCAACTTGAAGCGCGGAATTGGGAGAGAGTGGGTTACAGATTAGTGGTACAAGTTGTAACGCATGCAAACTCGGGGTATCCGAGTCTCAGGCCACTGGCCATGGCGCTGTGAGATGCAAGTAGATCAATCGTCGTCGTTATCGATGCTTGGGGGCTCAATTTATTTGCCCAAATCTCACTACATTATACCGAGCATCTTGGACTTTCTCAGTAGAATCTAAAAGGAAAGGATAAAATTTTGAAATGACTCGGAATTATGAGCTACTAGTACACGAAATCAGCTGTGGCCGACTCTTTTTTTGCAAACGGAAATAAGGTATGTACTGTTCTCTGTGCGACACCTAATCAGGATACCTAACGAGGTGATGAGTGGGCGGGTAGAAGGTTTACATACGGAGCTGAGTGTGACTAGGGGCGACTCCCGAGCGAGCTGGTAATGGTAGAATCCTATGATGTGAGTGGCGTTCATGCAGCTCCTTCCCATGAGACAGCAGACCCGAGGGCTGCGCCTTCGGTTCTTTCAAACTCATTCGCTCACTCGGCACTACACGTGCATGGGCGCTTAGCGCGTAGTAAGCGGTATAGGCTATTTTTAACTAGATTACGACTTGGGTTGGTCGTCCAATTAAATGTGTTCCTGAGTGGCTGTGTCGCTAAGATTGCATACTCGAGTCCTCATATATGGAGATGGATGTGGATGAAGCTATGAAATCAGGGTGTTACCCAGATCTGGGGCTTTTGGTGGGTGCTGATGCAACAGAGGGAAGTTGCAACTGGCATGGGAAATGAGAGAGCCGATATCATCAGTTGTGTTATAACTTGAACATCAGAGTATTAAAGCTGGGAAATATGAACGTCAAAGGAATTGCGAACGGGCGCTCGTTGTTTACGAGCGCTGACGCCATCTCGGAGTCCGTCAGTGGGGGATGCAAATGGGTATGCGCTATGGGCTATGGGCGGTGCGAGTCGTCGTCTAGTCAAGGCCAGTCACGGCCAGTATATAACGTTGATTTGAAAATAGACTTTGTTTAGAGTAGGGTCGGTTGAGATTAGAGGTGTGTGGGTACCCTGCCGGTGGTGGGATTGTGTGTTGGTGGGAGTCGGGAGTCGGGGCGGTGAACCGACAGCGTTGAGGAGAGAGAGGCGGAGATGAGGATTGATCCATATCCCGGTCCCTAATCTTATCTGTTGATGCATTGGGTTATGCGGCCCACTGATGGTGCAGGCAAGGTCGTCGGTGTGGATGTGCACTGTGTAACGAGGGCCTTATCGCTGCAGAATAAAGACCTGAGTGGGTGCGTCGTGTTTCTTCTTCCTCTGTCCCCGATGTTGTCAACGTCCATCTCTCAGAGTCTTCCGCAGAGGGTGTTAGAAAAGACCCCACCGCGTACACAAACACCACCCACACCGCTCCCTGCGTATTCCGTCGCTTCTCCCTGCCAGGCCGGGTCTGACGCTCCCACCGTCGATTCTCATCGTCCCAGCACCGTCTTCTCAAGCCCTCTTGTCTCCTCCCCTCCCGTCGCCTCTCCTTCCACCACTCCTCCTGCCGTCGACTCCATTGTAGGCGATCGTGAACGCAAAAGCGGCCCGCCTCCACCAAACGTAAATTTTATCCGAGTCCCTTCAGGAGTCTTTCTCACGGCGTCGATTTCTTCAAAGGCACAGCAGGCTCGTTCTCCTCCGCCGTCTGCGTTTGTGCCTAGCCCATCGTCGTCGCCTCCGCCTCGAGTTACCTTCACGAGTACGCCAACAAACCGTAACCGTACCCGTGCGGCCACCACTAGCACTCCCACCCGCGGGTCCGTCACGGCTTCTTCCCTGATAACACCTAGTGTGAATAATCTCGAGGCCAAACTGTCTTACACGTCGGGGTATAGCTATGCCAGAAGTGGTGGGAGCGGGAACGGGAATGGGAGGCACAGAAGTCGGAGTGGGAGTGCTGAATGTTTGGGTGGCCTTCGCGAACAGTCTGGGTTGGCTGTAACACCAGCATCAACATCAATATCTGGGTCTGGGTCTATATCCCCACCTCAAGGCCCACCAAGACGTTCTCAGGTCAGTTCGAAAGCTGGACCTTCAGCGCGAGCAGGGACGCGGACACGGTCACGCACATCTTCGTCCGCGTCCTCTTCATCGTCGTCGTCTGCCACCACCGGCACCGGCAACAATTTCGAAGCGATCAGGAGGGAGTTGGCGTTTACCCCTTTCAACGCGCCTCCACCTCTCCCTCTCCTCGCCGCTGTTGGTGGACCTCCTTCTACCGGTGCATCTGCTGCATCAACTTCGATCGCTGCTGGCCCATCCTCGCCCTCGAATTCACGCCCGAATTCGACGCCTTCCTCCCCCGGGCCCTTCCTAACCCGTAGAAGCCTCTCATCGCCCCATTTGCAGCTGATGCATCTTGATCCTTATTCCAGTATCAACTCGAACCCGAATCCGATCGCGACTTCCTACCCTAACATCAACCCAAACCCAAACGCGAACCCATTCGCATTAGGTACGCTAGGTCTAGGTCTAGGACTGGGCAGTCCACCCCCGTATACGGAATCTATATCTATCGCTCCTACACCATCTACATCCACACCTACCTCTGTTCCACCCGCTATTGTTGGAGGCGCTGCCGCTGCTGCTGGACCGTATACGATCCCGGTGTACGGATACGGGCCTTATGGGTACCCGCCGACTGTGCATCCTGTCCCTGCTGCTGTTGGGTCGCCCGGGATGGGGTTAGGCGCGCATTCGAGGACACATTCGCGGACGCATTTATCGGGGGTGTCAACCCCAGCGTCGAATTCGAACTCAAGGATGCATCTACCCCCCTCAACGTCGAGCTCGAGGACGCATATACCCCCCATACGGTCGGGGGTGTACACCCGTCCTCGTTCGAGTCGACATGGTGCAGGTTCGGGTGCGAGCGCGAACTCGACGAGTGATGATTCGAGTTCAGAGTCTGATTCAGATCACAGGAGAGATCGGGACGACGGTGTCATCTACACGAACACGAACGTGCACACCCGATCGCGGTCGGGCGGGTCGTTGCCTATGTTGGGCTCGGTGCCGATGCCGATGTCAAGTTCAAGCTCAAGATTGGTTCCGTCCTTACAACACAAGCCCAACCCCAACGCCAATGTCAGTGGTAACACCAACACCAACGGGGGGGTGTACACATCTGGAACGTCCAGCCTGCAAGGGAGTGCGAGCAGCACGCAAAATCTGCGCAGTCGGAGTCGGAGTCGGATATTCTCCCTTGGGCACGATGAGGACGAACGTGAGCTATACCACCACAAAGACCAGGAAGACGAGGAGGAAGACCAAGATGAAGAGGAAAATATCAAGATGATCTGTACGACCCCTGGGGGTGTGTGTGCGGGTGAGACGGAGACTGAGACGGATGAGCCTGTGAGTCTCTTTATGCTAGGTCCTAGTTTTTGGTTTTGAGTTTTGAGTTTGAGTTTGGCTTTTTTTTAAAAAAAAATTCTTTTCTCGGTTTTGCATGGGTTTTCAGCAACCTCGAACTGTGATCGTTTGCGGTCTGCTATTGACAGTCGATAGTCGACCTTTCTTTCTTTCATTCTCTCTCTCCTTCCGTTTGCATTCTCATGATCGTCTTCACACTTCAATCTTCGAGACACCCAACTCTTCTTCCCTCCCCCCTCCAACACCCCAAATCCCGCCCACCTCAGCTCCTCACCCATCTCCCCTATTGCACCATTCCCCCCTCGGTTTATCTTACCAAAATCGTCGAGGGGGTCATAGATGATCAATGCTGCTAGATGGGTGTGTTGTGTGTGTTGCATACCAGTTGGCTCTGGTCGGGGGTCAACCGGTTACCTCTTTTCCGATCGCGAGGGGTTTTGTGTGTCCCTTTTAGAACCAACTTTTGATACCTTACCCTCTGTTTCTCTCTTTTTGATTATTCTTCTGAATTCCCGTTTCGTATGCAAAATCATCAACTAACACGCCCCTCCCCCCTCAATCTAGTCCCGCCACCTCCCAACGGCGCGTATACCCCGCAGCAGGCTCCGCCTCTCATCAACCCGACCAGGCCCTTTTTCGCCGTTCTCATTCGCAGCGTGGGCGGCGCTGCTTGACCCCTCTGCGTCGAATACGCCGTTACGCCTGTCCTCCTCCTCCTCAAACACCCACGCACATGCACAGGCACACTCACGAACCCAGCTCGTCCCGCTCCTGTTCGAGTTTTCGAGGCTCCTCTCGATCGTCCCGGCGTTGTTTGGGACGTTGTGGAATTTGTATTATTTGGTTTATGGGATGCGTGGTGCGGAAGGGACGACGATGGTGGCGGTGGATGTGGATGTGGATTCTGGTGCTGGTGCTGGTGCGAGTGGTGGGAGAGGTTCGCCGGAGAGGATCGATTTTTTCGTTGCTGCTTTATGGGTAAGTTCACTCCTCCCTCCCTCCCTCTGTCTTTTATCCTCCCTTCTAATCATACCCTTTTCCTTCTTGCCACACAGTCAATCCTAACAGCCCACCAATGTCTCTCCCTAACAACCGGCCTCCTCACCCGCTGGCGGCTCTACTACCCCCCACTCCCCGTCCTCGTGCGGCTCCTCGCGTTGCAAGGCATATGCTGGCCCGCGACGCAGCTCACTCTGAGCGTGCTCGAGGTCGCCAAGCGGCCCGCTGTGGTGTGGGCTGCGATTGGGACGTGCACGAGTGTGAGTCGGAGTGTGCAGATTTGGGTTATTAGTAATCTTGTTGAGGTGGAGGTGGATGAGGGTGATAGACACGGGTATGGGTATGGGCAGGATGGGTCTGGGTCTGGTACGGCTGTGGATGCGGCGAAACGGGTACAGCCGCATCGACTGCGTTTGACGAGCCGGAGATGGGATTGGAAGGAGGTGGGTGTGAAGGCTGTTCTGCCCGCTGGTGTTCTTTATTTTGTGATGGCTTGGGCGGATGAGGTTAGGAGAGAGTGGGGTGGTTGTTGATTGCTTTGGGGCTTTACTTGTTGAGGAGTCTTTTTTTGGAGGGGCGGGGTGCGTTGTGTATGATAGCTACTGATGACTCTGAGCTCGAGGATGTATCTGAATAGAGGGTCTGGGGAGTTGGTGAATGAAGTAGATTTCTGGAAGTGAGATGAGCTATCAATGGGTGTTTGGAATGTGCTCGTAGTCGTCGTCGTTGCATGTCATTCCGAAGACTTCCATGCTAGGGACTCAAGGCCTCGAGGGGGCTGGTCTCATCGAACGCCTTTGGCCCAGTGACTAACATCTAGATATCCCCCGCTCGTGGTATTAATGAGTGTTTCGGGGAACTTCACCGCAATGCAGGAACCAATGAACTCTGAGATCCTCACAATCCGAGGCAGAAAAATCGAAGCAGATATTGGGGAAATTCTTTTATATATAAAAAAGACTAAGGCTGTAGGTGTAAAATATGAAGTGCCTTTCTGGTGAACCCAACGATTCTTTCATCATCCATGAAGACGCCCTCCCAAGGATTCTCGAGACCCACCAAACTCCTACTCGATATATATGGCAAATTCGTTAGAACATCCTTCGTAAAAGGGCCTGCTGAAATGGGATAGATACTCTCGAAATCGACCAAGTGGACTGGACCACCTCTCCGCACTGTCGTCTGCAGAGCTGTTTTCAAGTTGTAACACCCGAAATCCAATACCTCAAGCTGAGGCCCGTGCAGCCAAATACATCGTGTGCCAGTAGACGCGGTGTGGCAGATGTCCTCTGTTGAATCGTCAGCCAGCATCCGCGTCGTATGGGGACCCCACGCGTCCCAGGGAACTCTCGAGACCTTTGAAGAATCTTGGTTCGGAGAGTCCACCGCCTCAAGTATCAGATCCAGGAGCGTGTGGCAATGTGCGATGAAGGTAAATGTTCGCCACGGTTCTCTGAACAAGTCTGTCCGGATTATTACTTCAATGAGTAAAACGGCACTGAGGGGGTTGCTTGTGAAAGGGAGGTTTGTTTTCTGGGGCGATGTCAACGGAAAAGAGGGTTGTGAAGGAAATGAAATTTCTATCGTTTCGTATTCATCCTCCTTGATCTGTGGAAGGCAAAAGCTATGAATGAGTCGTACGTGGTTGATTCCGTTTTTGTTTCCTTCCATCTCCACGCCCGAGCACGAGTTGGTTTCCGAGATGCGATAAACGTCAAGAGACATGTCGGTTAGATTTCCATTGAGAAGTATGTCCTCCCGGAGGAAAAAGAGTCCGAGTCGTGGCTCAGGAACATGCGCCTCCCCCTTCTTCACGCCGGTTCTCCAATTCCATACGCTTAAATCTCCCTCCCAGTGATACTCGCTGGAAATCACCAGAGCGAGATTCTCACCAGATACGGCGGCGTTGAGCTTGGGTGGGCCATCCTTGCCTTTGAGGGTGCAGACGTCCAAAATGGGTGTGGATGCGAGCGGATGTGGCAGACGAGTGGAATGTTGGATGAAGTGTACCTGTATCAATATGTAAGGGCGACCAGACTCTACCACTTGTGGAGTGCTAAGGGCGACGTTAGTTCAACGCAACGCGTGATGGAGGGTTCTTGGGCGTACGAGGTAAGGCAGACAAGCAAATCATGTTCTTCGATGGCGAGCGTCGATACCCAAATAGTTTTTCCCAAGTCAATTTCTGTCCAATTAACATCGTCTGTCGCCTTTGAAGGTAAACAAGCCGAGTGCAATCCAACAATGTCCTCTTTGGCGTTCTCCTTGTTTATGTACATTGCTCCACCGCGGGCATAGGATGGCTGAGAAATAATTGGCGGAGTGGCCAGCGTTGCCTTCCACACCCAATCGAGGTTTTTCCAGCGACGCTCGCGTTCTCTGAGCATGTTGAGGCGCTCGTCGACTGAAACTCGATCGTAAGGACATTCCGGATTGTCGACCATACCAGCCATCTCAAGCTCCCTCAGATATGTGTCACGCGTCGACGAGGTTGCTAAAGAATCCAGCCGCGCACCATGAACAGGAGATATCGGAAACTGGAATTCTTTAGTCCTGCCTGCTATGTGTCCCACCCCAGCCCGAAATGAACGAAATGAAGAATGGTATTGTAGAGCTCTTAACATGTCGAGAGACACAAGGCGAAGGGCGAATTGCAAGTGTGATCAAGATAAGTATAGGAGATCTTGAAGGCTCGGAGAGTGCCGCTAGGCGCAAGCGTAGCGGCATAACCGCCTGCCTGGCGCTTACACAGTAGCTTAGTTAGCATTAGTGGCAGTGCAGAACATTTGGGCGCTTGAGCTGTCCACATGCCACCTGACCTACTGAGCTCACCCAAACCCAAACCCAACCCACCTTCAAGTCTTCCTCTCCTTCACCTCATCGTGTCCTCCTACCATGTCATGACATTGGCAGCCTCAATATCACAATCCTCTCATCACCCACGTACCGCGAGCAAGTTCACATTCAAGCTCTCGGATCTAACATCGGACAGGGTCAAGATTTATACACATCCGCATTGACTTCGTGCTTGATATCGATCTTCCTCTGCATATACGTCCTGCGAATGAGAATGGAGCAAGATGGGGAATGGGAGTAGCAGGCATCGAAGGCGATGAGGGGATGTCGAGTGTTTATACTCTTCGGGTTTGGGCCAAGCGGTATTGTGAAAGCTCTGTTTTGGAGGCAATAGTAGGCAACTCATCCTCTTCAACCTTCTTGCTCAGGTGGGCTGTTGATCTTGTCGGTGCAAAGCGTTGGATATGGGCCTATGCGTCAATCTCAAGGCCACCGAGGTGGACGTTCACTCTACCCTCACCCCAACTTCGAACGCTGGGTCCTTATCATGTTCGATATCGGGAAAGAGGACAAGCTCGATTACATCCTTTGCATTTGGACTCACTATTGTGCCATGTTCAAAAGTTCGTTTTTGTGTTTGACTATAATACCTTGGTCAGTCGACTTTTCAGTCTTCCCTGAAACAATGCATCTCGTACTGGTACTAAAAGTTCTCTTTCAGATTCGCATCCTGTAACGGCATACGTGCCTTTGATTCTCCACTGTTTATACTTATACCATTGTCGGTGCCAGCTGGCGGCCTTCTTGATTTCCGTCATACCTTCGACGTCAGAGAGAAAAACCGGGCAGGCAGAACTCTTGCAACGATAAAAAAAGGGACTCACTACGACTGCAACGACGAACGCAGTTCAGTAATCCCCCCCTGTGATACCTATCCAACCTACGATCGAGGGACCATATGGAAGACGTACGGACCCGCCCCATCTGAGGCGCCCGGATTTTTTTTTGCTGTTCAGATGTGGGCTTGGTGCTCCAAGTCGGCGGTCGGCGCTTTACTTGAGTAGACGATATCGTCTGTCAGCACATTAGGAAACGAAGGATGAAGTGCAATGATGAGAAGATGAGGATCGTGGTCAGATGGTATCTCAGGTCCAAGGTATGACTCTACCCTATACTCAACCTTCAAGCTCAATATTCATCAGGCTTTCCTACAGGCTCGACTTTTAATCGATCAGCTTCACACATGCTCTTTTCTCTATGTCCCTGTAGAACCACGTAGACCTCCTAGACATTATGAGCAACGCGTATACGAGACTTGAAAATTTCACTACTGTGACGCCAGAAGGTACTAGCTCTTTTTCATCCTCCTTTTGCAAGAGTTTACTAACAGCGATGCCAGATCATCTTCTAGCTGAATTCAGGACCATAACCCCCACAAAAAACAAGAATCCCGCAGTATCATACGCTGTAGAGGCGAAGACAATGATGACATGCTGCCATACTGTGAACACGGGGGTAGGACAAATACACTTCTTGACCTGTCCTTAGCGTCAGAGGCTCGAGCCGTTAGGATGATGTATCCATCTTGGGCCATTTTTTGCACCAAGGTTGGATAGATTAATGATCGTCGGTATGTCCACCTCAGTTATTCGTCTGAACATTTCCTTAACCACGTCAAAACAGACCACAACTCAATGCTCTTCTCAGCAGGCCAACTCATTTTACACACATCCTTCGCTTGGTGACTGCGGTTGCAGAAATTCGCTTGCTTGTCACATGGCATCCTAGTCAAACGTCATCGGTGCTGTCACAAAAGAGAAAATATCAAGTCCGAATTCACCTTCAAGGATGAAGAGCATTTTTCGCCGCATGGGCCGGCTCCCTGCATCATCACTGTCTCATAGACTACTCCTCCGGCAATCCCGATCCAGGCGTGGATTTAAAATGATATTCGCCACCTATGATCTCTGCTCTTCCGCGTAATCAACTATTAGCGAGGTGTAAATGAGGTAGAGGCTCTCCGAGCCATGGAAGAATATCACAAGCACTGATTAATGTTCGATGTAAACGCAGGGAGCACACCCTATCGAAGCTGACACGCTCACGAGAGTCAATCCGATTGCAATGCTAATAGACTCGTGCGTACTACAATTAGTCCTTCATACTTCTGAGCTATATTCAACGCAGCTGTCCAAGAAGATCAAAGACTTTCCGCCGTGGATGGTCACCGGTCACCAGCCACCGGTCACCTGTCTGGTGGATATCGTATCAGACATGTATGAAAACCAATTCCAGATTATGGGTAGCGCCAATTCAGTTCGATCGATCGAGTGATCGATGTGTTCTATTTTGTCTCAAGCACATCCTTCCCACAGCACTCTTTATAAAATGCCATCCTAGATTCCGCCAGTCCAATTGATCACCCTCATAGATAGCCACATCTCCTTGGGCTCACAATGGCCAGCCCATTCTATAGGTGCGGATTTTTCTAGCATCAGCCCGGCCAGCGAATTGATGTCATTTCAAGGCAACCGGAATTCGATACCATCCAGCTTCACGGTGGTCAACAGCCCGATCCGACGACCAATGCTCGCGCAGTACCCATCTACGCGTCTACGTCCTTCACATTCAACGACTCTGCCGTGAGTTACGGTTTTCCAAGCCTGAATACATCGTTCATGTCTGACAATGGTCGAAGCATGCGGCCGACCTTTGTGCACTGAAGTACGTTCAAATCTGACTTCTGAATCATTATCAAGCTCTTACCGCGCATTGCAGAGCCGTCGGCCACATCTATTCACGTATCGGAAACCCCACAGCCGTACGTATTAAATTAACGGAGTACCACTGTCTCCAGCTTAATTTGTGGGCAGGACGTTTTCGAAAACAGGATGGTTGCACTTGAGGGAGGGGCTGCGGCCGTAGCTGTTTCTTCAGGACAGGCCGCTCAGTTCCTCGCCATTGCTACTATTGCAGGTGCAGGAGATAACATTGTGTCAACGTGAGTGGTTCTAAACGCTACTAGACTCGCACAAGCTATAAATAAGTCTTAGATCTTATCTATACGGAGGAACTTACAATCAGTTCAAAGGTGTGTACAGCAGCATGCATAGCGTCGTGCCCCCGTGACTGAATTTACGAGCAGTTACCTTCAAGCGCTTTGGTATTGGTGTCAAGTGGGTCACCGAACCTACTCCAGAAGCATTCGCTGCTGCGATAGATGAGAAGACGAAAGCAATTTACGTTGAAAGTATCGCCAATCCGAAGTATATAGTTAGCAACATCCCGGTACTTGCGAAGGTAGATGTTTCACCGCAAAGAGATTCTTGACGCATAGCACTAATCTGTTCGCAGATCGCTCACGATCATGGCATTCCTTTGATCGTGGACAATACATTTGGTATTGGAGGTGTGTATACTGATCAGTCTTACAAACATTTTTCTAACGGCAGCATAGGATACCTAATCCGCCCTATTGAGCACGGAGCAGACATTGTCGTTCACTCCGCAACGAAATGGATTGGCGGACATGGAACGACCATCGCTGGTGTCATTATCGACTCTGGTAAGCCATCATCATGTTCGTTTTCTCGTTTGATTTAATCTAAACCTTTCAGGCAAATTCGACTGGACGAAGTCGGGTAAATTCCCCGGATTCACAGAGCCCTCTGAGGCTTATCACGGTCTCAAATTCAGCGATACCTTTGGTTCCGTCGCTTTCGCCGTCAAACTTCGCACAG
>Ga0247741_1001793_pt1 | contig 11955 bp, 11 predicted proteins | sample UWRJL213509R2_FD_180945 | JGI IMG/M metagenome (GOLD analysis project Ga0247741, IMG submission 180945) | Plant litter microbial communities from Arlington Agricultural Research Station in Wisconsin, United States - UWRJ-L213-509R-2 | ecosystem: Environmental > Terrestrial > Plant litter >...
TAGTGGCTCGGATTTTGCTGCATGTTGATCGAGTGGAAATGCCCGGGGTGGGTCACTGCAAACATAAAATCGAGCATCGGACGGTCGGCAATGGATTTAGAGGCTCCTGGTAACGACAGTGCAGATCCGGAAGGGGTTGTGCTGTCCGTAGTGGAAGATGCACTGGCAGGGGAAGTGGACGCATATCCATCCTGCTCAAACACGCCCGAGCCATACGCAAACGCATAACGAATCGGGGCGTCAAACTTGGACACTATGCTCTCCAACAGTGCCCTTGTCGAATTAGACACGGGCAGCATCTGGTTCCTTCCAAATGTTGGGGGAAGCTTTGGTAGGTTAGGTACTCCATGCCGGTGCGAGACGGCCGGTCGCGGGTGAGGATATAGACGGGGTTTGGAGGTTGATTTCTGCTTCGATGTGAGCGGTAGACCTGGTGGCGGGCCATCCGAAGAAGAGGTCGAGGTAGGACCTACGCCATTGGAGGAGGATATGGATTCTGTGGCAAAGGAACGACGAACGAGTACGACTCGGAGGCGGCATGGTGTGCTGCGCAGCGCACTGGCGGTGAGAGACATTGTAGATGATGGTGGTAGAAAGATGAAAGGTATGTGGTGGTGAGAGTCAAGGCGCAGGTCTCAAAAGAGGAGCTGAGATATCATCGTCACGTGTTGGATATTCTATTTATAGCAATACACCCAAATTCTACGCCGGTCCCGGGGCCGGCGGTACAAAAGTAGTCGACCCCCGCCTGCTCCGGCTCTCGTTCTCCAGCTTCCTCTTTGCCTGAGCGTACCCCAGACTCACCGCTCGACCTCCTAAGTGTCTGTATCCACTCCCAAGACCACTGGCATTCCCATTTCCATTCACCGTAGCGGTCGAATCGACGGAGCCCCTTCGTTCGACCGGGGACACCTGTCTTCTGCCAGAACCAATGCCTCCAAGTGCCCACCCCACCTCCACCCCACATTTAATACTCCATAACCAAGCAAGCACAAAAACGGGCGTGCTGATCAGCACGTTCAGCACAGGGTACAGGTCTGGGTACCGTCCTGGTGGGCTCATGACAAGCTCGAGGACATGAAGCGAAGCTGCGGCAATGTAAACAGCCTGTGAAATAAAGTATTGTTAGACTTCAATGAGGGCAGAAATGAAACGAAATGATGGACGGACCATGGACAACAGCTGGACAAACGATTTTGGTGGCAGTCGGATTGGATTATAACCGACCAGCCGATTCCAGAGCAGGAGCGTGGCAAGATACTGCACGCCGAATCCGTCTCGTTTTAGCAGAGGCCACATGCTATCCACAAGAACCAAGTCAGCGAATATGCCACATCGACCAGCCAGCAGAACCCACCTAAAAACAGCAACGTTGTTGACAAGCACCCCCCAATTATACACCGCAGAATCCACACTAGCACCAGACACCAGCAGTGTGATTGGCATCAGAGGTAACAGGATGGTCTTTTCATGGACCTGGAACGAGAATAAAAAGAAAGACATTGACGACGTGAGGAGCGCATAGGGCAGCAGAGGAAGGAACGGTGTTGGGTCAGTCTGGGTCACGACCTTCTCCTTCTCCTGGTCTGTGGGACTAGTTGGAGACGCCGGTTGCGTCGGACCATCCAAGGACATTTTAACGCCGGCCCTAATAAGCCCAACAACACCAGGCAAGAACCCTAGCGCCGTTAGACCCGTCGAGAGCTTTACCAAAACGCTCGGAGCAGCCCAGGCTTTCCATTTAAACACGACATTAGACGCACACCAGAAATTCGCGACCTTGTCCTCAAATAGACCTCGTGCGAAGGGGAATATTCGTGTGATGGGTTGGAGGATGGCGGTTGGGGACGCGAAGGGGGGTAGCCAGGGTAGGAACAGAGCGAGGAATGTGAGAAGGGTTACGGAGGCCAGGTGGATGAATAGGCGGGATCTAGAGTCATGGATTTGTCAGTGAAATGGGAGGATAGAGTAAGACACTGTCTCCGTACCCGTTGATGGGCCCCAAATAAATACACTTCGCAATGAGGTAGGACCCAATTGCAGGAGCGTAGTATAACGCCATTTGCTTGAATCCAAGACTCAATACGAAGAAAAACGCGCCAAGAACGTCCTGCCCAGTGGCGAAGAAATTCATGGCGAGTAATGTAAAACCTGCAACACAAAAAGCACAAAGAAACGTCGTCAACTAGATGAACATAGGAGGCAACAGGAGGTATAAGGCGTACTCACCAAGCATAACACTGTTATACTGGAAATGCCCAAAATCAACCAACAACAACGCTGGCTGCATCGCCAACGTCAGCAACGCGAGCTCTTGTGTACGTTTTGACCGACTGCCTTGCCAGGTTTTGGAAAACATAAGGAGGGCGGGGACATAGATCAGGGCATCAAGCGCGACGACACTGAGCCGCATGAAGAGTTTACTTTCGGGAGATTCGATGCCTCGAGAGGCATCAAGTGCGACCCATTTTGGGTTGATTTGGTGTGCGCTGAACGGAAAGGAAGGTAGGTCAGCAGAGACTAAAGGAAAATATGAAGGGACGTACATGATGCCGCATAACCAAGATACATAGGCTGTTAGAGGCGGATAGTCAAGGCCCCAGTAAGGTAGGTCGTAAGTATACCAGTTCTTCATCGGAAGATGCGTCGTAATTTCCATCCAATGTCGTTGGGCCTCATAGTCGCCGAACATCGGCGGTGTCGCATGGCCTGTCGGAGAGATGATGTTCAATGCCCCAGTTTCATCCAAACAAGAGAACGAGACGCGTTCTTACGCACCAGAGTACGATCCCAGTCCAATCGCCAGCTTCACAAGCGTCGACGCCGCGATAATTCCAGGTACGACCCATTGCTTCATCGCCTTCTTATGCAGCCACCGTATCCACCTCCGGCCCATAGCAGTCTCTTCTAGCTCCGGTCCATGCGTAGGTACATACGCCTTCCCACCCCACACACTGCCAGCCACAGCGTCCCCGCGTAAACTCGACGAACTCGACTGCCCCACTAATCTCCGTCTCTGCCCCTGCTGGGCTTGCAGCTGCTGTTGTTGCTCATATTCAAGCAGCGAGCTAAAGCTGGTGGGCTGTTGACTCTGCGTCGATAACCGCCGTCTTCGTGAGGAACCCCCAAACGAGTTGGCGGTGGGCAGTGCGGTTGTTGAGGTTGAGAATGTTTGAGGGAAGGAGTGTAGAGCTAATGGCGACGCTGGGCGCGAAGAAAAGGGAGAGGGCGAGAGGGGAGGCGTGTGCAGCCAGTGCTGGCTTGCTGAGCTCTCTAGGAGGTGCCTCCGGGGTGTAGGTGCGAGGATGATAGGTGTGTCAGATTGTCCGCTGCAGAAGTATCCGAGAATATACGTCCAATCATAACGTGAATGGTATCGAAATAGTTGAGACAGATGACATGTAAAAAGTCAGTTTCCTGACTAGAACATCCACCAAGGGCTTGAAGGACTCACGCAGCGTGGTGAACGTTTACACTCATGCCCAGACCCATGGCTTGCTGCTGCAAGTTTGTCATCGGCGACTCTGCCCGTGTTGAGGTCGACGCCTGGGAAGCATAGCGGGGGCGGTTATGCTTTTTCCAGCTGGCAGTTTCTGGTGGCAGCGCTGAGAGTGAGTCGTCCATGCCCGCGATGTGGTGGGGAGGAGGCAAGGGTGATCGATGATGGTGATGATTTCCGGGGAAGAGTTGCGCTCAGGGTTCGGTGGCAGTGAACACGTCCACGAGAGTTGGTATCTCAAACCGGAACAGGCTTGAAATATAGCAGAACTGGTAGCAGGTGGAAAAAATAGGCGCTGACTGCCCTTAGCCAACTAATAGTACTCGTTTAAAAGACCTCAATTTCATTAATTCATAAAGGTGAGAGTGTCAAATAAAAAATCTATTAATCAACATCCTTCTCCTCGCCTTCTATTACCGTCTCTCCGTCTTCGCTGAACTTTAGATTCTCCTGCACACCATCAGAGGCTTCAAGGTAGGAACATGAATATTTGACTACTCACAGCATGCGATGATGACTTGCCGACATATTTCGTGTGGTCTGCGCATGGCAATGTCAATACGAATCTAGCGGGAGTAGAAGAGACACGGCTTACATCCATAGGCGACAAGATCACCAGCAGGATTGGTGAAGTCCACGCGGGTGTATGCTAGCTGTTTACCTACACGCAATTATATATGGTTAAGCAGTGAATTAATGAAAGAGTACCAACCCATCTGTATCAACGCGGCCTTTGCATGCAAGACATCCCCAACCCTACCCGCAGGGCGAACGAAGGATGTCCCAATATCCGTTGACACTCCCGTCATGAAATGCCCTTTCGTCGCGACAGCCAACGAGCCGAGGGTGTCAGTGAGTGACAAGATAAGACCACCGTGCACTGTATAAGCAGATCACAATTTTTTTGAGGAAGGAGAGCGAGTAGGTTACGCGACAGATCGGGAGGGTGTAAGCAGGGGCACGCACCTGTCTGCCAAACGCGAGTTCCGATGAAATGCATACATTGTCGGTCAAACTTCCGCCAAGTGGGTTTGGGAACTAGACGAAACACCCACCCCGACTCGATTTGCTGCAAAGAGGGGTAGTGTCGATAGTCAGTGTGAGGCAGAGCACGAGGACGAATCCGGACGCACTGTTATACTGCTCGACTTTCAACGAAACCTCGACACTCCCAGGAACCGCGCGGTGGATTTTGAGCTAAGAGAGATACCCTCGAGTTAGGACGCGTCTAGAGCAAGAATAAAGTAGATCTACGTTTGGGAAACATTGTGCGTCGTGGCCTGTATCTCGTTTAGCGAATCAAGGGCGGCGATGAGAGATTACTGACCCTTGTTGGTCAAGAAAGACCGAAAGACCTGATAGAGTGTTAAATCGACAGAGCTCGACCGAGAACTGATCAAATACTTACTCGTTGGGTAAAGCGGAGGCAGGCAGCCATGATGGTTGGTGGAAGAGTGTCTCTGTGCTACACCCCTGCACCGGCATCAAGTAAACGGTGCCGGAGGCGTTTAATTATTGGTCGGCGCTTTACGATTGCGTCATGTTTTCCTCTATGGCTGCTCCGTCTAGGATCTCTCGTAATCTGGACGACTGAATAGTCCTGTGAGTGGTTTCTGGCGCCAACGAATTTTCCAGCCACCTCTCTCCATTATCGGTATACTTCATCGACTGTTTGAAAGTCCTCGTCGTTACCCTTTAATAAGGTTAAAGATAAGCTCAACAAATTGCTTACTGCCGAGGTCATCACGCTGGCTTATCAGTACCAACTGCACACAGACCCGCTTTCTAGATCTCCAAGGGCATTACATCTTTCATAAATGATCGTATTAGTTTCGCCTGTATACTCGTAGATTTATCCTTCTCGGTGTTACAGCAAGTTAATTGTTGAGATAATCGGGTCCAAGAGCAAATCCAAAGAGAAGAAAAGGGGTGGAGACTAGAACCCATCACCAGGACATATGGATGCAAGGAGTATGAGAGCGGGGAAGAGAAAGGGATAGATACGGAAAGAATAGAGGTCACAAGAAGGCACAGAATTCCTACGCATTGAAGCCGGTGACCCACTGAGGCAATATGCCAACCACATATTCGACTCCTAACGACATAGATGAGCAATTCGAATTAATGACGAAGCATCAGTCGGACCGATGCACCCACTGGCTTGGCCGACAATTTTGGAGCTACTGGGGTACAAACGCTCCCAAGTCCACCGTGACCAGCTTGCTTGCTCAGGCCGACGCAATTCACCTTTATCGCAATACACTGACAGGCCGAGTAGAAGATCGTCGGCAGCCTCAGATTCTAGTCGACTGATTAAGGAAAGATAGGTGTCCTCAGCTCCACCCCTGTACAAAGCGAGTAGCGTCGCCAGAGCTTTGAGGCGGTTGGATTGCCGGATCCTGGCGATGTAGTCGACAGCTGCTTTAGATACTTGTTATTGAGTTTGACGATCATCTCGGTGTCCGCAAGAAAACAAGCGAGCATCGCCCGATTTTGAGAGGCGAGGAGATCAGGAGAGTTGAAACCTTGAGGTACACCGACCTGGGTGGGCATGGGCTGGGAGGGGGCTGCAGGGGATGCCGGCGACGTCGACATCTTCAAGTGAACACGGTTGTCGGTGCGGTTCCGTTTCGTTTAATAGAGAGGTGTGGTGCAAGACGAGGGAGAAAAAGTGGCTGGGTCGCCCCCGAGTCCATATTGCTCTTGAGTTGCGACTGATTTGGAGTGATACTGGTAGTCTGCCTTGCAATGGACGTCCGTCGGTCACGTCTCTAGTCTGCGGATAGGTTTGACTGTCGTCTGGATCCCGCTGAGCAGTGAAGCTGCGGTGCGAGTTGGAAAAGAAAGAAAGGAATGCAAAATCCATGGTCATTTATTGATCTCGTCCCAGTAAAGGGGCTCAATGATGCCTGTAGATCGTGGGCGGATAGCGGGTGGAGAATGAGGTACAACAGGTTAGCGATTTAATATCAAATGCCTTGACCTCAACGTCGAAATCTTGATACGACAATGTCGAAAGAGCTGATAGAGTATTGGAGTTGGAACTAGATACGTTGAGACGCGACTGGATTCAAATTGCGCGCCTTGTTTGGCAAACTCTTCGATCAGTTTCCTCACCTCAGGCTCTCATACTTATCACAAGCAACATGCTACTGGCGCCAGAAATAGCTCCATCTGACAAGGGGATGGGTCAAGTGACTAGCACACTCGCTGTTTCAATTCTGCCACAGTTCCTGACCTTCAACGTAGGATGCGCGTCGAGGAAGGATTCCAACCCGTACGTCCTTCAACTCTTTGCTCCGAGTCGAATCATGGGCTTACCGTGACGTTAGCTTGCCCCTCTAGAAGGAAACGCCTTCTCAACCGACCCTGTTCTACCGACCCTCCTCAAGCGAGTACTACCACAATCGTACGTCACTCCTTCGCCCCCGATTCCTTGTCAATGAACATGTCCATCCTTCCAGTGTATGGCAAGATGTCGGACAAGATCTTGACCGTCTGGGAGCTGAAGTGATCACCAGTGCGTCCTCTCCCTTAAAGTTCATTCATCTTCGTCAACTCTGCATCGAAAGCAATTCGTGCACTCAGTGACAGCAGCAAAGTTCACCCCCCAACGCTTGTTCAGTATGATCAATGGGGCAGACGGATCGATGACCTGCAGACGAGCGAAGGCTGGAGAGAACTCAAGGCTCTTGTTCAAAAGGAAGGTTTACCTGCTATCTTCTACGAGCGCAAGTATGGCGACTTGAGTCGGGTTGTCGGATTTGCCAAGATTGCACTTATGGTGGGAGACACCAATGAGGTACCAATCAACTAGCGTCTCTTGAACTTGTCCTGACAATCATATTTCAGATATTCTGTCCGATGAGCATGACAGACGGTACAGCCAGAGTCATAGAACTCTCTGGTTCCCCGAAAATGAAGGAAGACCTACTCCCGCGTCTTACAAGTCGGGACCCTACCTTCGCTTTCACTTCCGGACAATGGATGACAGAGGTACTGCTGCACACCAAAAAACATGTTGACCCGTTCTGACATCCCTCTCATAGCGACCTGGTGGTTCTGACGTCTCATTGACAGAAACAACCGCAACAACTGTCGGCGATTCCAGCCCTTACGGCCCTCGGTACACTCTCAACGGTTTCAAATGGTTCTCCAGTGCAACTGACAGCCAGACATCCGTTTCCCTCGCACGGACCGGCTCTCTGGAGGATGGATCTCGTGGCCTGTCACTTTTCCTCGTCCCACTGCGCCTCCCTCTGATACCAACCCCATCCGATCCGGTACCTTCACCCATCAGCAACAACGTCTTCGTACACCGTCTCAAAAACAAAATCGGCACGCATATTTTACCCACCGCCGAACTCAGCCTCGAGTCAGCCGAAGGGTATCTCATTGGCAAGTTGGGAGAGGGCGTGAAGAGTATCACACCTGTGCTCAACATTACACGTCTATGGTCAGCCGTCACGTCCGCCGGAAACCTACGAAAATGCCTCGCGATCGCTACCTCTTACGCTAAAGTGCGGGCTATTCAGAGCGGCAAAGTCCTCCTTAAAGACACCCCCGCACATGTCGAGCAATTGGCCTCGATAAACCTGCTCTACCGTGCCCTAATGCACCTCACGTTCGGCGTGGTTGGCTTACTAGGCAAATCTGAATGTGGAACTGCGACCCCCAATGAGCTACTTCGTCTGAGGATGCTCACGCCAGTAGCCAAGGCGTATGCTGCAGATAAGGCTTGTGCAGGAATGGAGGAGGCGATGGCGGCTATGGGGGGTGCCGGGTATATGGAAGAGAACGGCTTTGGTCGGTGCATTAGAGATGGTCTTGTGGAAAAGTAAGTTTATGTCGTCGCCTCTTCAACTTGGTCGCAGCTGATATTGCGAGCAGGATCTGGGAGGGAACAGTTGTGGTACTTGCAGTTGACCTTGCTCGATCGGCAAAGGATCCTGCATCGATGAAGGCATTCACATCTGTATGTGCTTAATATAGAGGAGATGGCCTTCTCTAACGTCACCTTGTTTAGTGGGCCAATTCGATCATGAATTCGTGCCCTATACCACTCCAGGAGCGTTTCGCACCATCCCTTGGACTGCTGAGGAAAGCTCTCTTGGAGTTGGAATCATGCTACGTACAACCGATGAATCATCTGGTTCCACGGCCCGCTCTCATGCTAGTCGGGGCTGTTGCTTCAAGCCTCTACCTCCTTGAGCACGCTATCTGGTCTTACAAGAACTCTGAACTGGCCAAGGAGTTGGATTCAGAGGTGTTCAGGAGATGGGTCCTGGAGGGTGGAGTTGAAGGAGCACTTCAGGCAGTCAGACGTATAAGAACTGCGGATTCACGGAATCGAGCTCAGCTTAACGCTCAGTTGGCTTTTGGTGGCGTGGTCGGCTCAAAGCTATGAGGGTATGTAACCAATGTAGTGTCCAATTTGTCAAATAATCATAAATCTTTCCCGTTTAACCACCTGTTCACAAGCTCCAGAGACTCTTTGGGTTTATCATAAGGCACCTGTGGCAAGGTCAATGAATCGCCCACACAAGTCAGCAAAAGAAAATGCACCATATGACCAGCACCTTCAATTGTCGCAAACGTCAGACCACCAGCACTTCTCGTCATACCCGCAGCCTTCCCGTCGACAATCCACTCTCTCAACGGCTGACTCGAAAATTCATCATGTCTCGTCCATTCCAGATCCAACGTCCAGCGCTCGTTGCCGACGTGGTTGCAGATCCAGTCGTTCTTGCCAACGTAGATGAGGGCCTTGACACCGCGTTCGAGCAGAGCGGCGACATAGTGTTGGGTGGGTCGATATGCGTCCAAGGTGCGAACGAATCCACGTCCGACTTCTGTCGAGCAGGAGGTAAAGTTCTTTTGGACGATGGGGTCCACTCCAAGCATTGAGCGGACTTTTGGTCGGTCGAGGTATGATGAAATATGTCTGGGGAGTTTGTTGAGATTGGTGGCTGGAGTCGTGGGGATAAGGTTTTACAACGTACTTTGTAACGGGATAGCAGAGCGTGTCTGCAATATCGCCTTCGCAGTCCCGACTGATGTCGTATGGATTTTTAGCTTCGGAAGAACGTGTAAGCGAGGGGACTACTTGAGACGAGAGAAGATATGACGCACATGATTCGAAGAATGGGGTGGCCAGGGAATCTTCGCAGAACGATCCAGCAGCACCACAACTGATAGCATCGAACTGGTCAATACACGATTCCTTGAGCCACTTCATGCATCTCGGCAGCTAGAAATCTTTTTCAACAAAGGAATCGCAGATAATGTGGGTGAAATCCTACAGTTTGCTTCATTCGCATACATGTCCTGCAAAACAGTAGTCAGAGCCTGGAAATCTTGAAGCCAGATTGGCTTGCTTACCCGATACTCAGAATGGGCGATAGCGTAGCAGGAGTACAGGTCATATCGTAATAGGACGCCGCCATTGAATAGGGGTCTGTATATCCGTTTCCTATCATAACCGATGTTAAATTGATTGGTGTGAGCCCGGCTTGGACAAGCCTCGCATTCTGGTCGTAGACTTCGGAGGCAAAGACGGGGAGGTACCGACCCTAGTACGGGATCAGTAAAGCTTGGTCAAACTCGAAGATAGAGAACTAGAGAGGCATACCCCATAGGATTCCCCTGCCATGTGGAAAGCCCTCCCCTTGAACTTGCTGAAATTCTCAAAGAATATGGCTACGAAAGCTGCAATGTCCTTGGCTGCCTCTTCTGTCGTACTCTAAAAGCATTTGGTAAGCGCGGGAATGATACAACGAAGTCTAAGAGGCACGTACCACTGTCTCGCCATAGTCGGCATACGAGAAACCGACTCCAATAGGCTGATCGACGAAGAAGATGTTCGCGTTGGAGTTCCAAGATTCAGGATGGAATTTCGTTCCGTTTCCGTCCAGAATTCTGCAAGGACCGAGCTCCATGAAGAGCCCAAGGGAAGACGAACATCCGGGTCCTTCGAAGGCTTAGCAAGTAGATCGGCGTTGTTAAAGAACAAAACGAACCTCCATTCGTCCAAAAGACTACATCGTCTTTGTCCGGGTTGCTCCTGCTTTCGAAGAAGTAGAAGAATATGTGGCGGGCTTCAATGTCTATGTAGCCTGTGTAAGACCTGGAGGCAAGTTATGTATAGGTTATTGCCAGTGGGAAATGCAAATACGCTCACTTCACTGTCTCATCACAAAACGAGGATTTCTTCATCCTCACGCTATACCGCGGAAACGCAGGATGTCCGAGAGTCGTAAACTCATTCTCTGCTAGGATAGATAAATCTTCCGCAGGGCTGAATAGATCTTGGTCATAGGGTTGGTAGGCGCCTACGAGTGTCCAATGAGCAATGTTGAACGTATTCCTGATAATTTACAGGGCAGCATACCTGGAACCTGCATGACATACTGCCCGGCCAGTAATGAGGCAACTTGGCTGAGCACGACTGTCCATAACAGCTGTATCTTCATTGTTGACTGTCGGTGGTGGTGGTGGTCAGACGATAATGATGCCTGCGAATATCGTAGCTGACAACCCTGGGCTATCTATATCAGCGCTACGGCTTTGGTTGGAACCGGGCTCATGTGGACTACTAGATTCGGAACTAGGACAGAGTGCACGATTACGAAAGGAATGTGCCGAATGGGTAACTCAAACTTGAACCACCATTGCCAATCCAAGACCAGACATGTCTGGTTCAGGTCTTCCATCCGAGATGTTAGATCTCATATTTGGCTTGCTGAGGGACTCGAGCAAATCTTTAGGGGCATGTTCGTAGGTGAACCAGCTATTCTCCAAGCTTTTCGAAGACACCTGTACCATGTCGACGTCCCGTACCACTACACTCACAGGGAATCGGGCTCAAGACTCAATGACTTACTATCCATATCTCTATCTACATCCAAGCTCCTCGATTTCCCTCAAGGATCCCCGCATCTCGTCCTCCATGGAGCATATGTGGTATGTTGGGTGCAAGTCAGTACGACCCTAAGGTCCTCACTCTCAGCCGGGCCCCAACGCAAGGCTCCGGGCATTCATTTCTTCAAGGCGTATCCGCTCCATTTGTGATATTAGTATTCCAAACCCACTACGACAGCAAGACAAATGATACGTGGTACAATCACACTGGACGGTTGCTTGGGCTGGTTTTTCTGCTCGACCTTGACGTTGCAACTCGTTTGTCAGTGCTTACTGATGGGCGCGAGTTCATACAGGTATGTTCCCAGTAACTTGGACTGATTGTGATTTTAGTTAACCTCGGTCTTTCAGATGAGAAATTATATAGACACGCACCTCTTCAATGAAATTTGACTTATCGAGTTTCTCGTTTGTCGAGCTGTATAAAAATTTCGGTCAGATGAGTCTCTGAAAGACGGCATGACCAGAGCTTACTGTGCACCATCGTCTCCTCGTCCCATTGGAAGCAGCAACACGTTCACACCAAGTGAGTCCGC
>Ga0247741_1001794_pt1 | contig 11952 bp, 8 predicted proteins | sample UWRJL213509R2_FD_180945 | JGI IMG/M metagenome (GOLD analysis project Ga0247741, IMG submission 180945) | Plant litter microbial communities from Arlington Agricultural Research Station in Wisconsin, United States - UWRJ-L213-509R-2 | ecosystem: Environmental > Terrestrial > Plant litter >...
GATCTGAGCAAAAGGGCTGTCGACGCGATAGGGATTGGTCGTCGCCGATCCGGAGCCCTGGATGATGGGCTTGATTGCACCATCGCCGACGACGAGAAGCTCGCCCGGACGGTTCGGGTCAAGCGGCAGCGCCTTGCCTTCGTTGCGCAGCAAGACAATCGATTCCGCGGCGATATCGCGCGCCAGCGCATGATGCGCGTCGAGATCGGTTATTGTGCCACGCCGCTCGTTCATCTTGCATTTGCCCACGAAAGCCAGAACACTGGTGCATGCCGCATCTATGACCTCTGGTGAGACCTTTCCGGCATCGATCGCGGCGTGAAGACGCGCTTTGCGCGGTTGGCTTTCCGGCATGTCGAGTTCGGTTCCGGCATTGAGCGCCGCGCCGCGGTCCTTGATTGCATGCCAGTCGGAAACGACCAGCCCGTCATAGCCCCATTCATCGCGAAGCACGGTGCGGAGTAGCCAATGATGTTCGGCCGCCTGGATACCGTTCAGCGAATTGTAGGCACTCATCACGGTCCACGGCGCGCTCTTTTGGACCACCCGTTGGAAACCTGCCAGATAGATCTCGCGCAGAGCTCGCTCCTCGACGTCGGAACTCGTCGTGGTTCGCTCGATTTCGGAATTGTTGCAGGCGAAGTGTTTTAACGAAGCCCCGACGCCGTTGTCCTGCAAGCCGGAGACCACGGCAGCCGCGATGTCGCCGCTGATGACGGGATCCTCGGAGTAGTATTCGTACGCCCGTCCGGCCAGCGGCGTGCGCCGGATGTTGATACCCGGACCAAGCAGCAGATGAACGCCGAAATCCTGGCACTCGGCCGCCAGTGCGGCGCCCATGCGATAGGCGAGGTCGATATCCCACGAGCAGCCGAGCAGATTGCCGTTGGGAAAGCACGTTGCCGGGCGGGTACCACCGAACATGCCACCTGAGCCATCGCCTTGTTGTCCGACGAGGTCGAGAAATGCCTGCAGACTGTCTTCGTCATTGTCACCAGCGTCGATCTGGGTGGTCGAATAGCGGACGCCGTAAGCCCCGTCGGTCATCACGATCGAAGGAATGCCGAGCCTGTCGATCGACGCCGTCTTCCACAGGCCGCGCCCGCTCAGGAGATCGACCTTCTCGGCAATCGTCATCTGGCCGACAAGCGTCTTGATCTCGTCTTCGGTGGGTTGGAACATCTTTGCTCTCCGATAGTGCGGATCGGTGTTTCTCAGCAGATCTTCTGCAGGAGTTCCATCAGCATCATCCGCTCGGCGAGCGTCAGTGTGCTTAGCGTCTCCTGCGAAATCTGCAGTGCGACAGACAGGTTGCGGGCCACAGTCGCCTCCCCTTCCGTCGTCAGCGTCAGCACCAGACGCCGCGCATCGGTCGCGTCGGGTGCTGTGTGGACCAGTCCGCGCTTCACAAGACGATCGACGACGCCCTTGATGGTGGCCATATCCATGGCGGTTTCGCGGCCGAGGTTTCCCTGCGAACAGGGCTGCAGATCCTTCAGCTTGACGAGCGCCGCCCATTGGGTCGTGGTCAGTTTCTCCGCCATGAGCCTTGCAAAGATCGCCACGTGACGCTGGTTGGCCTGCCGCAGATAAAAGCCGATCTGCTCGCCAAGCGCATATTGGGCCTGCTCGCCGCGCGTCCCCGGCTCTGCTGCCTTTATCCGGCCAACCTTGTCTTTGAACGGAACGTCCATCTGATCTCTCAAATCTGCCTGTTCGTTATGATGACCGGCAACCGAATTGCCGAGTTCAGTCTCGCCATAAATTGAGGATGGCTTCAGTCGATAGAATTTCAATCTGCTCCGAAAGCCTGGGCGCCAGGATCTCGATCACCATGGCATGTGCTTTCATGTCGCCGCTTGCCAGAGCATCCTCGGCGAGGATGACCCGATAGCCGGCGTCCACCGCATCGAGAACGCTGGCGTAGACGCACACATCGGTCTCGACGCCCGAGAAAATCAGTGTGTCGGCGCCCGTTTCCTGCAAACGCGTGATGAAACCGGGGGAGCCGAAGACCGAGTAAGTCTCCTTGTCGACGATCGAGTTCGGGCCGGTGATCGCTGCCAGCGGTGCAACAAGATCCAGCATGGCGGCATCGAGTTCATCCAGCGTCACCGAAGACCATCGGCGATAGTAGTTCTTCCAGCGCCCGTTGGCACCTTCAGGGTTTTGTGGAACGACAAAACGGGCAAAGACTGTTTCGGACGGCCGAGCCTCGCTTAGCACCACCACATTCGGAAGGATGCCGGCGATCGCCGGCGTATGCCACGCCGTCTCCTCGGCAAAGAGGCGCTGCATGTCGATAACGACATGCAGCGTTTTGTTGGAGTGCGGCGCGGTTGCCATGATCAGTCAGCCACCGGAACAGTGTGCTCGGGAGCCCAGCCCAGCGTGATGGTATCGCCGTCGCTCAGGACCTTGCCATCGCGGTTCTGCGCAAACAGCTTCAGCGGCAGGCCGTCTGCGGTCTCCAGCAGGTAGGACAGCACCGGACCTGCATAGATGACGGTGTTGATCCGTGCCGTCAGGCTGTTACCATCCGTTGGGCTCGGGACGATCGACATCTTTTCCGGGCGGACGGCGAGCGTGACCTTGGAGCCGCTTGAAGGCAGCGTTCCGGTGGTGCGTATCACCGTGCCATCGGCCAGACGCACGGCGCCGTTGTCTACCGTGCCGGTGAGGAAGTTGGAATCGCCGAGGAACTCGGCGGCAAAGCGCGTCAGCGGCCTCTCATAGACAGTTTCCGGCTCGCCGATCTGAACGATGCGACCTTTGTCGAGGATGGCGACCTTGTCGGACAGCGTCAGCGCTTCTTCCTGGTCGTGGGTCACGAAGATGGTGGTGAGACCGCTCTCGCGCTGGATACGCAGCAGTTCGACCTGCATTTCCTGTCGCAGACGGCGGTCGAGCGCCGACAGCGGTTCGTCGAGCAACAGCACGCTTGGTTTGATGACGATGGCGCGTGCCAGCGCCACGCGTTGCTGCTGTCCACCCGACAGTTGCTTGGGCGTGCGATCGCCGAAGCCCGGAAGGCGCACCATCTCGAGCGCGCGATCGACTTCCTTGCGGGCGGCGGCACCCTTGATGCCGCGGCGCTCGAGGCCGAAGGCGACGTTCTGGGCGATCGTCATGTGCGGGAACAGCGCGTACGACTGGAACATCATGCCGATGTTGCGGCCCCATACTGGGATGTCGGTTACATCGTTGTTGCCGATGGTCACCACGCCCTGGTCCGGCTTGATGAAGCCCGCGATGATGCGCAGCAGCGTGGTCTTGCCGGAGCCCGATGGGCCGAGAAGGCTGGTGAACGAGCCTTCGGGGAACTCGGTTGTGATATCCGACAGGACGGGCGTGGTGCCGTAGGTCTTGGCGACGGAATTGACTTTAACGTTTGTCACGGGTGTCTCCGGGCTTGGCGAAGCGCGCAAAAATCAGGATGATCGTCATCGAGCCGAGCAGAAGCACGGTCGAGATCGCGTTGATTTCAGGGGTGAAGCCCTTGCGGATCGAGGAGTAGATCTGCACCGGCAGCGTGGTGTAGCCGGGCGTTGCGAGGAAGTAGGAAATCACGAACTGGTCGAGCGACACGGCGAACGCGAACAGCGCGGCGCCAAGGATGCTCGGATAGAGCAGCGGCAGCGTGACCGAGAAGAAGGCGTGGACCGGTGTCGAGCCGAGGCTCATCGCCGCTTCTTCCAGATCGGCGCGGATCGTGCGGAAACCGGTGCCGACCACGAGAACCACATAGGGGATGGCCAGCGCCACGTGACCGATCAGCAGGGCATGCATGCCGCGCCCGATGCCGCTCCAATAGAAGAAGATAAGCATTGCCGTACCGGTGATCAGCCATGGAATCGCGATCGGCGGCAGCAGCATCAGTTGCAGCAGGCTCCTGCCACGGAATGTTCGCCGCGAAAGCGCCACCGACGCCATGGTGCCGAGTGCCGTCGCCAGCACCGCGGTAATCGTGGCGATGACGATGCTGTTGAGGCCCGCCGTCAAGAGCACGGTGTTGCTCCACAGCGCCTGGTACCATTGCAGCGAAAAGCTGAAGGGCAGTTCGTAGAGCGGCGAGGCGTTGAAGCCCATCGCCATCATCACGAGGATGGGCGTATAGAGAAAGATCAGGATGGCGATGAGATAGATACGTCCGAGCGGTTTCATGATCTTCTCCTCACGCTGCCGTGCCACGGCGCAGCACGCCGGAGAATGTTGCGAAGATGGCGAGAACGACGGCCAGAAGCGTGAAGGACAGCGAGGCGCCCAGCGGCCAGTTGAAGGCCTGCGTGAACTGGTCCTCGATGACCGTTCCCATCGTCACGCCGACACGGCCGCCGAGGATGCGGGGTTCCATGAACGAGCCGATGACAGGGATGAAGATCAGGACGGAGCCGGAGATCAGGCCGGGAGCCGCGAGTGGCACTAAAATCTTGAACAGGATGGTCCACCAGCGGGCGCCGAGACTGGAAGCAGCCTCAATGATCGCGTCGTCGATAGCCACGAGGGCGATGTAGCAGGTCAGGATCATGTACGGCAGGTAGCCGTGGACAAGACCGACCACGATGGCATAGCGCGTGTAGAGGAAGCCGATCGATCCGGCATCGGGCGCGATCATATGCAGGATATTGTCGAGGAAGCCGTTCTCGCGCAGCACCATCGTCCATGAGAAGACGCGGACCAGACCGTTGGTCCAGAACGGTAGAAGAATGAGGATAAGCAGCATCTCGCGGCTCTTGCCGAAGGTCGAGCGAACGAGCGCGACGGCAGCGAGAAAGCCGAGAACGGCGCAGAACAGCGTTGTCCAGAAGCCGATCAGCAGCGATGTGATGCCGATACCCACCAGATAGGGCTGATCGATGAAGGCGCGATACTGTTTCAGCGTAAAGACGATAGGAGCCTTGCCCATCGGTGTCGCCGACATGAAGCTGAACACGAACATGGTCAGCAGCGGCAGGAAGACCGCCAGCGTCAGCCAACCGTATGTCGGCAGCAGCAGAGCCGTCGTCGAAACCCATGACGGGAGAGGGCGCCGGCTGCGCGGACCCGAAGGTCCGCGCTCTGACGCCGAAGTCAGATGATCATTCTGCATAGAAGGCTTTCACTTCCTGCCATACGTTGTTGAAGGCTTCGCGGCGATCGTCCGGCAGAGCCGACATGATGCCCATCGTCTTCAGGTATTCAGGCTTGTGCACCTGGCGGCTGAGGTCGTCGGCCGGCAGCGCGGAGAGAGCTGCCGAATTCGACGACGCCGGAGCGCCGACCTTGGTGGCCCACTCGACGTAGAAGGTCGGGTCGATCATCCAGTTGGCAAAAGCAAGCGCGCCTTCCGCGTTCGGAGCCGATGCCGGGATGCCGAGACCATCGACCCAGCCGATGCCGCCTTCCTTGGGAACGACGAACTGAACCGGAAGCTTCGAGTTGCGCTTGGAGCGCACCGAACCACCAGACCAGAACAGCGACAAATCGAATTCCTTGGCGGCGAACGACTTGTTCCACTGATCTTCCGTGGACCAGAGAAGCTTGACGTTCGGCTTGATCGACTTCAGCGCCGCGGTGACCGCAGCGAGGTCCTTCGGGTCGTTGATGTCCTGGCCGCTCATGAGCGCGCCGACGCCGACGTTGATGATGGCGTCGTCGTCCATGGCGACGCGGCCCTTATAGGTGGGATCGGCCAGAACGGCATAGCTGTCTGGAACCGGCATGCCTTCGCGGATGGCGAGCGAGGTCATGCCCCAGACCCACGGAACCGCGAAGCCCTTGCCGTCCTTGCTGAAGTTCGGGTTGGAGCGCAGGTTCTCGTCGACCGTGGCGGCGTTCGGAACCTTGCTGAAATCGATCGGCTGCAGCAGGTCTTCGGCAACGGCCTGGGCGCAACGCGCAGCGTTGAGAACGACGAGATCGTAGGCGCCCGGATTGGTGCGCAGCTTGGTCAGCATTTCCGATTCCGAGCTATAGTAGTCGTGAACGACCGCAATGCCGGTCTTCTCGGTGAACGCCTTCACGGACCATGCTTCGTCCGTGCCGTAGCCCTGCCAGTTCAGGACGGTGATGGTGCCGGCGGAAAAAGCCTTGCGCGGCAGGCCGGAGAAGCTGACGCCGGCGACAAGCGCTGCGGACATCAACTTCATGGTGTTGCGTCTGGTGAGTTCAGTCATTTGTGGCACCCCTCTTGAACATACACGGTTATGGACGATCGCGACCGCGGTCAGCGACCTAAACGGATCGGCAAGGCCGAAAACAGCAGACGTGCCCGACGCACATCAAATCGTTTGTATGCAAACTATAACCAGAGAAAATTGAATGCTCGAAGCGGCTGCCGTCAGGACGAGCGAAAGCCTGTGCCGCAATTGAGCGGAACATCACTACGCAATCCAGATAACGATGCCTGCCTTCAATAAAGATCCACCCCAATCATTCGATTGTCGGCAGACCTTCCGTTCAAACCCTCTGATTTTAGCAATCAGTCTTTTATTTTTTTATTTGCACACAAACTATTAATGACGAATTGACAGGTGTCAAGCGCTACCTCGCCTCAGCCTGCATCTGCAGCAGAAAAATAGATGTCGAGCCGCCGGTCGACACCGCTTTCGGCAATCGCCACGCGCACGCCATCGGCACCTGCAACACAGCCGATCTCCTGCCCATCGAGGCGAACAGCAAGAACGCCGTCGGCGTCCAGACCCGGGAGATCGATGTAGCCGGCCAATGCAACAGGCGCGATGGTGCAGGCCAGTCGTCCGTCGGAGACGAGAATGCGCGACAGTGTGGTTTGAAGGTCCGTGCGCAGCACGGCGCGGTCATTGAGGGTCATCGACAGAACGACGGCCTCGACACGCAGATGCAAGGTTCCCGACGGCGACAGCATTGGCCCGACCGACACGTCCCGGCCGCCATTGCGCACAGTCCATCCCGTCCAGGGATCGAAATCGACGATCTCGCCGGCGGCCATCAATGGCAGCATGGCGGCCCAGATGTAGAAGGGGTCGGTATCCCCCTGGTCCATCGCCTCGCCCGTGACAGCGTTGTAGTTTTCCGAGGCGATGCGATCCTCGCGCCAGCTTTTCATGAACAGGTCGTAGCTCTGGCTTGCGAGCTTGCTCGCCTCTGCGACAAAGCCGTAGCGCCGCAGGCCGAGCCAGACCATGTAGTTGACGTTCGGCCAGATCCGGCCACGCCAGTAGACGTTGTCGGCGAAGGCCGGATCGTCACGGGTGGCGTTCGGCAGCACGAAATCACCGCCGAAGGTGGTCTCGTCACTCAGATGTTCGAGTAGACGCGCCGCCTGTTCCGGCGTCGCGGCGCCGCACAGCAGCGGATAGAAGCTGGTCGGCGACAGCGACCGGACAAAGCCGCCATGCCGCTGGCGATTGGCGAAGATGCCGCGGCTCTCGTCCCAAAGCGTTTCGGAGATCAGCGCGCGGTGACGCTCGGCCAGAGCGGCGAATTCGCGAGCATCGTCATGCTTGCCGAGCACGGTGGCCATTTTCGACAGCATCTCCGCGTCGAGCGCGGCCGCGCAGTTGAGGCCAAGGTCGAGGGTCGACAGCGTGCGGGTGACGGGATCGTAGATCGCCTCGTCATGGGTCGCGGAGTTGTCCATGCCGGTCTCGTTGCGCGCAGCGAATGCCGTGCCCTTGTAGAGGCCCTCGCCGACATCCGACGTGCCGCAGGACAACAGGCCGAAGCCGTCAGGATCGCGATTGTCCTGCCACCAGCGGCGATTGCGCACCAGCGCATCATAGCTCGCCTGGATCATCGACCGTTCGCCGGTGCGCTGGTAGAGTTGCCAAACGACGAGCGCGCCGAACGGCAGCTGGGTACGATCGACCCAGGCGTCGTTGGAGGTGACGATGCAGGCGATGTTGCCCTGCGGCGTGGCACCGGCCATTGCGGTCGCCATGTTTTCGCGCGCCAGATCGGCGTCGAACACGCCGGCGAGAAGAGCCGCAAAAATCTGGTCGTTGAACCAGACTGCGAACTTCCCGAGATTCCAGATCCGCGTCACCGCCGTATAAGACCGCGCATTGGTTTCGTCCCAGATGGTGTTCCAGGCGACTACGTCACGCATGGCGTCGAGGGCACCCTCGAACATTCCGGTTTGCGCATCGGCGATCGCGTCAGGCGCGCCGGCCGCAAGGCAGGCCTGGGCCTTGGCAATCGCCAGCTCGGCACTGTCGGCGACGCCCGCGGCATAGGCGCCCCGACGCATCATCTCGAGATTGAAACGCAAGGCAATCACCGGCGCTTCATTCTTTCGCGTCGCGGTATAGAAATAACCGTTTTCCTCGAAGTCCGCCCGCAGCGCATCGATCGTCTCATGACCGGTAACGTGCACAGGTGCCTCGGCGGTCGCAACGGCAACGAAACGCGTGCCGACCTTCAGCAATGTGACATTGCGGCCCGCATCGTGGACTGCCACCTCACCGCCATCCGACGAGATCGCCAGCGTCAGCCAGAATCGCAAACCCCATTCGGCCGATACCTTGCCGTTCCAGTTTCCGCGTATGGCGAAGGGGTCGGTCTTGGTCGTCGAAAAGGCGACTGTCGTGCCGCTGAGTTCGGTCTCCAACTCGATCAGCGAGCCGTCGATGGTGTGGCGACCGAGGCGAACAGTATCGCGCCGTGGTTCGATTGCCGAGCTCGTCTTGCTGCGGGTGGAATAAAGAACCGGCGTAATCCGCACACCGAGCGGCAGGAACACCATCTCGGCCGGCCTGTTGGACCAGCTGTTCCAGGCGCGCATCAGGGGGATCGTCGAATGTTGTAGCATGGCTCGGTCACTTCCGGTCAGTGTGTCAACGGGATGAGTATCGGTGCGGCGCACAGACCGCTCTTGTCGGCGGTGTCACCGAAATACGGCGTGTTGGTGTAATAACGATTCGCCGCGGTGTTGGCGACGCGCAGTTCGAGTGAATGGACGCCGGGAAGCAGCCGCCCCAGCGCGAAACGATAAGGTCGCCAGCCGCGCCGGTCGATCTGCCTGCCATCAAGGTGAGCCGAGACCACTGTCGCGATCTCTGGCAACTCCAGGAACCAATCGGCTTCGTCGCCGATTTCCAGCGCCAGCCGATAGATACCGGTACCCGAGAAGTCGGCGAAACCCTGCGTCTCCCATCCGGCCTCAACCGAAACAGGGGCGAATGCCGCATCCAATCCCGGCGCAAAGCGCCAACCTTCGACAAGCGAGACAGCGCGGGCTCCGTCGAGCTGCGGCCGGGCAGTGAGATGGCCCTCGCCTGCCTTGCGCGCGTCTGCCTGACGTAGGCGAAGGCAACGCACCTCGTGCGAATCGAGCGTCACAGTTAATTGGCTGAAGGCTCCTAGATCCTCCACCTTGCCCGTCGTGGCGGACCAGACTTCGCAATTGAAGCCGCCGCCGAAGGAAATCTCGCTCTCCAGCGGCGTTGCACCATCATTGAAGAGAACGATGCGCCACCAGTCATCGGCCTCATATCCGACCCATTGCCACGGTCGTTCCCCGGAATGGTTGGCAACAACAGGACCCGAGGGCTCGAGCGTTGCCAGCAACGTGTCGATATCGCGGCTGCCAGGCATACGGTCGATATGCGCCGACGCGACCTTGTTGGCTGCGCGATCGACGGCATCGCAGACGGTCGACAGGCGGCCTCCGGATGACCAGACGACACCACCGGCGTCGCTGAAAGCGCCGAGCGCCCGCAGTGTGTCCTCTGTTTCAAGCACAGTAACCGATGGCAGGATCACCGCATTGAAGGCGAGCCCGGAGACCATCAGCCGGCCACGCTCGACTTTTGCCTTCGCCAGATCGCCCTCGCTGACGAACATGAAGTCGCAGCGCCTGTGCAGGAGCCCTTCGCACCATGCACCGATATGCGTGGCGTGGCTGTGGCGCGGGCCTTGCGCGAATGCGGTCTGAAGCGGATAGAGGATTGCCACCGGAGTGTGGGGCGTTGCCGGCTCGATGAAAGCGGAGATGCGCGCAGCCTCCAGCGCGAAGAGATCGTGGTAGCTCCACCACGGTTCGAAGTTAATGCCAGGCCCAAAGTCGAAACGCGGATTGGCAAAGGGCGTCGGATCGTCGTCGCGCCCGTCGGTCTGATAGACGCCATGCCACAGGAACTGGCGCGTGCCGAGGCAAAAGAGCCGGATGGCCTGTGCCCGCATCGTTTCCAGCGTCAGCTCCCATTGCCCGGCGGCGCGCACCGGCGTTCGCTCGGCACTGGCATAGGTTTCGACGACGCAACGGGTCCGGCCATTCGAACGGGCAACGGAATCGCCGAGCTTGGGTGCCAATTGGGCGACGAAGTTGTTGGAATCGACCGCCGTCTCGTGCCGATAGGCATCGATGCCGAAGAAATCCACGGCAAGCGCTACCCTGGGATCGATACTGGTGAAGCCGCCGTTCAGCGACCATGAACTGATGTGCGGCAGGATTTCGTGTCCGGTGAGCAGGATCCCCTTGCCCTCGGCCCATCTGCGCAACGTGCCGGAGAAGGCCTCGTTCATCAGCGCCGAATAGGCAGCATAGAACCGCGCCCGCAATCGCAGGGTCTCGGGCCCGACGTCACGCACCAGCGCCAGAAGCGCCCTGGCGAACGTCTCACCCGTGCCGCGCGACGCGGCGTCCGGCAGGGTCGGCGCAAACAGCAGGCTGTTGCCGAGATCACCTGATATCTGGTCCCACTTGTAGAAACCAGCCGCCGGCTGGTCGTAAAACACGAAGCCGACCGGATCGGGCACGAGATCGCCGAGCGCCTCGACCAGCGGATCGAGCCCGACCGCGATGAATTGCTCCGCCGCATCCGGCAGGAGATAATTGATCAGCCGCGAGGTCGTCGACCGGGCGCTGACGAACACCGTCAGCATCTGGCCCTTTGCTGGAACGCCGTCGAACACGTAGTTGCATGATGTGCAGTCGCTTTCGACGATGGACGTTCGTGCCGTGACATCGATCACCTGGTCGAAGCTCCCGATCCCAGCCGACGGATGCAACAACGCCGCCTCGACCGTCCATTCGGCCCACGCGACGACGCTTCCCTCATACTGCCACTCGAGGATATCTGCGCCCATCGTTTGGGTGAAAGGCGGATGGATGCCGCTGACCCCGCCCCGCGTATCAGACGAGGAGGACCAGAACAGGTGGCGCTCGCGCAAGTCGTCACGGTCCATGACCGTGCGACCGCCGGCATGGCCGCTGATCCAGTTGTAATCGTCGTAGATCCCGAGCTTCAGCCCCAGCCTGGAGGCGATACCGGCGGCAACGCGATAGGCATCGAGATAGGCCAGCGACAGGTAGTCATCGCGCGACATCGCAAGCCGGGCCTGGATCAAAATCGTACCGATCCCCTTCAGCTTGAAATCGGCCAACTGGGCGTGGCAGACCTCCTCAGTCGGGATCGAATGCCAGAACCAGTAGGCGGACGGGCGAAATGCAGCCGTCGGGTTCTCGAAGACGTCGCGATGGTCGATGTCCTGTCCGGATAGGCTCTGCTTCAACTCGTCTGCTCCCTAGTGGCTTGCCGCCGTCACGCGCTGCATGGCTTTGGCCGTTTCCGTCCATGTCGGCTTGTCTGGCGCAAAACGGGCTCTCAGATAATCGGCGAGATCCTTGATCTGGCCCTCGTTCATCGTCTGGCGAAACGCCGGCATCGACATCACCTCCGGCGCCTCGCGGCCAGTCGTTTGCGCCAGGATTGCCGGTGCTTCGACACCGTTCAGGATCGCCTGGATGAGATTGTCGGGTGTGTCGGCATGCAGGTTGCTGTTGAGCGCCAGCGACGACAGGATCGTGTTTCCCGTGTGGCATGTGGCGCAGGCGCCGTTGAACAGCCGCTCGCCCTTGGGCGAAATCCGCGCCGCGGCGGCCTTGGCCGTTTCACTTGCGGCAATGGCGGCTTCGCTCTGCGCCTTGCCATCGGCAGGCGCCTCGTTGAGGCTCGCGAGATAGCGCGCCATCGCACGGATATCGCTGTC
>Ga0247741_1001796_pt1 | contig 11943 bp, 15 predicted proteins | sample UWRJL213509R2_FD_180945 | JGI IMG/M metagenome (GOLD analysis project Ga0247741, IMG submission 180945) | Plant litter microbial communities from Arlington Agricultural Research Station in Wisconsin, United States - UWRJ-L213-509R-2 | ecosystem: Environmental > Terrestrial > Plant litter >...
GCGACCTTTGAGTGCAGAAGCGGAACAACTGTTTCTCCTGTTGCAGGAGCAACTGGATGCCCTGTATCGGCAAAGCAACCCACCTGCCGCTGGGGAAGATCAATTAACCGCCTGGCGCCATCAGCGAAAAGAGGCTTTTGCCGCCGAATGCCGCGGGCAATACACCAGCCTCCGGCATCAAAAAATGATGCTCGAAAACGAAATGGCGCCCATGGAAGAAATGGCCAAAGCCAATCTATCGGTCATTCAACAATGGGAACGCATGGCCCAACTCCTGCACGAAGGAATGGAGCTATATCCTTTGGCCGCGATGATCATGGAACGCTGCAAACAAAAATTACTCACCTGCGATGAAGCCGTACAGCTTACCAAAACATTGCAGATAAAAATACTCTCAGCTGGAGTAGACGTGCTTCACCGGTTTATGCAAGAGCACGGCTTCTAATATCCGACGGACTATGAAAACAGTTTTTATTATTTAACCATTTAAAATTTAAAAAAATGATCGATTCAATTGCAACACTGTTAACCGCAGAAGACTGCGATACAGCTATCTCCCGTGCACAGGCCAAACGCCTACAGACAGAGTTTGACCGCTACGAGATCACAAAAGACAACGCCAAAGCCGCCACCGACGGCCCCAACTACGAGTACACCCTGACCGAAACGCAGGGGAAAGTTGATGGCCTTACCACCGCCATCAACCTCATGCCCGAAGGCCCGGGTAAGGAAGGCTTCAAACTCGACCTCAAAAAGTACGAGATCAAGCTCGCCAGCCTGCTCAACAAACAGGGCAACTACGGCCAGCAAAGCATGCTCGACCAGCAGTGCGATTATATCAGCCTGGGCAATGCCCTTGAGGGTATCGACAGCTATATCGCGTTGGTGGAAGCGAGGAAGGCGGCGCTGTAGTTTGTTGGTGCGGTTCGTAAAAATTGAAGCGCCGGTGTTTGCCGGCGCTTTTGTTATTTATAACACTTCATCGCACGCAATTTATTTCAGAATAGCCGGCAATAAAACCTTCGCGCCACGAAAGCCGCCGCGTGGTCCCCAGACCTGCGGCGAGTGAAGAGTTCTACCCGCCTCAGCAAGACCATAACATTTTCTTTGGAGTTTATAACTATGGAACGCCGCAGGTCTGGGGACCACGCGGCGGCGACTTACGGGTGGAAGGACTAGTTAATTAGTTTAGAAGCAATAACAGAGTGTGAAATTTCACCAAAAGTGGCGAGAAAAATACCATTATCCGTTGGGGTTTTTCCCCTGTTTATGTAACTATCGTCATTTAGATTTGAATAAAAAATATGAACGTAATCAATGATGAAAGGTTCGTCCCTTTAATTGCACAAAAAGTACTCAACCATTTGAAAGAACATGAGGTGCCGGGTCCCTCCAGTATACTTTCGTTTCTAAATTTTTCAGGGTTTATGGATGTCACTCCTCATTTACTCAGTGAAATGGCGGATGGTGCCTTATCGGTATATGCTCAAAATTGTAATTTAATTCAAGACAAAAAGATGAAACTAACAAGATTTTTCGACGACATTAATGAAGAAAGGTTTGCCTTTGAACTTAAAAAAGCGTTGATGGCAAATTTAAAACTACACGACAGCGATATGTACTATAATATCTTTCTTACACTGGAGAGTGAATACCCGGAGGATATAAGTATTCAAATGATGGATGATTTGGTGAGAGGAGGATTAAATAGTTTTAATTCGAAGAAATAAGAAAATTTCGCCAATGTTAAATGCCGCTGTAGCGGCATTTTTTATTACACTTATGACTGTTTTTCAACCAACTTAAAGAAATCCGAAAGCTTGATATCCAGATAATCTGTCAACACAGATAAGCTACTCAGGGTGAGGTTGGTCGTACCATTCTCAATTCGTGCAATATGAATTCCCGTATCATTGATAAGATCAGCCTGTAGAATTTTCTTTTTCTTGCGAAGGTCTTTGACTACCAAACCCACCTTCACTAATAAATCATTATTTTTTATAAGCGTCATAGTTCAACAAATAGACTAAAAAAAAATTAGCAAGAAAAATACGTTTATGTAGTTTTTTTTAAATACCTTTAGATGAGAAAACTTTCCGTTCTGAAATCTGGTACATCTAAGCACAGGAAAGGCTAAAGTTCTTGCATGACGATGCGGGAACTTTATTGTTATTATTTGATGTGCCACTCACCATCAAATAATACAAATATGAAAACTTACCAGCAGAGCATCCACAGTGTTAAAGAAGCTTACGAAGCCATCCACGATTTTTTTAGTTGGTACCATCTTCACCAAGCTCTGGAGGAAACCGACCGGTTATTTAAATGGGCATGCAAAGAAAAATATTACAACAAGTCTGCGCCGGTGGATATAGTCTTCTTCAGCCAGCAGCTTTACCGGTTGTTTACCGCTGCTGAAATTATTAACTATAGTGCAGGAAAGAGATTGAGCATTTTCGTTCATGATACTGCGACTGGCCATGACGTGTCCAATACCAATATGAATCAGGAGACGTGTTCATCCCGATGGGAAGAACGCTCCAAGTACTTAAGTTTTGTTGAATGGCAAAATCCCTATTGGGCGCTCAGGAAACTGAATGGCATACGCCGATGGGAAGAAGTACTGGAGGAATTGATGGAAGTGGCATTGAGTAATGGGAGTATTGAAGGGATGTATAAAATTGGGGAAGTGATGAAATGGAGGGAAAGGATGATGGCGGTGATGGAGGGAGGGTGGTTGGTGGAGGTGAGAACGAAAGGTGATTGTGTACTCAAGACAAAAGCGTTCCCTAACATCCCCTAACTATTTTTGTTTCATTGATTTATGTGATTGACCTTTGTGTTATTAAATATTATAACATGGAAGATGCACAAGTAATGCTGATGGCATTGAGTAAAGAAAGAGAAGTATTGCACGAACAATTGATGCAAATAGACCGTATTATTAAGAGGGTGAAAACAGGTGAACATTTGAATAATAATGAGAGTGCTATCACCTTACAAATAGAACCACGACAAGCGCAACGTATTGCATTCCCAAAGCATACAGATATTAAAGTCGTTGTTCTTAAAGCCTTTGATAGTTTGAATAAAGTAGCAAGCCTGAAACAAGTAAGTGAAGAATATACTAAACTATCCGGCAATAGCTATAACATACGTGATACTGTAAGAGGATTGCACAAAGCCAAATTATTGTGGTTAATGAAAGAGAAAGATGCTGATAGAGGTATTTATTGGCTCAAACGTGAATGGGTTGAGAATGGTAATGTACTGGATGAATATAAGCCCGAAGGCTTTGACCTATTGTATAAAGCAGATAATTTGCTATTTGTTTAAGCATAGTATGGTAAATAGGTTGCATGCTTGCGTGAATTGCCCCCACTATCTGATAATTTGATTAACCCGCTTTCCATTGTTTCAGCAATAATCCTAGAAGCCATTGGATAATTCTTATCAGATATTGCAAACCTTTTGCGGATTGATTGATTGTTTGTTTTTTGGTTGCTTGCATGCTGCAAACACGCATGTTGATAACAGGCTCTAATTCTATCCTCTTTATCCATCTTTGACAAACTTCTTTGAGAATAGATTATTACCTTGGTATAATCCTCTTCTCTAATAAACTTTGGAGCTGGTAACTGATAGGTTTCAATTGAAGCTACCGCTCTTAATACTCCACTTCCTCTTTCTTCACAAATATGTAATCTTCTCATTAAGGAAGCTAGTGTTTCATTCCTTGACTTTGGAGATGCTCCGATAAATCTGTTAGTGTCAATCAAGGGAACGCCGGGATTAATAATCTCTATCCTATCACTAAATATTTCAATCATAACAGATGTTCCTGAAATATTAAAATCCTGATGAATTAAGGCATTAGCAACAAATTCTCTAATAGCAACTTCAGGATACATTTTAACTTCAGTTCGCAAAGCATGTTTAATAACTTCATTTCCTGGCAATCTTTCCATGATGTAATTTATCAAGCCTTCAAAGCCAACTGCATATCCCTTCGTTCCTACTATTTCTCTGATAGCATCTACCTTATTAGTTCCTTTATATAGTATCAATCTTGATGCTTTTCTACTAATTTTTCGAAATTTGTTTATATCAACAGCGAAAAGGATTGCACCTAAATTTGTTATATGGTATAAATCATCATTACTGTTTTTTATTAGACGTTCCTCAATCAAATCTTGCAAAATCGCATCCTTTGATGTACCGGAAGCTTTTGGCAATAACTTATAATAAGTTTTATAATCTAGCAACGCTAATACATCATCCTTGTGAACATTTGATAAAATATTTTGTTCCTCAAAAGTTATATTTTGAGAGTAGGAAATTAAGCCTTTGACCTCCGAAGATGGCATTTTTACAGTCTGTCCTCCTGTTCGTTTATATGTGTCAAACATGTCATTTCCTTTCAGATATACTGGTTTGTGTTCGCTTTCTGGAATGAATACAAACAGAAGATTATGTTCGTTGTAATCGATAATGCTATGATCTATTGTTAAAGCTATATTCAGATTATTATTTGCGATATTTCCCAGCCTCTTAATTATGTCATCCACTTCTTGCTTAGTTAATTCAGGTAGATAATCACCATTGTTATCAATACCAAAAACCAGATAACCCCCATTATTCAATTGAGAAAAGGCAGACAAATGTTTCGACAGTTTTTCTGTATTTGTGGAAAGAGTAGTTTTCCAATCCAATTCATTTAATTCAGTTTTTATCCTCGAAATGCTACTATCCAGTAATGCTACTCCCCTTATTTCCCAGTTTTTCATTAATAAATTATTTTAATAACTATATAATATTCAGCTTGTTAGGCAATGTCGGCGTTTTCCTAGTTACATAAGATTGACATTATTATGACAAAACTATTTCGCCTATAAATATAATTAAAAAATCCCCATGCTGATGTAGTTAAAAAAACTTAGTTGAAAGTTTGCAACTATAAATAATATTCTTATCTTCACATTATGACAATTGACTCAACTAAGTTAATGACCATTAAAAACTACGCAATGCGTGAAGGTGTAACGCCTTCATATATCTATAAACTTGAGAAAGAAGGAAAGATGACTTGTTTTATAATTGATGGAATTAAATTCGTTCAGTTGAATAAATACCCAACATTACCTGTAGTAAATCGCAGGTAATATATTTTTTTGCCAAACTAGTTGAAAGTTATAAACTATGAATAAGTATACAATAGTAGAGTTTAGAGAAGATTATCCGAATGATGACGCTTGCTTAGATAAGATATTCCAATTGAGGTATAATAACCTTGTATGTCCTAAATGTGTTAGCGATAAAGCATTTGTAAGGGTGAAAGGCAGAAGGTCTTATTGCTGCCCTAATTGCGCCTTTCAGATATACCCGACACAAGGCACGATATTCGAGAAAACAACCATGCCACTTACATATTGGTTCTATGCTATCTTCTTACAAACTACAACTAGGAACGGCGTTGCTGCTAAAGAACTGGAAAGGCAACTATCTGTGTGCTATAAGACTGCGTTAAGGATGAGCCATCAAATAAAGAGATTAATGGCAAATGAGAAGATAGATAAGCTCACAGGCATAGTTGAAACGGATGAAAGCTATTTCGGTATGAAGGTTACAAATATGAACAAAAAGAAACGGGCAACAATGTATAATGAAGATGGATCGCTGAAAGAAAATAAGACTGGTGTAATGGGCTTTATTTCTAGGGATGGCAAGGTAAAAACTGAAGTAATGCACGGCGGCAAAACATTTAAGGACAGAGTAAGAGATAATGTTTCTACTGATGCTTCTTTAGTAACAGATAGCCATAAAGGTTATGAAGGTTTAGACCTAGAATTTTTTAAGCATGAAACTGTTAACCATGCACTAGGTGAATATAAAAGAGATGAATGGCATACTAACACCATTGAAGGCTTTTGGAGTCAATTAAAAAGGACTATCAAAGGAACGCACATTCACGTAGATGCAAAGTATCTTCAATTATATGCTGATGAAGTAGCATTCAGATACATGAACAGAGAAAAGCAGGAACAAATGTTTAATATTATTTTGAGCCACGTGGTTTAGGTGTTGCGGCTTTCTTCACTACCTTCTCGAAGATAGCTTTGCCATTGTTGGTAGTTTCTTTACCCTTTATAAACTTCTCATATCCTTGAGTAAGTTTTTCCATCTGCGTTTGCTCGTTATGCTTGTTAGTGTTGTTCATCAACCTTGTTTAATGTTTCCCCAAATAATGAAAGCGCAGGCATTGGAATTTTAAATTCTTTATGAACTCCATTTGGACAAAATAAGGGTTTTGTTCTTAGTACTGTTTTGGAGTTTAAATCAAGCATCCTGTTAAAGAAATTAAAATCCTCGGTGATTAAATAATCAATTTGATTATATGAAGCTTGACTTATTAATTTAAAATCATCTTTTACAGAAACTCTGTTTTCTCCGGTAATTCTATGAGTAACATACTCTACAAATAAAGTTCGTAAGTGATGACTATCCGATATATTAAAAGGTAATAATTTAAAATTACTCAAAGGTAAATCTGTTAAAGGTTGTCTTGCACAAAACTCGCATGTTGCTATTGACGACAATATCATCGCATACTTATTTTCAACAAAATATTTAAAGAAATCTTTTGCTTGCTGATGATTCGCTCTAGTATCATCTACTAAAGAAATCAAATAAGTTGTATCAAGTAAAACACTATTCATCATTTCTTAAATTTCTTACCCATTCAATATGATCTGGTATATCTTTCCAGGCTTCTCTCCCTTTCTCTATTGTAGTTGCTAATTCAGACTCATTATATTCGGGATTATAGTCAATAAAATCTATAAAATAAGCATCTTTAATTTCTCCTGTGTAAAGGTTTTGAAGGGCAGTAATTCTTACGCCACCGTGATGATAGACTCTGTTTACTTTTTCATTTTTTATATGCTCCTCTTTGCAATTAATTAAAATGGAAAGATTGTTATCCGTTAAAAAATGAATATTAGGTTTTGAATTCCCCCCCATATCCTTAAACTCCCCATATAAGTATAGTTCAGACTGTACCCAAACGTTGTCCTCCTTTTTGAAAGTTTTATCGCTGTTTATTTTGATTCCTTCATTACCATTAGGTCTAATTTCAAATTCTATTTCAGGATTCGCCTTTGCTTTTTTATACCACTTCTCAATGACTTTACTTCTAGTTGAATTTATAGAGAATAAGTCATTTGTTTCAGTTAAAGTTTTGGCATCTACAATTAACGAATTGACCGCAATCAATGCTGTCATGGCAGTGAGCTTAAAAGACCCTTCTCCAACAGCTACAATAACTTTATTTTTTTCTATTTCGGGTATAGAGTTAATAATCGCTGTAACATCATCCGCAAACGATTTAAGCAACCCTATTTCAATATGAGTAGGGGATATATCAATATCTCCGGACTTGCCACGCACTATAAAATCTATGTATCCTTGAGTTGACATTTTATAAAGTTTAAATATAAAGGAATGTTTTGTTACTCACAACCTTTGTAAAAAATAAACGTATAAAATATGAGAATGTATATGCAAATCTCATATAAATAAGCTAAATTTACATGAGAGCAAAAATGGGCTTGAGCACCCGTAAAAAATATTAAAATAAGACCTTTGGCGAGGTCTATTTTTATGTCGTAAAGTTAATTGATTTTGCTGAAACCAAAAAAGGCTTTTCACTTATCGTTTGATATGTGAAAAGCCTTTTTTAAGCTAAATTGAGCGGCGGGAGAGGGATTCGAACCCCCGAACCTATTACAGTTAACTGAGTTTCAATCAGTCGTTATAGACCACTCAACCATCCCGAAAATAGCGTTAACCATCTGCGGAATTGCTAACACAAAAATACAAATATTCCCTTTTAATTTAAAGTTTACATTTTAATTTTCTGTTAATAACATAGATACATTTTTATCCACATTTAGTTATCTTGTCTTGAGTACATATATGCCGAACGAAACATCATTCATAAGAAAATTAAGCCAATAATTTTAAATCATCTTCCATAACCGGTCGCAGACCGGCTGACTTGAATTGGCACAAGTGATCACGGAAATTTGCATTAATGGTTGGTTATGCTGTGAACACTTACCGATGGGTAGCAGCGTGGCAAGCAATTTTAAGTTGAACATTTTTAATAAACAATATATATGATCAGTCCAATAATAATAGCAATTAGTATAAGACTTACAGGTGTTTGGAGAGTTGAAGTTGTTTTTTGGACGTTATTGCCTTCTGGTAAATTTGTAATAAGTTCAGATTTAATAGTAGAAATGAAAAGCAATGATGTCTTATACAAGTTATAAATTTCTTCTGCTGTTTTATCTAAAATGATTTCGGCGAAGTTTTGATGGACTAATTTATTTCTTTCCTGTCCAAGTTGGAGAAAAGCTTTTATTGATTCGTCTAACTTTGCTTCATCTTTGACTTTCTTAGCCATCTTATTTTTAAATTCTTCTCCAAAGAGGGCAAAAAAACTATTTGCATTAGTTCCTTTTTCCCAATCAAAGTATGTATGGTATTGTCTTTTAACCGCCTTTGCTGCGATAATTGAAATGACAAGAGTATCGTCATTTGAATGTGTCTTTGAAAACTCAACAATTGTATCTGAGATTTCCTTTTCAAAAAAACTAGCAGCTGACAATAAGATATTCTTACTAAAATTACTTTCAGCTTCATTTGCTAATGTAATTTCACTTTGCCCCTTTAAATATGTAATTAAAGCAATGCCGCTTGTGTATTGCTGGTCAATTATTGTTGCTTGTTCGTCTGCCATTAAATAAGTTTTTGTTTAGCCACTCTTAAGCGAGTCTCAACATTTCTTTTCCCAGCGGTATTATCTTGAGTAGCGTTAATGAAATCAGCATCATTTTTCAAAAGATTTACCTTTTCAATTGTAGTTGTTTTGATATCAAAGTTTTGATTCGTGGCAGCCTCTTCACATAGCGCAACGAATATTGATTCAAATACTGTAATGTTAAACTTGCCTTTGCTTGTTGAGAAAATATCAGAACCCAAAGGAGCAACTTTTGTACAAAAAGCTTCAAAAAGTTTTCTAAAATAATCTAATGACGCTTCTGTAAAATTTCTTGACTTTTTGGAAAAAGAATTAAGAAACTGAGTCATTGAAGGCGAGTAGGATTTGCTATCAAGTAACAAAGCAAAACCTCGTAATAATATTTCTACATCCTTCATATGGATATCTGGTTCCGGTTGGTTTAATAAATTCCGCCAATCCATATTTAAATTCAACTTATATAATTGGTTATAAAACTTGGAATGATATAAACTAGTTCGAATTTCTTGAGGCTTTAGTATTATTCCTCCTGTATTTAAGCGATTAAAAATTTCAAACATTGCAGAATCATCATCAGTCGGAAAATTTTGCTTTATCATTATGTTTCGAACCGTTCGTAAATCAAAACTGCTTTTTAATTCTCCGAGCGTCGGATAACTTAAGCCATGTAATTTATTAGTTTGATTATTTCCTTTATCTGTCAATTTGAGTTTAAAATCTTCAAAATATTGATCATCGTGTAAAACTTCATCAGGGAACTTTCCATTTTCTTCAAAGATTTGTCTTAATTCAAACCTTTTCTCTTTTAATGGAAAACGTTTTTTGCTAAAAAAGTAAATAGTTAATAATCGTTGTTGGCCGTCAATGACCAAATAATTGTTTTTGCTTTCTTCATATAAGAAGACTTGTGGTATAGGTAAACCAATTACCAAAGATTCTATTAATTTAGAAGCCCTCTTGATATCCCAAACATAGTTTCTCTGAAATCCTGGAATTCTGAAAAGGCCAGATTCTATGAAACTTATTATTGTCAAAGTATTAAAGTCATTTGGAGTAGATGTTACATCATACTCTTTAAATGAATATGAAAGATCACCTTCACTTTCATCGATGTACCATTTTTCTGTTGTTTCTTGTTCCATATGAATTATTAGTTTATTGTGCATTTATTGCATGCTATTAATGGGCAGGGCTTTGTGCAGTTGGGGAATAACTAACTGCTTCGCCTAGGGTAGTGGCACACGAACCGTTCGCTTTCTCCGATAATGCCATTTCAGTTCGTGTGCCACGAACCTAGGCGATGAATTAACAATTCTAATTTCTATAGTAAGCTGCTATTCTCCTCCAGGTAAGGTATGCTTAATATCTGGAGGCAAAAATTCTCTAATAATTTTATACCCATCTGTTAGAAGTTTTCTATTTTCGGAATCTTTCGTCCATTTGAAAACCTTGCTAGTAAAGCTTTTCAGCCAACCCTTCTTTTTAAATGATTGCACGGTTTGTTTTAATGTATCAATATCCAAATGAAGATTTGCGATTTCCTGTTCATAAAGCTTTTTATCTTCCCCATTTTTAACTATGTGACTTTTGAGAGTTTCTTCTAATTCAGTAAGTCGATTTTTTATATCAACGGCTTCTTCTACTGTAAAAAAATCATCTTTGATATTTTCAAACTTTTCAAATATCTCATCAATCTGATGCTGTTGATTTTCGACTTGTTTTACAATTGGATTTGACGATAATTCCTCCCATATACAATTTAGCCAAACTGTAATACGTTCATATATACCCGTTTCACCTTTGAAAGAAAATGTTTCTTCATATGCAAGTGGACCTGGACAAACATTTCCTGAAAAAATATAATAACTACTATACCCGTCCTTATCAGTAGTTATGGAATTAGGGATTTTAAAGACTATCTTATATTTAGGTTCTATGCTATATTTTATAGTTAACGTAATATTATTATTTCTTTGATCACTTACAGTATCTACCTTAAAGTCTGAACTTTCGAATCTTTGATGTTTGTCGATCGTTGAGTTAATATCTCTTAAAAATTTGTCACGTATCATAATTTATTATTTAAAATGTAAATTTTAAAGTTGATTTACCTAAAAGGTTGTAAGAATATATTTTAACTTTTTTTGGAATAAAGAAGTGAAGAACATAAGGTTACGGCACCCCAATACTACCAATTCCCTTTTACAAATGCAAATCTAAAAACCGTAAAATAAAAATGCCCCTCACGGGGCATTCCATCATTTTCTATTTCAGTAAGTCCTTATTTACTCCCAAGCATCCTCTCCAACAGCACAATCTTCTCCCTTTCACTCTTCAACAATTCTTCATAGAGTCTTTTATTATCTTCCAAAGCTTTTAACCATTGCTCCATTGGATTGATATTGAAAGTTCCATGGCTATTGATAAATGCTGCTTCATGAAAAGTATTTGAAATAACATTGATCGCTTGCTCCTCATCAAAATTCCTGATCGCCTCCACCGGCACCTTCAACTCTTTCGCCACTTCTTCCAGCAGCTTATCCTCTATCACATCCTTTGCTTCCAGCAGCGATACTTTTTTCTGGTTCCAATCCTCGCCGAGGGAGAGGGCCAGCGCTTCCTGCTTGATGCCGAGCATTTCCCTGAAGCGTTTTACATTTCGGCCCTGGTGGATAGTTTTTTCCATGATAAGTGGTGATTGATGTGTGGTACAAATGTAAAGGAAAGATGGAAAGGGAAAACGGTTTTTTCAACAGAAGATTACGTTGTTTTTCTTTAAACCACCAAGACACAAAAGCACAAAGGAGGTAAAGAAAATATCAAGCTTTGGTTGACATTACAATTAAATATTGTATTTTTGTCAACCAATCAACTTTTCCATATGTACTCTTTCGCCGAACTCCTCAAATCTGCCCGTAAAATGAAAGGCTGGTCCCTGCAGGAACTGGCTGATAATTTACCGATGAATATTTCCAAGCAAGCCATCAGTAAATATGAGCAAGACCACATGAAACCTACCGGTGAGGTGCTCATTGCGCTGGCTAAGATATTGGAGGTAAAGCCAGATTACTTTTTGAAAGAAAGCAAAATAGTATTAGACGCCGTGGAATTCCGGAAAA
>Ga0247741_1001798_pt1 | contig 11940 bp, 18 predicted proteins | sample UWRJL213509R2_FD_180945 | JGI IMG/M metagenome (GOLD analysis project Ga0247741, IMG submission 180945) | Plant litter microbial communities from Arlington Agricultural Research Station in Wisconsin, United States - UWRJ-L213-509R-2 | ecosystem: Environmental > Terrestrial > Plant litter >...
ACAGGAAAGACAGTGTTGGTGACCGAGACTTGGATCTGGAAGAGAATGAGTGTGAAGGTCCTTGGACGCAGAGAGACACCAAAGCCTAGGAATACTATGGGTAGATTATCGAAGGGCGAGCCCAGGTCTCGGCTTATATGCAATCCTTTCGGGGATATCTACAGCCTAAAGGCTAGGAGTCACTGTCGCTTCTTTCAGCGGTGCGGAACATTCATCCATGACATCCCGTTAATGCATCAAGCCCGGAGGGGATTGTCGTTCGGTTTAGTATCGGGACCCATAAGCTAGGTTGAATGTTTAGAGGGCCTATGGCATATACGTGTCTTGACTTTCGGTCGACAGTCACTGACAGACGCCAACCATTGTCATTCAATTCTGCAGTTTGGATGCAGGTGGGCTATAGCAAGAGGAAGGCATGAGACTCGGCATCAGCCATTGTCACGGCTTTCAAGTCAAAGAAGTTCAAGTTGTCGTGTTGACATTCGAGCCTAGTGTCGTGCGTTAATGGGCGTCCGGGGTGCTTAGTGCCAATTAGCGGGCAGACTAGAAATAAAGAGGATATTTCCAAGTAGATGAACCGAAGAGATGAATGTTCAGCGTGGTAGACCCGAGAGAGTGACGCCGGAAGTTACACACGCTCTGGCTCGAAAACTCTTCTCATCCTTATCACATCAAAGGCTCTCTCAGAAATCTTGAATGAAGGTGAGGACTGGGTGAAGAGGTGATCTGAAGCGCCTATGGATTGTATTAATTATTACTCGTTCTATCTACAGGGTACATACACGGATATGTATATCGATGTGATACCCACCTCGCCCAACTCCCTGGCATCTCTTGCACGAATCATGTCGGGATAACTGCAGTAGAAATGGTAGGGTGGGATAGTCAGCCGCCTTCCCGCTTTGCGTCACACCACCATGGCCACCAACAGACTCTGGCGTACTCTTTCTGCCTTTAACCTCTCTACCCGAATGTGGGCACCTGTATCTTCGAGAGACGCACATAGCCAAGTTACGCAGAGGCTTTCTCTCATATCATGGAACATCGACGCCTTCTCCTCGCGGGCCGTCTCACGCGCCAAACTCATCCTTGGCCATATCCTCGAGGGACCGAAATCTCCTGATATAATCTTTCTCCAAGAAGTCACGCCTAATGTCCGCGCCTCTCTCCTGGGCGATGCGAGAGTGCGTGCTGCCTTCCTAGTGACTGACGCCGAGGACCAAACCTCATTTGAGAATGTGCCCTTTGCGACCATGACGTTGCTGTCCAGCGCGCGTTTTGCCTCCAGCCTGCAGGAAGGCGATGGGACCGAGGGAGGGGGAAAACTCATGCTCGGGCCCGTCTCCCGCGTGACACTCCCGAGCAAGTACGGGAGGGATGCGCTTTGTGTGGACATCATCTCCCCAACCTCGCCGGGCATAGTCTTCCGTCTCATCAACGTGCACCTCGACTCGCTCTGGAATTCGCTACATTACCGCGCTCAGCAGATGGAGATACTGGCCGACATCCTGCGCGAGTCGGGATGCGGTGGCGGGATCATTGCGGGCGACTTCAACGCCATTAGCCCCGAAGATGATAGGCTCGTCGACAAAAACAAACTGGTAGATGCGTGGGTCGCATTGCATGGGAGGGCAGACCCTAATGAAGCTACATGGGGTGTTGGTGTGAAACGGCGGGATGGATTAGGGCCGCGCAGGTTGGACAAGGTTGCAATGATGGGCTTACAGCCTAAGGAAATGGAAGTCCTGCGCCCTGGTCGTATTGAGGTGCCCAGGCCGGGCGAGAAACCTCTTGAGATCCCTTGGAGTGACCATTGCGGGCTGAGATGTACCTTTACCATCTGAATACTGTCAGGCAGGTTTGGGCTGGCACCCTCGACGAGGAGTATGACGCGATTCCCCTGATCAGGGTGCAGGCACTTGCTGTTATGATCATAACTAGGTCAATACTATCCAAGGACCATACTGTGTATCTTTCGATGCATGTACTCGACAGAACATACTCTGTGCGTTAATATCTAATCGAATCCACCGGTCTAAAGGTTATCAGATTGGCATTTTACAGAAGTGTTTACGAAAGTCATAAAAGTGCTTCAACCCCGGAGGGATGAACATCTCGATGCGGGTATGAGGAGTGTCTTTCCATCTTCTCCGACGTCCTCATTCCCCTCTTTCACAAATTGCCAGAAGTCTACGCCGAGATTTTCCTCGCGGCTCGCGGAAGCAAAGGAGACCTACTTCAAGATTACCTCCTTCGAATAACTAAATAGACAACGAACAATGTGATGTGCTTGCATGATTTGTAGATTATTTACAATTTCGGATGTGTTAGTCCCATATAAGATATAGAGCAAATTAGAGCAGTATGTTTCCGGGCAAAAAGAAGTGAAGCATCGAAGTCACAACAATCCCTCTATGGACCACCGGCCGCTCAGGCGTGAAACTAGCAAGCTTCTTTCTCCACTCGGCAGCCCGTGAATCAGCACATTTCTGAAAATGGGTGAAGGCAGTATCAGCAATTCGAGTAGAAGGAACAACTTGAACAATTCTCACAGCAAGGTAGCGATCCACTTCGTTCCTGATAGTCTTGCCTTCGGGCATGAATGGTGAAAGTAGATCGATAGGGTTTATAGCCTCTGGCGTCTTGAGATAGTCCTCGAGCTCTTGCAGAGGGGCAGACTGGTGCAAGAGCGGAATCAGGACGTCGGAGAAAACGGAGATATACTCCTTGATGCGTTTCTGGACATCCGCCTCCAGATCTTCATTCCTCTTAAGAGCTCCAATCACTTTCTTAATTGATTCTCTGAGAATGTGTGGGTTGGGCAACCCCCTCGATGACCTGTAGAGCGGTGAGTGCAATGCTTAGAGTTGTAGACAACAACCCACAGGATCCATCGAAAGACAAAGTGCAGGGTCCTTGAATAGCATTCAGAAGGCAAAACGTAGATGCTTCTGATAAAACCGCGGTATTGATCTAATGGGTGTGAAAACCATCTCAAAAGAGAAGAAGGCGCAGATAATGGCTGGGTCACGGAGACACCGTCCTTAGGAGGATTAATATCCTTTTCCAAGGAGTAAAGACCAACCATAAATGCACCCCATATGTCTTCATCCTGTTTAAAAGACCAGTGGACGTACATGTATCGTGATGATACATCTGATAGAAGAAGTACATGATAATGCGTCGATGACCACTGCATGCACTTATCCAGCTCGTCTATGATGATATCCTGAAACAGCCCGAGAACTCTGCGTTGTATCTCTGCGGAGTCAGGGAAGCCCTAGAACTCAATGAGAAAAGGCAAAGGACGGGAAAATCACATCATACTCACAAGTTGATGTATACCGACGCAGAAAGCAAGGAGTCTCTCCCTCCCAGGAGCAAATAGTGGACAAACTGCATTGCATAGTTTGATTGCGTCGCATTCCCTGAAGAGATTATGAAGCTCGGCCGTGGGGTTTGCACGGTTCGTGTGTGTGAGAAAATGAATCCTAAGATCCGAAGGCCCTGCTGATAATGTCAATGATTTGCCATATAATAAAAATTACTTGGTTTAAAACAAACCTTCAAGTGAATTGACATATTTGATGAAGCAACAGAGTATATCTGTATGAGCTGACGCCAAATCTATATGGCACTCTCCGGAGCGGGAAGAATCAACAAGAAACTCGCTAAGTGATGCATGTGTGAGCATCAGAACACCATTGTCGTTGATTGAAATCAACGAGCTGAGGTCGGCAAGGATGTAGCTTGAATCACCAGCTTCGAGGGACAGGAGCGCCTCCATCATGGCGACCATCTCCACAGAGCGAGTCACTGGCCGCACAATGCCAACTGCTAGCTTGAAGCCAATCATGCGCAGAGCATGTCGTAAATGCTGCTGTTTAACGCAAGAAAATATATGGAGAAATAGGACATCGAGTTCGGCATATGGGTTCTCATTCTCATACCTCGATGAAAGTCCACAGATAATGTCGAGTCGATTGACTGGGTTGTAATGGATTGAACCGACGAACTTGACGACCACCGATGGATAGATGAATTTACCGGAAGATTTGACGAGAAGGGTTTTGATAGTATCTGTTGTCGGCCAAACAAGAGGAAACTGGAGTTTCGCTACGGATTCGTGACGCTCTCGCACGCGAGCAAACTCTTCGATCAAAAACTTTCGTATATCTTCGTCCGGTTCGTAAGAGCTATCAAGTGTGATTCGTGTTGACAATTGATTGAGAATGCCGATATTGAAGGTATCACGAATGGTGGGTTCGGGGCGTGAGGCAATGAAAATTGCAAGAGGGATAGGCTGCTGCTGGGCAAGTGTAGACAGAAGCCGTAGGATGCTCTCCTGCACCTCGGAGCCCTGGCATTCGTCCAGGCCATCTATGATGATAAGCCTCGGCACGGATTTATGGTGTTCAGTGCCTATGGAAGCAGAAACTGACTGGAGAGGGTGAATGATTAGAGTCGATAGTTGTGTCCGAAGCGATTTGGAGAAGAGTAAAGGGTCGTCCTCCACTGCGCGCTCGATCAAAGGACGTGTCTGTGGGAATGCGAGGGCAAGTTGGTATGCAATTGTAGCCACAAAGAACCGCTCGCTATTGCGTTCTCCGGCGCTCCTCGAGAAGATGAAGGTCGCAAGCAGGTAATGTCGAGATTTATCGTTGAAGTATTCAGCTATCATGTGGGCGATTGCTGACTTGCCGGCACCCATGAGTCCGTTCAACCACAATATGGGGTGCTCGCGAACTGGAGCTTCGACCCAGGATCTGATCTTGTTCTGAGCGGCGACGCGAGTACCTGGGTGGCAACGAGGTGGATCGAATCGTTCTGCAGTATCGTGGATCGCGCCAACTGCTACGTGCTGGAGTAAAATGTCAAATCCTGTACCATGGTTGCATGTCAGAAAAGAGACTTCCGCCGCTGAGTACGGAATATTGTGCTCACCATTGCGTTTCGCTGAGTAACCGCCTTTCCCGCCAGAGTTGTCAATGGAAAACGTTCCACCGGAAATCACTACGTTTGCGGTGTTGGAAAACATTATTCTTTAAACTTGAAGCCGACTCGCAGGAGATAATCAAGCAGCCATGCTTTCTTGATGCAACCTGGGAGCAATAAACAGGAGGATGTTCAGTGAGGACACGGTCAAGAGGAAACCTGAAAGCAGTACGCGGTGCCTGTCATGTTCAAGGATGTCCTTATTAGGCTTCAAAGACTCGACGGCGAAGCCGATGAGACTGCTGTCCAAGTTTTTTCTCGGTACATGGATTCGGAGGAAGAGGTGTTTCTAAAGCAGATTGTACGTTCTTTTGCTAAAATTTCTGCTACTTATATCTGATTTGGCTACACCGGCTAGTCAAAAACAGCTCTAGGTGACAATGCACTTGCACGATGAAAATGTTGGAATGGTGGGCCGGGGGCCTGGTGAATACTATTCATAAGACTCGTTTTTACTTTTGTGAGAAGATGCTCGTTCTCTTATTGATATCGTAGCTGGGACGATATACAGCAATGGACGAATAAGTGAACCATATTTTAGCGAAGTGTTAAGGTAAGAAATAGGAAATGAATGAGAAATGGAGAGAATCGTGCCAAATTTACAGCAATGTACTTGGTTCAAACTCTACGTCTGCGACTCAACATTGTGTTGCCATTCCCTCACTTGAGCCACCGCATTCGGATTTTTGTTCTTTGAAAGCACTCGGTTGGTCATCTAAAAAATTTAACACGCGCTGGGTCCTATCGAAAGCTACGCACCTTGAGGATTTAAATCCTCCAAAAACTCCTTGTCGTCCGCTGTAAGTGGTAAATCTAAGTGAATAGATTACTGTACCATTTCGTTCAATTCGGCCGTCCCCTGTCCCACCTGATTTTTTCTGACACCGTATTTGAACGTTTCAAATATTTTCGGATTTTCTGGGATTTCTCAAAAAATAAAAAATGCCAACCTTTGGCCGAATTGATCGAAATGGTACAGTAGGTCATTCAAGGCATGAGTGACGCTGATGCACTAACCATGACCGGACAGCAGATACTGCATGTAATCCCTCCTCCCCTCCAAAGATCCGTTGTTATCAGGCCAACGTCTTGCGAAACCGGCATTGGGCTGTTTGTCTGTGCTGCCCGCTGCTTCACCATCCCTGGCACCAAACTCGGATATATCCTCATCCTCACTGAGCGACGGTGATGAAACATCATCAGTGTCCAACAGGTCTCTCAATACGGCAGTAGACTTCGCCTCGCGGAGATCAAAAGAGAACGGAGGTAGACGACCACTGTCTCCGGTTCCAGGGGATTCTCGCAGCGTGCGGTCAGGTCCTATAGCATAGGATTTCTTGTCGAGCTGACCGTTGGTTCGGTGAAAAATGGTGAGATCGTTCCCGTTCGGCAGGAAGTGTTCCGGGTGTAACACCACCAATTCATACTTGAGCTCACTAATCGGGGGATCCAAGACCTGTGGAAACAGTCAAATGGTGTAAGGAGACAGAGGCAGTGGCACTAACCTTGAATACTCGAGTGTAACTGATATCTTGATTGTGATGTCCTTGCCACTTTGCATTTTCCGTCTCAAGGAGTCCAATGAGATACTCAAGCGTTGCAAAAGTACCTATTACCGCAAAAAACGTATTTATTAAGAGCAACATGCATCGTACGGTCGACTTGGTCATGGACAAAATCAGCCAAAAAGCGTGGGCTAAAAAGCAAAGCTGTATGAGCATACGATTGGTGATGTTGGTGACACTGTTCAAGTGAAACGAATTGTGGACGATTCCAAGGCCTTTGAGGTTCTTCTCCTGTGTTAGCGGTGAGCATCAGTATTTGGGGAGTATTTTTCTCGAAAAAGGTCACGGACCACTTCTTGTTTGAGTTTCGGATCGTTCCTCACAGGATTCACCCAGTGTGCACACTCATGCGTAAAGGCGGAGCGTTTGGTAATGAAGCAAGGCTCCGTTCGCTGAATCCTGAGTTTCACAGCTCTGGCAGTGGTGCTAACTGCAGATATTATAGAGGCAGCGTTGTTGGTATGATCACGACCAATGGACTCCAAGCTCCAGTCATCAGCTTTCTCCAGCTTAGAGAATGAAAAAGTCGTGGTAAATCTTCCTGAGGGTAGAAGGGCGCTCATCGAAGCAATGGTCAAGGTGAAGCGTCAGACATAGACATTCATCAAGCAAGACATTGCTCACCGCACCGGGCCCCGCCAGCCGGTGTCGCTGGGCCAACAGTTCGCCTCTTCGAGCACTCGAGCTCAGTTCTTCGAAGTGTTTCACATTTTGAATGAAGGAAGGTAACAATAGACATTCAACGGAGAATAGAATAGACATATCATTAAAATAACGAAGGAAAAGAAAGAATCTAGTCTAATTAGATCCCAACAGGCTTTGACGCCCGCCCTATGGAGCGCGTTGAAGGGAGAGATGTCGCAGAGGCGGTCGACGATGCGAGCGTCAATAGAGCTCGTATATTCACATCTGAGGTGGTGGGGTACACCATGCCTGTGCCCGTTCGTGGTTTTGGGCGCCTGGTTGTACTATTCGAGGACAGAACAGGCGACATTGGCGCGGATGAATCACTAGATGGCGAGGTAGGAGAATGCCTTGGTGATGCCTACGATGGTGCGCGAAGAAGAGTGCGACGTCGATGAGGAGAGCACAGGTACGGTCTGTTGATTTTACACAGATCCAATCATGCAACTTGCCTGACGGAGCAGCTGCAGTGGATGAACGACAGGCGAGGCTGGGGTGCTAGCAAAACTCGGTGTACCAGCAGATGCAGTTGATGAGAACGTCCTCGCTTTGGGAATGCATGACCAGGCAAAGGAGGGAGCGACTTTTCTTTGTTGAATATCAGATTTTTGCGTCGTCATCGTCATAGGATCTAAATCCTTTCGTGTAGCAGGCATGGGAATGCTAACCTTCAACATCGTAGACGATGTTCTCGAATCATCCCTCGACGCCGACGGTGCTACATGTTGGTCAAACGAGGTAGAACCTGCCGAGTCCCTTGCATTGCTATTGCTGCCAGCACTCGGTCTTCGGAGTCTCGAAGGCGTCCTGGACCTCCCTATCCCTCTCCGCAGCTGAAGGCTCCACCAACAGCGATGCTGAAAAATGTAACCCCGCACTACTCGTGCTCGTCCTTGAGCCAGCGCTACTCCCCCCCGCAGCAGACTTACTCTACCAACTCATATGCGGCAAACTCTTCCTCATAGTCATCCCACTGCTGCCAAACCGCTGGCGGTGCTTCTGCGCCCACTCGCCTGATTTACTGATCGTATGGCCCTCTTCGCCGTCGTCGTACTCGTCGCACTCGCGTCCGGGGTTTGAGCTCGGATTCGAAGACAGTTCCTTGGCTGTAGGATCGGGTGAGGGGGTGGCGGCGTGGGCGCCTGAGCCTAGGCCAGAGGCGGACATGACGGAGGATGCGGAGGCGCGGCGGGATAGGTTGAGTGCTGATAGGTGGTGTGTAAGTGGGGATGGAGTGTCTTTGTCCTCACTAAGAGTTAAGATAGGTCATAGTCAGCATCATTCATCCGCTATATAAACGAAAGAAAAATGAAACCCACCTATCACTCCACCCCAGCCCCGTCGTTAACAACTTTCCATTCTGATGCCTCACCTACCGATGGGGTGTATCTCGCTCATCTTCAATAATGCCCGATTTTGTCCTGGGGGATGCTAAATGGTTATCTTGATTAGTTCTACTTCACTTGGCTGTCATTTTTGTAAAAACATACCATTTGAAGCCATACTCATGATACTCCCCCTCCCATCTATAGGCGTCCCGAATGCGGGGCAGCACAGGGAAGGAGCTTTGGAGACTGGCAGACCATTAGATGTCTATATGGGTGGACATGATCAGCATATTCCTGGCCACCGTCTCTGGGGTGTATTGTCGAAGTCGTCGAAGCTGTCATATTACCGTCCATGGTTTTAGCTCGGATTCAAGGACGGTTTCGCGGCTGTAGGACCGGATGTGGGGGTGGCGATGTGGGTACCAGAGCCTAGGCCAGAGGCAGAGAAGGATGTTTGGATGGTCAAAATGGAGGATGCGGAGGCTCGACAGGATAGGTTGAGCGCTGAAGCGCTGACGGGTGGCACACAAGACGAATCCGAATCACCCTCATCCTACTAGCCCATCCCGTTCACCAGAGCCACGAATGCAGTGAGGTTGGGAAGAATGACGGCGAAGCCGATGAGTCTACTCTCTCGTGGGAAGGGCCACCATTACCACTACCTGGCTCGTTCGTGGGGAGTCGCGTCCATTTGCTCTCTGATGCTCCTTATATGCTCCTTGCTACCCATGCTCCTTCATAATGCACGAAAGAAGGCACCACACAACAGACGACATGGCCGAGGACTGAAAAGGCCTGTTCCTGACGAGCGTGACGAGCAGATCCCAGATGAAGCTTGAGGCAACTCTCAACTCGTGCCCAACCTCTCTCTTGACGGCAGCTGGCAAGGAATCAACGTCAACCCCCAAGCTCGACAGCAGGATGACGACAACAACCTCTCCCGTAACAGCTGCGTTTCGAACGAGTCGGAATCATTGTAGAGGGTGCATCATGGACAATAGGGCTATGACTCCCAACAAAACGGTGAGTCTTCGCCAATGTTCTACATCTTGGATCCTGAACTAGTACTTGGTCTTGAGGCCGCCACACTATTTGATACGAGCACATTACCGCTAGATGGCTAAGGACCATCATCTACGGCCTTCTAAAACCTTGCACCTCTACCGCTGCAGCTCCCGACCATACCTGGCCTTCAGCGAGCTCTAATGGCGATATACCTATTCCCTCCCTTCTATGAGGTCTATCATATATATCTTATCTCTGATTCATATCACACCAGACCGCTACTCGGACATCTGGCCATCCCACCATTCTGAACATTGGGGTCTAGTTCTTCAGACTTCTTTGCGCAAAGGAAGACGCCCTCATCGCATACCTGGAACGCTATCTACGAGTGCCACCTCTATGTTATACCTGATCCAAATCGGAAGAAATTCGCGGGTGGATGGAATGTACACATCCTCACATGCCTCACGGACGACTACTGTGTACAAAGTAGCGGTATCCCCACCAACACCCTAGAAGATGGGGTCACCATCGACGTGGACTCGGGAAAAATCATTGCATCCCCGAAGCCACTTCCTAATGACGGCGAATACGACCTCATCTTCGACCAACGGCATCAAGGATGGCGTCGACTCGAATACCACGCCTAGAACATTCATTTCACAAGCATCCGCGACAATACATTCAGACCCGAGAATTGGAAGCTGTGGGTCATGTACGACACCGAACTCCGTCGCCAATCTGTCACATCAAGTGTTGACCCCAGCCGTTTTCACCCCGACTTATGGACTGGCCTACAAACCCGTTACATGAGGGAGGAATACACAACACCTTCTATATGGTGACCTCCCTTAGGCCAGCTGGCTATATATTCGGGCCAGACCGCACCAGTTGTGGGCTTGCCAATGCGTCCGCGTCGGCTGGGCGGCCTTCTCCTTCTTTTGGGGTCATCCGCTGGCATCCCAATCGGCCCTACGCCCTGGAGACGAGACGGCTTCCAAGTCGTTGACTCTTCACCACCCAGTCCAATAACGTTACCTCCACATAGGCGCGACGCACGCGTCACGAGAAATACTTTCCCCCCTAGACATATTTGTTCTTTCTCCTTCCTTGTGCTTGTTTAATCCAATTTCGTTCTTCGTTCTTCTTTACTCTATTGGCAACCTAATTATTTTTCCCAAAGAACCTACCCTTTAGCTATCAACAGAGATGCTATTCAACTGCCCTAGACAAATGCACCTCGAGAAGTTGAAGATCAACGCACATCACGAGCAGTTCATCAAGAGAAGTTGTTTGAAGGCCGGATTCGTCGAAATCGACAACCCTACCGTACTTGACCTCGTTCCCTAATTTGGTTGCACTCAAAAGCTCAAAGGACTACCAATACTGCGGGTCAAGTCAAGAGTTGAAGCAGACTTTCGAAAACCAGCGTGTTGTCGTGATGAGCCAATCTTTTCTACCTCCTTCAGATAGCTAAATAGATGATGAACAATGTGGTGTGCTTACATGCTTTGTATATTATTTACAATTTCAGATGTGTTAATTCAATATAAGAGGCGCCCTTTAGATAGAGCAAATTAGAGTAGTATGTTCTGGGGCAGAAAGAAGTGGAACATCAAAGTCACAGCAATCCCTCTATGGACCACCGGCCGCTCAGGCGTGAAACTAGCGAGCTTCTTCCTCCACTCGGCAGCCCGTGAATTGGCGCATTTCTGAAAATGGGTGGAAGCAGTATCAGCAATTCGAGTAGAAGGAACAACTTGAACAATTCTCACAGCAAGGTAGCGATCCACTTCGTTCCTGATAGTCTTGCCTTCGGGCATGAATGGTGAAAGTAGATCAATAGGGGTTATAGCCTCTGGCGTCTTGAGATAGTCCTCGAGCTCTTGCAGAGGGGCAGACTGGCGCAAGAGCGGAATCAGGACGTCGGAGAAAACGGAGATATACTCCTCGATGCGTTTCTGGACATCCGCCTCCAAATCTTCATTCCTCTGAAGGGCTCCAATCACTTTCTTAATTGATTCTCTGAGAATGTGTGGGTTGGGCAACCCCCTCGATGACCTGTAGAGCAGTGAGTGCAATGCTTAGAGTTGTAGACAACAACCCACAGGGTCCACCTAAAGACAAAGAGTAGGGTCCTTGGATAGCATTCAGAAGGCAAAACGTAGATGCTTCTGATAAAACCGCGGTATTGATCTAATGGCTGTGAAAGCCTTGCCGAAAGAGGAGGAGGCGCAGATAATGGCTGGGTCATGGAGACACCATCCTTAGGAGGATTAATATCCTTTTCCAAGGAGTAAAGACCAACCATAAATGCACCCCATATGCCTTCATGCTCTTTAAAAAACTGGTGGACGTACATG
>Ga0247741_1001800_pt1 | contig 11939 bp, 10 predicted proteins | sample UWRJL213509R2_FD_180945 | JGI IMG/M metagenome (GOLD analysis project Ga0247741, IMG submission 180945) | Plant litter microbial communities from Arlington Agricultural Research Station in Wisconsin, United States - UWRJ-L213-509R-2 | ecosystem: Environmental > Terrestrial > Plant litter >...
CGTTGCTGTTATCGATCGCTGCCATCGTGGCCGTGCTGCGCTTCAAGTCGGGGACCATCCCCACCCTGGCCGCGACATCGGCCGCGGGTGTGGCCTTGTATCTGGCCGGCGTGACCGGATGAGGCGAATTGCGCTGGCGGCGTACATGGGCTTCGCCGCCGCCCCGGCTTTCGCCCAGATCGCACCGGTGCCGGCCGATGGCCTGGACCTGAGCGGGAGCCTCCGCCTTCGATACGAGACGATCGACGGCCAGCCGCGGCCGGGGTTCAACGCCAGCGACGACCTGCTGTCGCTGCGCACGATCCTCGGTGCCCAATATCGTCGCGGGCAGGTGCGGATCGCGGCCGAAGTCTACGACAGTCGCGCCTATCTGGCCGATCGCGGCACGCCGGTCACGACGGGGGAGGTCAACGCAGTCGAGCTGGTCCAGGCCTATGTCGCGGTCGATACGCCCGGCGCTTTCGGACCCGGTACGTCGCTGGCGCTGCAGGGCGGGCGTTTCCTGCTCAATATCGGGTCTCGCCGGCTGGTCGCCGCTGACGATTATCGCAACACCACCAACAGCTATACCGGCGTGAAGGCGGATATTGCCGCCAGAGGCGGGTTCAAGGCGACGCTCATCTACGTCCTGCCGCAGGCGCGATTGCCCGACACTATCGATGCCCTGCTGGACAACCGCCAGCGGATCGACCGGGAAAGCTTCGACCAGGTGCTGTGGGGCGGCACGCTTTCCCGCGCAAAGGCGATCGGGCCGGCCATGGCGGAGCTATCCTTCTATCATCTCGGCGAGCGCGACGCGCCGGGACGGCCGACCCGGAACCGGTCGCTGAACACGATCGGCGGCCGGATCATCCGCGATCCGAAGGCAGGTGCGGTCGATTACGAAGTCGAGGCGATCTATCAGATCGGCCATATCCGGAACGGCACGGCGCCGACGGCCGCGTTGCTCGATGTGAGCGCGTCCTTCGTCCATGCCGAAATCGGGTACAGCTTTGCCGGCGCGTGGAAGCCCCGCCTCTCGGTCGAGTTCGACCGGGCGAGCGGCGACGGGCTCGGCGGATCCTTCGGCCGGTTCGACACGCTGTTCGGCATGCGTCGCGCCGACCTGGCACCATCGGGCCTTTATGGGGCAGTGGCACGCGCCAATATCGTCACGCCCGGGCTACGGTTCGAGGCAGTGCCGAGCAAGACCGTCGACTGGTTCGTCACCTATCATCCGATGTGGCTGGCGGAGCGTACCGACTCCTTCTCTACCAGCGGCGTGCGCGACCCGACCGGGCGGTCGGGCAGTTTCGCCGGCCACCAGATCGACGCGCGCGTGCGATACTGGCTGATCCAGGACCGGCTGCGCGCCGAACTCGACGGTGTGTGGCTGGCCAAGGGCCGCTTTTTGCGCGACGCCCCGAACGCGCCGAAATCGGGCAACACCAGATATGTATCGACGAACCTGACGATGAGCTTCTAACGGTTGACATCTACTAACTGATTAGTACTATGCGCGTCGTACTCAAGGAGCGGCGTGTGAATCCTCATCCAACCGAAGGCGAACTGGCGATCTTGCGTGTGCTCTGGGCGCATCGCGGCCCCTGCACCGTGCGCGAGGTTCACGAGGCGCTCTCCCGCACCAAGGACACCGCCTATACGACGGTGCTGAAGATGATGACGATCATGGCCGAGAAGGGCCTGGTCAGCCGCGACGAGCGCGAACGGACGCATCTCTACGCTGCGGCCCACCCCGAACCGGCGGTACAATCGGCCTTGCTCAAGGACCTGATGACCCGGGCATTTTCCGGGTCGGCGCTGCAACTGGTGCAACGCGCGCTCGACTCCGACGCTGCCAGCCATGAGGATCTCGACGCGATCGAAGCGATGATCGCCGAAGCGAAATCGCGGCGCGAGCGGTCGGGATCATGAGTCAGACGATCGAGACCGCCCTGGCGACCGCGCTGTTGCAGTCGCTGTGGCAGGGCGCTGCGCTCGGCCTGATCGCCGCCGCCTTGTTCGTATTGCTCGCCCGACGCAGCGCCGCACTGCGCCATATGATCGGCATGATCGTGCTGGTGGCGATGACGACGGCGCCGGTACTGACCTTCCTTACAATGACGGGAACGCACGCGGATACGGCCTTCGGGACCCCGGCGATCGGATCGGCCGGCCTCCCGCTCCCGCCCCTCACGGCACTGTCCGGGGCGACCGCCGCCGATGCGCCGCTCTGGCTGGGCTGGCTCTGGATCGCGGGGGTTGCGCTGATGGCGATCAGGCTGGCCGGGGGGTGGGCGATGCTGCGCCGGCTCGATACCAGGGCGTTCGAGCCGTTGCCGCCGCTCTGGCAGGCACGCGCCGATGCGCTGCGCCGGACGATCGGCATTCGGCGCCAGGTCGCGATCCGGCTGCTGCACGACAGCGTCCTGCCCTGCACCGCGCGCGCGCTGCGGCCCGTGATCTGGCTGCCGCTATCGGTTCTGACTCGCCTGACGCCCGAACAGATCGAGGCGCTGATCGCGCATGAGCTGGCGCATATCCGCCGGCTCGACTGGATCTGGAACGGCCTGCAATGCGCCGTCGAGACGTTGCTCTTCTATCATCCCGCCGTCTGGTGGCTCAGCCGCCGCATCCGGGCCGAACGCGAACATGCCTGCGACGACCTGGCGGTCGCGGCCTGTGGCGATCCGATCGTGCTGGCCGAAGCGCTGAGCACGCTCGAGCGGCTGCGCATGCCCGGTTTTCGTTTCGCATTACCAGCCAATGGAGGCCACCTCATGAATCGCATCAAGCGCCTGTTGTCGCCGGAGACGCCGCCGACGCTCCGATGGGGCGTGCCCCTTGGCCTGATTGCCCTGGTCGGCACCGGCGCTGTGCTCGCCGGCCAGGCGGGGCCTGCCGGCGCGCGCGAGCGGGACGGCATGTCCTTCTGGGGCCGGCTCGTCGGCAATACGATGGAGATCCACGATACCGTCGACGGCCGGCAGCGCCTGTACAAGCGCTCGATCGATATCAACGGGCGTACCTATGAGAGCTATTCGGTCGATGGCCGACCGGCGCCGATCGATGCAGGCGTGCGCCGCTGGATCCACGACGCGCAGATCGTGCCGCCGCCACCGCTGCCGCCGGCTCCCCCGCTTCCCCCGCCCCCGTTCATCGGCACCGCTGCCTATCAGGCGGCCACCGGTGCCGTGAGCAGCGACCCGCGCGTGATCAGGGCGATTGGCCAGCCGGTCAGCGCGATCGGCACGAAAGGCCCAAGCTATCTCGACGACTATCGGACCGACATGACGATTTCCCTCTGGGGATCAAAGGGCAAGGCGCGCCTGCATGCCGTCGGCACCCGCACGGGCGACGTCTGGGAATTCCAGCGGCTCGAAGTGGCCCCTGAAACCGGCGCCAGCTTCGATCTTGCATCCCGTTGAACGCCCCCTTTTTTGCCCGCAACTACTAATCGATTAGGAGATGTAATGCGTCTTTCCCTCACTCTTTTGTCCGTGCTCGGCCTCACTGCCAGCCATGCGGCGCTAGCTCAGTCGGCGCCGGACGCGCCGATCACCCCCGCCGCCCGGGCGGCCGTGGTCGAGACCCTGGGCCGGCAGCTCAAGAGCCAATATGTGTTTCCAGACACGGCGGCGAAGGTCGCTGCTGCGCTGACGGCAAAGCTGCGCCACGGCGATTACGACGCTGCCGCAAGCAGCGCCGCATTCGGCGATGCGCTGAGCACTGACCTCCGCGAGATCGGCAAGGACGGGCATTTCCGGGTGCGGTTCGAGCCGGAGTTCCGGGCGCCGCCCAGCGAAGACGGACCGATGACCGCCGAGCAGGTCGCACGTGGCCGACAGGAGATCGCGCAGCGCGCCTTCGGCATCAACCGCGTGCAGCGCCTGCCCGGCAATGTCGGCTATCTCGACATCCGCGGCTTCGGCCCGACTGCCTTCGTGGCCGACGCCTATACCGCGGCGATCACCTTGTTGTCGGGCACGGACGCCCTGATCATCGACCTGCGCCAGAATGGCGGCGGCGAGCCGGAAAGCGTGGCCTGGCTGCTCAGCCATTTCTTTGCCGAGGGCGATGCCCGTCATCTGAACGACATCTATAGCCGTCCCGACGACAAGACCCGGGCCTATTGGACCAGCCCCGCGGCGCGCGTGCGGTATACGCGGCCGATCTATGTGCTGACGTCGCACGACACGTTCTCGGGCGGCGAAGAATGCGCCTATGACCTGCAGACCCAGAAGCGTGGCGTGCTGGTCGGCGAAACGACTGGCGGGGGCGCTAATCCGGGCGATTATGTGCCGCTGGGCCAGGGTTTCATTGCCTTCATCCCGACCGGCCGGGCGATCAACCCGGTGACGGGGACCAATTGGGAGCATGTCGGCGTGAAGCCCGATATCGCCGTGCCCGCCGTCGGCGCGATGAAGACCGCTTATGCCGCGATCCTCAAGGACCTGGCCGCCAAGGCGACCGACCCGCGCGACCGCCAGGGACTGGCCGGCACGTTGGCGAGCGTGGAGAAGGACGAAATCCAGCTGCCCGTCTATACGCCACGCCGCTGACGCGGTCGCCGTGCCGTCACTTCACGGCGTTGGGGTTGTTCGGGTTCGGGCCCTGGCCCGGCGGATATTTGGGGGCCGGTGTCGGGGTGGGCGTGGGGCTCGGGGTGGGCGCCGGCGCGCTGATCGGCTTGATCGGAGGTGGCGGCACCTTGTCGCTCGGGAGGGGCGGCGGCGTATAGACCGGCTTGGGTGCGGGTGCCGGGCTCGGCGTCGGCGTTGGCGTTGGCGTTGGGGTGGGCGCGGGCGTGGGCGTGGGTTTTGGAACCGACATCTTCTCGTTCGGGCCAGGCGTCGATGCGGGCGCCGGGACCTGATCCAACACCGGCGTGCCGGCCTGTGTCGGCACCGGGCTCGGCGTGGGCTTCGCAGTTATCAGCTCGCTCTCGCCTCCCGATGTCGGTGCCGGGGTCGCCGACTGCCGTTGCTGGTCGCCCGTTGGCGCGGGGCGGCTCCGCGGTTGCGGACGCCGGGCCGCCTCGAGCATGCCTTGCGGGATGGTCGGGATATAGCTGCCCGGCCCCTGAGGGGGTGCATAGGAGCCGGTGGGATTCCCCCCTGGATAGCCGCCCGCACCCTCATCCACATAACCGGCGGGCCCGCCCGGCGGGCGCGGACGGATGGTTGGCTGGACCGGGTAATAAGGCTGGCCGGCCATTTCCGGTGCGAGACCGAAACGCGGCGCCAGCGAGGGGAAGATCAGCGCCTGCACTTCGCGCAGCCCATCGGGCGAGATGATGAAGGGGCCGATCGGCGCGGCGCCAGGGCGCGGCACGTAAACCGCGCGCATCGGCCGGTCGACCGTCACCGTGCGCCCACCCGACGTCACATCGATGATACCCGGCTGTACCCTGCCCTGCGCGCCGCGCCCGGGCCCGCGCAGGATGATCAGCGAAGCCGTGGCGGGATCGCTGCGGACATTGGGGCCGATGGCCGACTCGCCGGCGGCGATGCGCACCGCTTCTTCTCCGACGACGCCGTCGACGATCGTGCCGCGGATGCCGATCGTGGCGACCGGCGTGCGGATCGCGGAGCTGCCCTTCGCATCGGGCCGGCCCGACATGAAGCGGAAGGCGCCCTTGACCACGGAGGCGCCGACCGAACGGGTGCCCCGCGCAGGATCATAGACGAACCGATCGATCGTGAGCCGGGCATTCGCGCCGACGGTGAAGGTGGTTTTGTCGAGCAGCAGCATCTGGAGCTGGCTCCTGCCGCCGGTCTGCACCTCGTCGGCGAGCGCCACGCGCTGCCGCACCACCGCGGTCCGCGCGACGGTGGTGCCTGCCGGCCGGATCCTGACGGTGTTGAGGATAGCGGCGTTGATGCCGATCACCTCCGGCGCACCTGCGGCGAACGCGCCGGCGGCCACGGTGAGCGCCGTGGCGGCGAGGAGCGCGCGCGCGGCCATGGTGCGGGGAACGAAGCGTGTCATGGCATCAACCTCCCGTTCCGGGCCGCGGCATCGGGCCGCAGGCCGCTATCATCTCGGCCCAGGGGGGACCGGGCACGGGCCGATTGAGCGCGGCCAGCTCCGCCCGGGCTCCATCGCGATCATCGAGGCGGCAGAGCAGGGTCGCGTGAAGCAGCAACGCAGCGTCCGCATCGGCGTGCGCCATCAGCACGCGTTCGAGCGTCGCGACCGCCGCCATCAGGTCGCCCTCGCCGATCTGCCGGCGGGCGAGCGCGATGCCCGGTCCGGTCTGGACCGAATCCCGCGACAACATGTCGAGATCCGCGGTCGGGTCACTCTGCGCGGCAATCGGCGCAGGGGTGCCAAGAGCACATGCGACAGCGATGCAGATCGGTAGAATGCAGTTCCGGACAGCCATGGTCTCGCCCCGCAATCGCCGCCCGCGATCGGGGCGACGCCTGGATACTATCATTCTTTGCCTATGGCGCGAAGCGGCACGGGCTGACGGATGCGACCTGTTATGCGGACTATACGTCCCCAATGGCGATATGGATGCAAGCTCCTTTCGCGCCTATCGATTGACCCACTTGGCGAGCTGTGGCAGGCACCGCGCACCATGAACGTCCAGAGCTCCACCAGCTATCGATATTACCGCGTCGACTGACGGGGCGTAGTCGTGCGTCCCGGGAAGCGGGACGAGCTGGATTGGCGAAGCATCGGCTTCAACTCCCTTCGGAAAGAACCGTGACCCGGCTGCGATCTCGCGCCGTTCGTCCACTATTTTTTCCGGGAGGGTAAAGCCGGTAGTTCCGGCAGCGGGTCTGTAAAACCCGTCCTTCGGGGAGTGGAGCGTAACCACACCCTCCCACCAGCACCTACCGATAGAAGCGAACGAAATCGCCCTGGGTCGCGACGTCCAGCCGCTCGCGATAGTCGCGATACTCGGCCGAGCCCGGCGCGATGCGGCCGATGGCGGCATCCGCCTCGCCGCCCAGCTTGGCCAGCGCGATCGGGCAGGAAACCGGCAGGAGTTGGGAGCCGGTGCCGACCTGGAGCGTCGTCAGCACGCCGTAGAGCGCGCCCTCGATCGTCGGTCGACCGAGAATGGCCATGCGGTGCTGCCCGGCGACATTGGTGACGAGATAGATATGACCCGACAGGTTCGGCATCGAGACATGCCCTGCCTGTTCGAAGCGCGCATCCAGCCGTTGCGATTCAGCAAAGCCGAGATGCCCCGCGTCATCGATCCAGCGGATCGTGGTGACATAGGCGAAGATGTCCCCGGGGCTGCCGAAGCTGGGCCTGAGCGTCAGATAACAGCCCTCGATCCAGCGGACCGCGGCACGGGCATAAGCACCCATGGTTTCAGGCGCGAGATCGTGGGACGGGGCGGGTGTCGGGGACGTAACCGGGCGGAGCGTGACGCCCAGCGCCTCTTCCAGCCGGATCGTCGTGGCGAGCGTGAAGGGCCGCCCCCCGGACAGCGCCTTTTCCAGGGTCGACAGGCTGATCCTGGCCATGTCGGCCAGTGCCTGGCGCGAGATGCGGCGACGCGCGATCTGTTCGCGCACACGCCGGCCGACCTCGCGCGTCTCGCCCTCCAGAAGATCGCGGTCCTGCATTCTCTCCCCTTTTTTCGTAACGCGATTAGCGCATTTTTCCGGGCGCTTCGTCAACTGCCCCGTGCAATGCCAAACCGCCAGAACACAGGGGTTTTTCCCGAGTCGGGCCGATTGATTCAAACCTTTTTCCGGCCGGCCTAATGATCCCGCATGGCCATCAGCATCACCGTCTGCAACCTCGCCCTTGGCGAGCTTCGCGCCCCGCCCATCGCCGATATCGACGAGCCCACAACCGAAGCGGCGGAGTGCCGGCGCTATTATGCGCATTGCCTGAAGCTGCTGCTCGAACGTTTCGACTGGAGCTTCGCGACCAGGGTCGCGACGCTCGCCGAACTCAGTGTCAATCCGCGCGCGAGCGAATGGGCGCATGCCTATGCCCTGCCCGCCGACATGGCGACGGCGCAGCGGCTCGTGCCACCGCTCAATGGCTGGCCGGGCGGGGCAGCGATCCTGCCCGCCGTGCCCGTGCTGGCCCAGCCCTTCATCATAGAGGACGGCGTGCTGTTCAGCCAGATGCGCGGCGCGATCCTGGAATATACCACGCGCGACGTTGCCGAAGCGGACATGCCGGGCCTGTTCAGCGACGCGCTGGCCTATGCGCTCGCGGCCAGGCTCGCCGTGCCGCTGCGCGACAGCCGCGAGACCAAGGGGCAGCTGCTGCAACAGGCCGAGATCGCCGCGCAGCGCGCGATCGCCGACGACATCAACCGCCAGCCCCATCGCGACGTGCGGAGCCCCGATGAGGTGGCCGCCGTGCGCGGTGCCGGGAATTGTTGCACAATGGGAGTGAGCTGATGCCGCTGCGCACCGGACAGCCCAATTTTTCCAAGGGCGAACTCGCCGAGGATCTGATCTCCCGCGTCGATGTCGCTGCCTATGCGACGGGCCTCAGGCGCGCGCGTAACGTCATGATCCTCAAATATGGCGGCGTGACCAAGCGGCCGGGCACGCGCTTCGTCGCCGACGTCTATAAGGACAGGCAGACCGAGGCCTCGTTTACCGGGAGCATCCAGGGCAATGTCCTGAACGTCACCGCGATGTCGTCGGGCACCCTGGCGATCGGCCAGATGATCGACGGCGCCGGCATCGCCGAGAGGATCGTGATCACCGGCTATGGGCGCGCCGGGGGGCTCGTCGCCCATGTGACCGGATCGATCGCCGGCACCATTCTGACCGTGACCGCGGTCGGTTCCGGAACCCTGACGATCGGGCAGCGGATATTCGGTGCCGGCATCGTTCCAGGCAGCGTGATCACGCGCCTCAACACCGGGGCGGGCGGGACTGGAACCTATACCGTAACGCCGGCGCAGGTTGTCGCCAGCACGCCGGTCTTCGCGGTCGGCACCTATATCGTCACCCCGCCCCAGCCGAACGGGATCGGCAGCACCGCAATGGTTTCCGCAACGCCGCTGCCGGTGCGGCTGATGCCGTTCCAATTCTCGCTCGACCAGACCTACGCGCTGGAAATGGGCCAGGCCTATATGCGGCCGGCCGCGCTTGGCGGGATGGTGATCGAGGAAAAGCTGACGATCCAGGGGATCACCATTGGCACCACGACGACGATCCAGGCCGCCTACCACGCCTATAATGTCGGCGATCAGGTGCATTTTTCGGGGATAGCGGGAACAGTCGAGCTCAACGGACGCGTCGCGCGCGTCGTCAGCGTGCCCGATCCGGATATGAGTTTCGTCGTCGACGTGGATTCGACCGGCTTCACCCCTTTTTCCGCCGACACCGGCGGCACTATGCGAACCGGCGCGCCGCCACCGCCGCCGCCACCACCGCCAGTTCCACCACCCCCACCTCCGCCACCACCTCCCGATGTCGGCGGCGGTGGCGGCGGTGGGGGCGGGGTGCATGGCGGCGGCTTCTGCGTCACGGACGACACCCCGATCCTCCTGTCGGACGGATCAGAGATCGCGGCCCGGCTGCTGAAGGTCGGGATGCGGGTGCGTACTCGGCACGAAGACACACTCGCCTGGGGCGATTATCCGGTCGAGGCAATCGAACTCGCCTGGCAGCCGGTGCTGCGCGCGACGATCGGCATCACGCCGCTTCGCGCGACCGCGGAGCATCGCTTCTGGATCGATGGCGCCTGGGTGCGCATGGACTCTATCGGCGAACCCGACGGCGATGCCTGGGTCGCCAAGATCGCGATCGCCGAGGCCCATACTTATGTCTCGGCTGGCGTGCTCTCGCACAACAAGCTCAGCTACGACCCCAATGAGAGCCCGCCCCTATGAGCGTCGCCCGTCTCTACCGCACCGGTTCCCCGTTCAACGCCGCCGAGCTGAGCGATGTCGACCTGGAGCAATCGTCCGACACGATGTATCTGGCTCATCTTAATCACGACCCGGCCAAGCTGGTGCGCGGCGGGCATACCGACTGGACCTTTTCGTCCGTCGCCTTCACGCCGACGATCGCCCCTCCAGTCATCACCAGTGGCTCAATCAAGACACCGCAGAATGTGGATGGGAGCGGCACGCCCGTCGGCAATGCCTTTTTCCCGCAGGATGCGCATTATGTGGTCACGTCGATCGATGACGTATCGGGCGCGGAAAGCCGTGCATCCAATTCGGTCCTGATCAACAACGACCTGTCACTGAAGCGCAATGCGAACCTTCTTGGCTGGACCGCGCCACTCACCGGCACGCCGCCGACCCGCTACCGGATCTACAAGGCCGACAACACGCAGGAATTCGGCTATATCGGGACGACCCGATCCCTGAGCTTCGTCGATGACAATATCGGCCCCGATTATTCAGACGGGCCGCCTGTCGGGGAGAATCCGTTCGAGAATATCGATGCGGCGGTGACCGGCGGGATCGCCTCGACGGTGCTGACGGTCAGCTCGATCACCAGCGGCAAGCTGGCTGTCGGACAGCTCTTGAAGGGAAGCAATGTCGCACCCGGCACCGTGATCGTCGCGCAACTGACGGGCACGGCCGGCGGCATTGGCACCTATAGCGTCACCCCGGCCCAGAGTGGGGCGAGCGCCTCGATCCTGGCGAAGCGGGCGGGCGACAATCCGTCGACCGTGACCTTCTTCGAGCAACGATTGCTCTGGGCGCGAACCAACAATCATCCGAACGCCATCTACGGGTCGCGATCGGGCAGCTTCGAGAACATGGACATTTCGCGCCCGCTCAAGGCCTCGGACGCGGTGAGCTTCGCGCTCGTCGCGGGGCGGGTGAACGCGGTCAACCAGCTGGTCTCGATGAACGAGCTGCTCGCGCTCACCTCCGACGCGATCTTCAAGGTGCAGGGTGGACAGGCCGGCTATATCAGCGCGACCGACTTCGTCGTGCGGCGGCAGAACGGGCGAGGCGCGTCGCGCCTGTCCCCGCTGGTGATCGACAGCGTCTGTTTCTACCAGACCAGCGTCGGCAACGGCGTGCGCACGCTCGGTTACGAATTCCAGACCGACTCGATCAACTCGAACGACGTCACGATCTTCTCCCCGCATCTGTTCCGGGGCTTCGACATCAAGGCCTGGGCCTATGCGCAGGAACCGCGATCGGTGATCTGGGCAGTGCGCAGCGACGGCAAGCTGTTGTGTTTCACCTGGGAGCAGGAGCAACAGGTCTGGGGCTGGACCCTGTGCGAAACCGACGGGCCGGTCGAGAGCATCTGCGTCATCTCCGAAGCGAATGAGGACCGGTTGTACCTGACCGTGTGGCGGGGCAAGAAACTCGTGATCGAGCGCATGGCGGCGGCACGTTGGGACGCGGTCGAGGATTGCTGTTTCCTGGACAGCGCCGTGACCTATTATTTCGACGAGCCGGCCACGATGTTGCGCAACCTCGATCACCTCGAAGGCAAAACGGTGTCGGCGCTGGCGGATGGTGGGGTCATCACCGGACTGGTGGTGCAGAACGGCAAGGTCGAGCTGGAGCAGGCCGCGCTGAAGGTGACTATCGGCCTGCCCTATAGGGCCACGATCGAGACGCTGCCGCTCGCCTATCAGGGGCAGGCCGGCTGGACGATCGCCAGGCCACAGACCCAGGCCAAGGCCGTCATCCGCCTGATCGACAGCCGCGGGGTGAAGGCAGGGCCGACCGATGCGACGCTGGAGCCGCTGCGATCGCGCATCAACGAGCTGCCCGGCCAGCCGCCCGCGCTGATGACCGGCCTGTACGAGACCTATCTGCGCCCCGACATCAATGGCGGCGCGCGCATGGTGGTGCGATCCGACGATCCGCTGCCTTTGACCGTGAGTGCGATCTATCTCGACCCATCCGTCTCCGAATAAGCGGATCGCGCTGGTCGGCGCCACGCCCGTGCATGTCGGGCCGATCGCATCGCGGATGCGCGCGGCTGACGTGATCGAGTGCGCGGCGATGGGGCATACGCCAAGGCAGGCGCTTC
>Ga0247741_1001802_pt1 | contig 11938 bp, 4 predicted proteins | sample UWRJL213509R2_FD_180945 | JGI IMG/M metagenome (GOLD analysis project Ga0247741, IMG submission 180945) | Plant litter microbial communities from Arlington Agricultural Research Station in Wisconsin, United States - UWRJ-L213-509R-2 | ecosystem: Environmental > Terrestrial > Plant litter >...
TCGGGGCGCACAAAGGATAAATGCAGGTTAGTAATGTAGTTGGGAATATTCGCGGTTTTCAAATCGTAGATGCTGGTTAACCAAGTACCTGCATAAGCAACGTATCTATGACCGCCCGCCGCGACTGAACTGCTAGATCCAGAACTCTTTGAGCTTGCACTGGTTGATGTAGAGCTTACTGAAGACACAGAAGATTTACTGCTCGCGCTGGATGTTGAGCCACCGCATGGGCCGAGGTTAATCCACACATCGCTCGCGGAAGAGTGGGTGGAAGGATCTTCATTTTGTGTCCACCACTTGGCTTGGTATTTAACGCCTTTATAGACCACTTGCGCGTCTTTGGTGTAGGTACCTGTTGCGCTCCATTCCGTTAGGCTTGGGCAGTTGGCGGTAGATGAACTGATAGAGCTAATAACCGAGCTGCTCACACTTGATACGCTTGATTTACTGGACGCACTCGAAATGCTGGATGCACTTGAGATGCTCGATTTACTGGAAATACTAGACGTGCTCGACTTGCTTGAAGGTGAGCTGGATGTTGTTGCGGCGCAAGCACCAAGACCAGTCCAGGCATTTGCGGCTGCCCAACCCACGCCCGGCTCGTATGGGCCGCCGGTAGAGCACCATCCGCCGACATCGCAGCGGTAAGCATTGCCAAGATTTTTGACTACAGCTCCCGTCGCATAGGTTGCGCCATTTGCATATTGCGGCAAGCTGGTGCAATCGACCGCATAGCTTTGCGCGGATGCGAAAATTCCCGCAGCGCCTAAAAATAACCAGGTATAAGTTTTCATTTATTTCCCCTTCGGTTGTTTGTAATAAAATTTTTTTTAGAAAAATAGATAAAGCGACAACAAAATTTTTGCGCAAAAAATCCCTATACCGCGTTTAGAAAACGCAGTTAATGCACACGAGTGGCAACGGACTTCCTGAAAAATATTGTTTGGTGGAACCTCAACGCATTTGATGCGACGCTGAGCAAATTGCAAAAAAACTTATTGTTATTTTTTTCAGTGAACAGTGTTAAATCACTGCCAGCTGATATCACTTCGAGGCTAAACTTACGCCTACAAGACAACGTTGTCAACGTTCGGTGCTAAATTTTGTTAAATGTGAATATCTATCCCATCTTCACTAGGCGGATAAATATTCATTGATTGCGTTGAATAATGTGCCCGCCAGACGCATAATGCGAACACTTCTCATTTGCGGTTTGGGGGTTGTCTTGAGCAATAGTGGTTTTGCTGTTTCTGCCGAGTCGAGTGTCGATAATTTGTATCGCGAGCATCAGCCGTGGTTGCGGCAATGGCTGCGGCGCAAAGTCGGTTGCGCGGAAACGGCGGCGGATCTAGCGCAGGATACTTTTTTACGGATTATCACCAAGCCGTACTTCTTCGAAAGCGCGCTCAATGCCCGGGCTTTTCTCAGTAAAGTTGCCAATGGTTTATGCATCGATTTGTGGCGTCGCCAGCAAATCGAACAGGCGTGGCTGGAAACTTTAGCCTGTCGCCCGCAATTGGAAGTGCCTTCGCCGGAAGTCCAACTGCTAATGATTGAGGCGCTGTGCCGGGTGGATGCAATGTTGTGCAACCTGCCAGAAAAAGTTGCTACGGCATTTTTATTAGCGCAAGTGGAAGGGCTGACGTATCGCGAAATTGCGCTGCAGCTGGGTGTTTCCGAGCGCATGATTAAAAAATATATGGCGCAAGCCATGCTGCATTGTGCGTTGATTGATGCGGATTATCTTAACTAGCCGATGATGAATTCTATTATTGATTCAACTCAACCTGACTTCGAAAGTCTGCAGCAAGCGGCGGAATGGTTTGCGCTTTTGCGTGCGGATGATGTTACCGCTGAAGACAAAGAAGCTTGGGCCGTGTGGTTGGCGGCTGCGCCAGCACACCAGGCCGCTTGGGCGCGCATTGCGCAAGTGAGCCAACAATTCGAACCGCTGCAGCAGAAGAGTGAGCAGGCATTGGCGGCTTTAAAAGCATCGCATGCGGTGCCGATAAAGCGTCGGGCTTTTTTAAATTCGGTCTTGAGTTTGGGCGGCATTGGCTTGGTAGGTTGGGGCACCTGGCGCTACACGCCTTTGCCGCAAACACTCAGTTATTGGCGGGCGGACTATCGCACCGCTATCGGCGAAATTAAGGCGTTGGATTTAAGCGATGGTACAAAAATCTGGTTGAGTGCTACTACGGCGGTTGACGTTCATTATTCCGCAGAGCATCGCAAACTCAGGCTGCGCCAAGGCGAGATTCTTATTAAAACTGCGCCCGATTCGCGGCCCTTTATCGTGAAAACCGAGCACGGCCAATTGGAGCCGTTGGGCACTGAGTTTAGTGTGCGCGCTTTGCCTTCCGGCACCAACATTAGCGTTTACGAAGGGGCGGTTAAAGTGTCCGCTCGTAAGTCGGGCGCGACGGAAATTATTCGGGCAGGGCAACAAACGCATTTTTCAAAAACGCTTATCGCACAATTACAAACGGCTAAATCCGCACGCCGAAGTTGGGTGCGCGGTTTGTTAATGGCAGACGATATAAGTCTCGCCGAATTGATCGAAGAAATATCGCCTTATCACCACAGCCATATCAATCTTTCGCCTGCGCTGGCGAATTTGCGCGTGATGGGTACTTATCCGCTACATAATCTCGATGAAACTCTTGCGATGCTAAGCAGCACCTTGCCTATTCGCATCGACAAACCGCTGCCTTGGTGGATAAATATTCGGCCGCAATAAATTTTTTAATTTTCGGTTCCCTTTTTTAATTTTTTGGTTCCCCTTTTTAAGTTTGGTTCGGTTTAACCAGTAAGCAATCAAGCTCATGTTTAAAGGAAACTTTTATCACCATGTTTAATCGCCATCATTTACCTAAAAAATCCTTCACTCCACTTGCGCTGAGCATTCATTTAATTTGCGCGAGCGCTTTCTTGCCGTTCGCGTCATTGGCTTACGCGCAAACGAATTCTGCAACGATCAATCAGCTTGCCGTTGCAAAAGTAGATTTCAAAATTCCCGCCGGTTCACTCGCAAGTGCGCTCAATGAATTTGCAGCGCAATCAGGATTATTGATCAGCGGAAACGCCGAACTTACCCAAGGTAAAACCAGTAAAGGGTTAACGGGAAATTACAACGCGCAGGATGCGTTGACGCAGCTATTAAATGACACAGGTTTGAGTTATCAAGTTGCGGAAGGTAAAAAAATTATCCTCAAAAAAAAGCGTGAATCCGGCGTGTTGCAAACCGTAAAAGTTAGCGCCGCAATTTTAGAAACAACTACAGAAGGCAGCGGTTCTTACACAACGGGTGCGATGAGCAGCGCTACTAAATTGGATTTATCAATTCGTGAGACGCCGCAATCCATCACCGTTATGACACGGCAGCGTATGGACGACCAAGGCATAGTAAATATGCTGGATGTTGTTGAAAAAGCGCCGGGTCTATCAGTAAATTCTTACGGCACCGGCCGACCATTATTTTATTCGCGCGGTTTTTCCATAGACAATATTACTGAGGATGGTATTCCCGGTTCCTTCAGTTCTTATATTCCAAGCCCGCTATCAAACCTCGCTATGTATGACCGCGTAGAAATCGTGCGTGGCTCTACGGGTTTAACACAAGGTGTTGGCAATCCATCGGCGGCAATTAATGTCATTCGCAAAAAACCGACGGAAGAATTTCAAGCATCGATTGGTGTTTCTGCCGGTTCGTGGAATGATTTCAGTACTACCGCTGATGTGAGTGGCGCACTTTCCGAAAATGGAAATATTCGCGGGCGCGTGGTGGCTTATCTGCAAGATGGTGATAATTTTCGCGATGTACAAAAAGAAGATACGCAAATGTTGTATGGCACGATTGATATAGATCTCTCGGAGAATACGACGTTAAATCTCGGTTATTCCTACTTAAATACCTTTAGTAATTTAGTGTGGGGCGGAATTCCTGTGTTGGAAAATGGTGAGCATGCGCGCGTATCGCGTTCAACATTTGTGGGCGCTGATTGGGAACATTTGGATCAAGATGTTAAAACCGTTTACGCAAGTGTTAATCACGAATTTGATAACAGTTGGAGCATTCGTTTAAACACAAAATATTCCAATATTGTTTCCGATGTGTTGGGAACCTGGTTAATGCCCGAAGACAATGGTCGCTACTCACATATTTATTGGGCGGCAAAAAATGATACCGATCAATTCGGTGCAGAATTATATGCAACAGGATTAGTGTCATTGTTTGGTAGAGATCATGAATTAGTTTTTGGTGCATCGCATAACAAAGAAGATTTGGCTAACCAGGAATTTTTTGATTGCTTCAATGCAAGTTGTGGCGTGTCGACAGGTTTTGATATTTTCAATCCGGATAATCACTCGCCCATAAAGCCAGTGCTCAGTGATAACAGCCCGGATAGATCAGTAAGTTCTTCACTGCTTCAGCAGCAAAGTGCTTACGCAACTGCGCGTTGGAATCTTGCGGATTCCCTTAAGTTAATTACCGGCGTTCGTTTGGATTGGTACAACAACAAAACTAATTGGTCCACAACCAAAGAAGTTGCGAATTTCTCGCGCTACGGCGGCCTTGTTTATGATTTTGAAAAAAATCATTCGGTGTATTTAAGCTATAGCGAAATTTTTAAACCGCAAGATTCTGTGGATATAAATCGCAATGTGCTTAAGCCTGTGGTTGGGAAAAATTACGAGTTAGGTGTGAAGGGCGAATATTACGATGGATTGCTTAACACCAATATTGCGATCTACCGCATTGACCAGGCTAATCGCGCGCGCAGATTAGACGATCAATCAAACTGCCCAACATTTCCAGATGCATCTTGTTCAAGAGCGACAGGCTTGGTACGCAGCGAAGGTATTGAGGCTGAAATTCAAGGTGAACTGGCCCGCGGTTGGGAAATTGGCGCTGGTTACACCTACTCGCATATTGAATATATTAATGACAGCGACCCGGAGAACAAAGGTAAGCGAGTGGATACTGGAATTCCAGAACGCCTGTTTAAAATCAATACCACTTACACATTACCGGGCGATTTGAATAAGTGGCGAATTGGCGGCGGCGCGAGTTATCAAAGCGAGATTTACTACACGCTTGATACTGGAACCGAAACGGTTCGTAACCAACAAAAATCTTATGCGCTGGCGAATTTAATGGTCGCTTATAAAGCATCTGAACATCTCAGTGTGCAATTAAATGCAAATAATATTTTTGATAAAAATTATTACGATGCTATTGCAGATTCGATTTATTACGGTGCAGTTGAGATGTATGGTGAACCTAGAAATTTCACCTTGTCTGCGGAATATAAATTTTAATTTGGGTAATCCTTCACTCTTCTGCTTCACTTAATACAATTGCTAATCAGGGATGAGTAGCGGTTGTATGCTCTACATACGTATGCAACCAAATTCCCTTTATGAATACGTATGTTACTAATTGCGCAAACTTCAGCCGATAGTTACATTTGCTCCCAGTTAACTTTTGTACGTTGCTGGAGTTGTATTTCGCTGTTAGTTATTTCGCGCAGCTAGTCTGCGCTTTTTTATTCCTTTCTGTTTTCCTTCTGCTTTATTTTTCCCTTCCGCTTTCCCGTTAGCTTGCGTGCTTATTTTTCTATATTGTTTCCAGCGTGGCTTAATTAATCTATTCCTCATGTTCATGGGTTTTTTAAGAAAGCTTTTTCATGTGGGGTCGTACTTTTTCGGGCTGCTGAAGATTGTCAACCAAGTTTTACTCAATATCTACCGCTAAAGAGCGCATTCAAAACAATGAAGATTTGCGGCGGTTTCCAGGAATCACTACTGATATTTCAAGGGCTTTGCTGATTTGCATACGTATGTACTCGTTGAATACGTATGCATGCAGTTGTGAGCAAGGCGTCACACAAATTAACATCTAATTGTAAAAACCGGATTTCTATTAAGTGCCTGAGTGGTTCTTTCTAAGAGATGGTTGCGGGTTGAATCTGTTAATGCACCAACTGCATTTGTAACGAAACAACTTGCGATCCTGACTAACTTATAAAAAGCAGCGAGTGATTTTTTCTTTACGGGCGATTAGTCGCGTGTATTCGTTTTACCTTTTAGCACTTTGTATCCTTTTAATTCTTTGTAGCGTTTGTTTCGCGAAAGTGTCCACGGTTGTTCTGATCTCATGTGGTCAGGCGATTAAGCGGCTCGCGCACAATATAGCTCTATAAAAATTTTGTGATCGGCATAGTCAATTTTAAATTTCAGTACCCACGAACATTTTAAAAAATGTTCAACCAGATTTTAAAAAAATAAACATAGCGGAGAGAGAAACTGATGTTCAATTATCCCAAGGGTCTAGGCATTCTTGCTGCCGTCTGCATTCTTGCAGGCTTGGCAGGATGCGGTGGTGGTAGCGGCACCGGTAATAAAAAAGTGGACCTTACGGTCTGTACTGGAACCGATGTTATTTTGGCCAATGGAACCTGCGGCGTTGCACCGCCGCCGCCCGCGTGCCCAGCAGGGCAGGAGCGTCCATCGCCAACTGAAGCTTGCGTAGTGGTAAGCCAACCCTTCCCGACCTTACCGGCAACTCTTGCGGATGATGAAGCGGTAATCTATATCAACAAGGCCAGCTCAACGAAAGATTTCGGCGGCTACAGCTTGTATACCTGGCAGGCTTGTAGCGCTACCTGGGCGAGCCCGAGCAACCCTGATGTTAATGGCGCAGACAATTGGGCCAGTGAAACCATCAACCCCATTACCGCTAGCGATAACGCAGCAGACCCAATTTACGGCGCTTACTTTATTGTTAAGTTGAAACCGGGCGGTACTTGCGGCAATTTCATTGTGAGAACGCCAGGCCGCTTAACGCAATCTGCAAACTTGCGCATTGAAACTGCAGCTACGGGCAGCCGTTTTGATCGCCGCTATTTTATTATCGAGAACTCTCTCACTGGTTTAGTAAACGCGCGTACCAGCTCAACGCCTATTTGCGTTAACGATATCTGTGAAAAATACGCTGCACCTGCGCTGGCGATTTCCGATGTGTCCGCGCACTGGATTGACCCAACGACCATCGTGTGGAACAGACCGGTTAGCAAAGTTAAACTTTATGCCGCTAATGACGGCGCAAAAATTACCGCGAATCTGGATGGCTCAATTGCCGGTGGAACTTTGGCCGCAGATTTGACTGCAGGCGTTTTAACGTCAGACCAAAAAGCGCGCATACCTAATCTCTCCACTTATAACGCCTATTCACTCAACCTCACTAACGATGTGATTAAAGGCTTGCTCAAGAAAGAATTGGTCATTGTTGGCGAAACCGACGCAGGCGAAAAAATCGGTACACGCATTCAAAATTATGCGGTACTCGATTCGCTTTACACTGCTGGCGAAAACGATGCAAACGAAGCAGCCCTTGGCGCTATTTACAGCGGCGACAATGTGTCTTTATCCGTATGGGCTCCGACTGCACAGCTTGTTGAATTGCGTGTTTTCAGTGATACCCCAACCCCGACTGTAGATGGCGTACCCGGAACATTCCCATCGCTCGCTACCAAAGCAATGGTATTCGACAGTGCCACCGGTATTTGGAAATACACCGGCACCAAAGCTGAATTGGATCGCAAGTATTATCGCTACCGCGTAACGGGCTACAACCAGCTCACCAACAAAACCCAAGTGTTGGAGGTGAGCGATCCACAGGCAGTAAGCTTGTCCGCGAACGGCTACTACTCGCAAATCGTGAATTTGAATGATGGCGATTTGAAGCCAAGTGGTTGGGATGGTCAGGAAATTCCAACGGTAGTTTCACCCGAAGCCGCATCCATTTATGAGCTGCACGTGCGCGATTTTAGTATCAGTGATGCAAGCACTCCGGCGGCCCATCGCGGCAAGTATTTGGCATTTACCGATACCGATTCTGAGCCGGTTAAACATTTAAAGGCGCTTAAAGATTCGGGCTTAACCTACATTCATTTGCTGCCTGTTAACGATGGTTCAAGCATCAATGAAATCCCTGGCAAGCAATACAATCTCGATAGCCTGGTGCGCGAACTTTGCGTTGCAGCGCCTACGGCATCCGTATGTGCAACCGCGGGTGCAATCAATAATACCAACGCAAATAACAACGATAGTTTGCGTACCGTATTAAAAAGCTACGCCGGTGATTCCGATAAAGCCCGCAAACTAATGGAATCTTTGGATTCGCTCGATGGTTTCAACTGGAACTACGATCCACAATTCTTTAACGCACCTGAAGGCAGCTACGCCACCAAAGCTGACGGCGTAACCCGCATTCTGGAAATGCGTTCAATGAACCTGGCTTTGCATCAATTGGGTTTACGCGTGGTGTATGACGTGGTGTATCCACACATGTCGGCTGCTGGTGTAGAAGCGGCGAACGCGACCTTTGATAAGATCGTTCCCGGCTACTATTTCCGCCAAAACGCTATCAGCGGTACGGTTGTCAACGAAACCAACGCTGGTGCTGATACCGCCGCTGAACACGTGATGATGGACAAATTTGTTGCCGATTCTGTAGCGCAATGGGCCGCGCAATACAAAGTGGACGGCTTCCGTTTCGACCAATCAGGGTTCTTGCCAAAATCCGTATTGGTTGATGCCTTTAACGCGGTGAAAGCGGTAGATCCTGATAACTACTTTTACGCCGAAGCCTGGACTGCAGGCGATGACTCTGCCGCGCGCATCGCTGAACGTGCATCGCAATTACCTTTGGCGGGCACTGGTATCGGTACTTTCAATGATCGTATTCGCAATCCATTGCGCGGTTTGGCGCTAGTGAATGGCGGCAGTCTTGACGCAGTGCGCGCCGGTCTTGCAGGCAACTTGAGTGAGTTCAGATTGCTTTCGAAAACCGGTAAAACCTTTAAGGCGAGCTTGGTCGGTGCTTACAATCTTGATCCGCAAGAAGCCATCAACTACGTGGAAAAACACGATAACGAAACCCTGTGGGACTGGATGCATAAGCCCGGCGCTTTGCCAGCTGGTACCAGCATTGAGAATCGCGTTCGTATTCAAGATTTGACTTTGGCCGTGCCGCTCTTGAGCCAAGGCGTACCCTTTATTCAAGCGGGTAGCGAGATGTTGCGCTCCAAGTCGATGACTACCGACAGCTACAACTCAGGCGATTGGTTCAACTTCCTCGACTTCACCATGCAAACCAACAACTGGGCCGTCGGCTTGCCACCCAAACACGATACAACGGACGACGACATCATTCTGGCGTTTGCAGATCCGCAAGCAAAACCAACTCCGGCGTTGATTCAACAATCATCCAGCGTGTTTAACGAGATTCTGAAAATCAGCAAGAGCAGCCCATTGTTCAGTTTGACAACGGCTGAGGAAGTGATGGATCGCGTTGGTTTCCATGATGGCGGCGTGACTCAAAAAGCTAACTTGATTGTGATGAGCATTGATGACGGTGCAGGCAAAGTTTCCGGCACAGATACCAATCGCCCTGACCTTGACCCGAATGTGGATGCGATTGTGGTGATCTTTAACGGTTCCGCCACTGCCATTTCACAGCGCGTTTTGACTGCAGCTGGTTTTGAATTAAGTAGCATCCAAAAAACCTCCGTGGACACTAATGTGCGCACTGCCAGCTTTGCTGAAGGCACGGGCGGCGGCACCTTTACCGTTCCCGCGTACAGCGTTGCGGTATTTGTGAAACCACAAGTGGGCGCGCAAGGTGCTGGCCTTTCGGCAACCGCAACTTCCGGTTACGAGCCGCCTGTTCCTTACGGTGATACCGCAGTTTACGTGCGCGGCGGCGTATCGCCAGCAGGTTGGGATGCAACACCTGCAAACCGCTTGAAGTACGAAGGCAATGGCATCTACTCAGTTGTATTGGATGTTCCAGCCGGAACTAACGAGTTCAAAATTGCGGAAGCCAACTGGAGTTCACCAAATCTGGGTTCAAGCCAGGCAGTGACTGTTGGTACACCAGTAACCTTGACTCAAGGCTCGAACGACAATTTGAAGATTACGCTCGCAACGGCTGGCACCTATCGCTTTGAATTGAACGCGCTGCAAAGCACCACTGCGCCAATTCTCACAGTGACTAACCCCGATACGTTCGGTGCAACGCCGGTTTATATCCGCGGTACTGTTACTGCTTCTGGTTGGGACGCTAACTCGGGCAACCAATTGGTGTACGAAGGCAACAGTATCTACGCCGTGAAAGCTGATTTGGTACCGGGCGATTATGTCTTCAAAGTCGCTTCAAATGATTGGAGCACGTTCAATATGGGCACGGCAGCAGCTGTGACTTTAGGTTCGGAGTTGGCGATTATGCAAGGCAGTAACGACAACATCCCAATCAAAATCACCACGGCGGGCACCTATCGCTTTGAAGTGAATACTCGTAAACCTGAAGCACCAGTGGTTAAGGTTTATATCGATGATCTTTTCAAAAACACACCGATTTATGCGCGCGGAACCGTTTCAGCTACTGGTTGGGATGCAGGCTCGGGCAATAAATTTACCTACCAAGGTGCAGGCATTTACACCTTGCCCTTAACGCTGGCGGCAGGTGACTACGTCTTTAAAGTTGCCGAAGTTAACTGGACTAATCCAAACCTGGGTACTCCGTCTTCAGAGGTGGGAGTAACAACGGATTTGGTGCAGGGCTCTAACGACAATATCGCTTTGAAAATTACTACCCCAGGCGATTATGTGTTCACTGTAAATACCACGCGAGCGGATGCAATTACCGTCACCGTGGATTTGAAATAGTAGCCGCAACTCCAGCTCTTTTCTAAACGGAAAAGAGCTGTCGAGTCGCCAACTTCGCATAACAAAAATTAAATGACTAGTCGAGAAAAACAGATGAAAAATTTTAATATGAAACCCTTAGGAGTCGTTATCTCCGGGTTAGTAATTGCAGCGGCAACCCAATCGGTTTTCGCGCACGAGACCGCAAAAAAAGCGAGTGCTAGTGCAGAAGTAAATGGCAGTGCAGAAGTAGAAGAAGTTGTTGTTACCGGTTTTGCGCAATCCATCGCCACGGCAATTTCAGTAAAACGAAATGCTGATACTGTAGTAGAAGCAATTTCCGCCGAAGACATTGGCGGCTTGCCAGATAAATCTATCGCAGATTCGTTGAGTCGTTTACCAGGCATTACCGTAACGCGCAAAGGCGGGCAAGCGGGTACGATTCAAATTCGCGGTATGGGCGAAGGTTATGTTTTTTCAACCATGAATGGCCGCGAACAAGTATCGCCAAGCGGCGCACGCGCGATGGAATACAGTCAATTTCCGTCTGAATTAATTAATTCGGTAGAAGTGTATAAATCGCCAAAAGCATCGCTCATTGAAGGCGGTGTAGCGGGTACGGTTGAGCTTAAAACCGTTAATCCACTCGACCTAAAAGAGGATCATAAATTTACGGTAGGTTTGCGCGGAACCTACAATGATCAAGCAAGCGATCTTTATGATGCTGAACCAGCAGGTCATCGTATTTCGTTTTCGTATCAACAAAAATTGTTGGATGACACACTCGGTTTTAGTTTGGGTTATGCACAATTAAAAGAGCCCAAATCGCAATTACAATTTGAAATGTTTAATTACGATACGCTGTCTGCAGACAAAACGACCTGGCTCAGTACCGGCCTTAAAGCCATTCAGGATAGCGGCGTTTCTCAGCGCGACGGCTACATGGCCGCAATCCAATATGATCCGACTGATGAAATAAAAATTCAGGCCGATGCATTTTATTCAAAATTTAAAACAGAAAGTAACGGGCGCGGAATTTGGGTTGATGGGATTCAAAATGCTACTCGCACAGGCATAACTTATTTTAATGATTTGGTAGAGAATGGAGCCAGCGTAAGCAACACCACTGCCAATGGTACCTTCGGTGTTAAGACTGCTGTTGATACCAGAGAAAATGAAAATAAATTATTTTCTGGCGGCGTAAAATTTGAATGGCACCGTGACA
>Ga0247741_1001803_pt1 | contig 11938 bp, 9 predicted proteins | sample UWRJL213509R2_FD_180945 | JGI IMG/M metagenome (GOLD analysis project Ga0247741, IMG submission 180945) | Plant litter microbial communities from Arlington Agricultural Research Station in Wisconsin, United States - UWRJ-L213-509R-2 | ecosystem: Environmental > Terrestrial > Plant litter >...
GCGCAGGCTGTGTAAAAAGCCAAAAATAACCAGTACTACCAGCAGTACCGCCAGCACCAATTCGAATTCCACATGTTCTACGGATGAGCGAATCCCCGAAGTACGGTCGCTCAATACGGTGAGGGTTAAGCCCGGTGGCAGTGCTTCCTGTAGCTCAGGTAATTTGGCTTTGATGGCATCCACAGTGGCAATGACGTTGGCGCCCGGTTGGCGCTGCACGTTGAGAATAATGGCGGGCGTTAAACCCGACCAGGCACCGAGGCGCACGTTTTCGGCGCTATCTACAACCTTGGCGACATCGGCGAGGCGAATCGGTGCATCATTTTTGTAGCTGACAACCAAGTCTTTGTACTCATTGGCGGTCAGCAATTGATCATTGGCGTTGATGCTGTAGGCACGAGTCGGCCCGTCAAAACTGCCTTTGGCAGCGTTAGCGTTCGCGGCGGTAATGGCGGTGCGTAATGTATCCAACCCTAAACCCATTGCTGCTAGCGCGTGAGTATCTGCCTGAATGCGCACCGCTGGGCGCTGACCACCACTCAGCGTCACCAAACCAACGCCGTTTACCTGACTGATTTTGAGGGCGAGGCGGGAGTTGACGATGTTCTGTATTTCGGTGAGCGGAATCGTATCCGAGGTAATGGCGAAGGTGAGTACCGGCGCATCTGCCGGGTTGACCTTGGCGTAAACTGGGGGTGCGGGTAAGTCGGCGGGCAGCAGCGAACCGCTGGAGTTAATCGCCGCCTGTACTTCCTGTTCGGCCACATCTATCGCCAAGCCCAGCCCAAATTGCAAGGTGATAATGGATACACCCGCCGCGCTGGTGGAACTCATGCGCTGCAATCCGGCCATTTGCCCCAGGTTGCGTTCGAGCGGCGCAGTGACCGTTTGGCTCATGACTTCCGGGCTGCCACCGGGGTAGAGGGTTTGGATTTGAATGGTGGGGAAATCCACTTGCGGCAGGGCGGATAGGGGTAAAAAGCTAAACCCCATCAATCCGGCCAACACAATCGCCACCATCAAGAGTGAGGTGGCGACGGGCCGCATAATAAAAATTCGTGATGGATTCATGCGTCAGGCAGCTCCATCAGGATTCACTGGATTGGCGTTTGTGCTTGTGTTCGGCCGAGGATGCCGCGCCCGATGAAGCTTCGCCAGACTTTGCATCGCCCTCGGATTTTTTGGGCCATTCGCGCGGTTTACCACCCTCGTCTGCATTTGGCCCGCCAGAATTAGCAGCTCCTGCACCATCCTTTTTCCAACCATTCGCGCCGTCTTTACCACCTTCTTTGCCGCCTTCACGTGGTTGGCCAGCACCGCCTGCGCGCGCCGGTCCGTTAGTTGGCAAATTCACTTTGGCACCATCTTTTAAGCGATCAGCACCTTCGGTAATGACTTTTTCGCCAGCTTTTAAGCCGGAGGTGATTTGTACTTTCTCAACATCCGCTTGACCCGCCGTTACCGGGCGTTGGCTTACGGTGTTGGTTTCGGTGTTGAGTACATACACAAAGTCACCGGTGGTGCTGTGTCTAAGGGCTGAAACGGGGATGACAGTCGCATCTTTAATCAAGCGCAAAGTCACTTGAACATTCACAAATTCATTGGGGAACAATTGCTGCTTTTCGTTGGCGAAACGGGCTTTGGCTTTCACGGTACCGGTTTGCACATCCATTTGGTTATCCAACGCCAGGAACTCTCCGCTCGCCAACAGATTGGTGCGGCTGCGGTCAAATACTGTAACTTTCAATGGTTTTGCGGCTGCAATTGGAGCTGCATTAATTTGCAATTTGGGTTCGTCGGTAGGATGCAATCCGGCTTGCACATCGGCCACTTGGTCTTGCGGCACCGAAAATTCCACGTCTATAGGTGTTAACTGGGTAATCACCGCTATGCCAGCGGTATCGCTGGAGCTAACCAAATTACCGATATCCACAGTGCGCAAACCCAAACGGCCGCTTACAGGTGCGGTGACTTTGGTGTAACTCAAATTCAGTTTCGCCGTGCCTTCAAGCGCGCGGTCAGACATCACTGTGCCTTCAAGTTGTTTTACAAGCGCGGCCTGGGCTTCTACATCTTGCTGGGCAATGGAGTCTTGCGTTTGCAGAATTTTGTCGCGCGCCAGAATAATTTTGGCGTTATCCAATTGCGCTTCATCGCGCTGGCGCTGGCCGGTGGCCTGCATCAATTCCAATTCAAATGGACGTGGGTCAATCGTTGCGAGTAGTTGCCCCGCCTTTACCATTTGCCCTTCCTGAAAATTCACCTGTTGTAACACACCGGATACTTGCGGACGCACGGTTGCAGTCGCAGTTGCGGTGACTGTACCCAGCGCATTTAACACAATTGGAATGTCGGCTTTCTCAACGCTCGCTACGCCTACCGCCGTATTATTTCTGCCACCGCCGGGCCCGCCAAATTGACCCGGCCCGGTGGCTGCCTTGCCGCTAAAAAAATGCCACGCTAACCCAGCGATAATTACCACTAAAGCCAACCACAGCCATTTATTCGTCAGTATTTTTTTTGTGCGTGATTGCTTGCCAGATAAGCCAGGTTGCAACATAAATTTGATTCTCTGTAGATTTAATTCTTGTTAAAAAAGTGTATTAGTTTTTTGCCGTCGCTAAAACAATAAGCGCTATTTAGATCAAGCGCATTGTAACTACCATAGGGTATAAAGCATTAAAAATCCTGAGGCTACCATTGAGGTTAAGGCCAGCAGAAATAAGCTATCGGCAATCCAAATCAATTTCATGGTTAAGGTGGTTCGGTCAGACCGAAGTGCAAAAAATGAAATATAACAACACAACAAAAACAGCAGCGACGTGACCGCGAGAATGTCATCAACAACGGTGCCAGTTGACGATGAGGTAAAACCAACGGTATGAAAAATAGTCACGCCGGTAATGCTCAGTCCCGCCAAGTTACCGGAGAGGGAAAGCAAATGCGTAAGTTCTTCACGGCTCCAGTTAGCTTTCATTGCGTACGTCTCGTTGTGAAAATATTCAGGGGATAAAATTAAATCAAAAAAATATTAACGTTTGTGTTTTTGTTGATGCGAGCCATGATCTGAACTTGCAATTGCATCGGAATCTTCAGAAGATTTTTTGCTAACTTGTTCTGGCACGCAAACGAGATCGAAATTGTCGGGAGTAATCGCTTTGGTTCTACAAGAACCGGTGATCAAATTATTCGTCTTGCCGTGAACCTGACAGCTGTCTTTTTCAGACAGACCTTTACACGAGTTTACATATTCGGCTGATATTGGGGGTTGCAAATTACCAATGTCATCTGCAGCAAACGCAGCAGTCGAAAGATTTAAAAGTGCAGAAAATAACAATACATATTTCATTGCGATACCAAGAGACAATATGGGGTAATAACTGAGTCTTGGCTACTATGACACGTCTAACTCACACAGATTGTATTAGCGCAGATGAATCCATAATTTTTGCACATTACATGCCCGAATAATGGGCCTCAAAATTCCGATGCGACGGCTTTTTTCCGCTGAGTATTATTATTGTATTATTTGGATTTATTTTTTCGCGCTGCGAATAAACAATAAAGCATAAATCCTAAAATCGCAGAGTTGGTTAGTAGAACAACAACGCTCAACAGCGTCATGCGTTTGTAAACTTCAAATATTTCGATGGGAACATAAACGGCTCCACTTACCACCGCCAACCACTCCGCCCAATGTCGGCCAAACCAAAGCCCATAAGCTTCAAAAAAACGCAGCAAAGAATAGGTGGCGGCACCGGCAGCAATTAAAGCCAAATGCACGTTGTTTAATTGCGCGGCCATATCAATAAAAATGTGCGGGTAATGCGACGCAGGATTTAAATGCGTATGAAGCACAAGCCTTTCAGCCAAGTGTTGAATATCGCGATGTGCCAGCGACAGCAAACCAAAACCCACCAACAAAACTATCGCACCTTTGGCCGCTTCAAAAATCGCAACTGCGCGCTGCGCGCTGGATAATAATTGCATGAATATTCCTTTAAGTTACGGTTTGGGATTTAATTGCAATCTACGAAAAAATCTTATCTCTAAACATAAAAAATACCGCGCCCAATAAACACAGGCCTGCCCAAATATAATCGGTTTTGAAAGGTTCTTTTAGATAATAAATGGCGAAGGGAATGAAAATACTAATGCTGATAACTTCTTGCAGAATCTTTAATTGCCCAACCGTCATTACAGTGTGGCCAATGCGGTTGGCGGGTACTTGAAACATATATTCGAAGAGTGCAATGCCCCAGCTAATTAATGCGGCGATAATCCAAGGTTTGTTACTGAGTTCTTTTAAGTGCGCATACCAGGCGAATGTCATAAATACATTGCTACACATTAGTAAAAAAATAGTAATGACGGCTGGCTGCATAAAGGTTTTATCCTTTTTTAAAAATTGCCTTAAGGCTTGGTGTTAAAGAATGGATTAGTGTTAAAAATCTGTCTTGGTTCCGCTTTCAAGATCCAACTTTTTTCCGGCGAAATAAGAGGAAATTATGCTACAAATCCAGCATGCAATTAAAATAACTTCTACCGTGAGTAATTGGCTTTGCTGCGCTGCAAGGCTGCGATGAATTTCTTCCGAGAGTTTGGAATAAATTCCACCAAAATTAAAAACATCAATTAAACCTTCCGCTGCATCGCGCTGCAATTTGGAATAAGCAGGCTCTACGCTTTTATAAATGATGGAGGTTATATACCAAAGCGTGACAATAGCGGGCACCATAAAAATACAGGCGCGGGTGTAATTTTTTAGCCACCATAATCCCGCACCGGGGAAAATAATGGCGGAATAGAGTGCTGCTTTACCGGCTTTTGTCATGAAAATTACCTGCTAGTGTTTAAATTATTCTGCAACAAGTTGCTCGAGGCGATAAAAACCTTCGCCATTTTCACCCAGATTATCTGCAAGATAAGGCAACGCCTCCTCCATGGCTTTCCACAAAGTCCAGGGCGGATTAATCACAAATAATCCACTTGAATTCATACCGTATTCCGGGCTGTCGGGCGCTATACCTAATTCAAACAGCTGGATATTTTTTATACCACTTTTTTGTAGCGCCTTTTGCATATCATCAATACGTTGCCGCAATACAACGGGATACCAAATTACATAGGTTCCTGTCGCAAATTTTTTGTGCGCGCTGATAACTTGTTTGATAACTTCGTGATATTCATTTTTCAATTCGTAGGAAGGATCAATAAAAACCAATGCGCGTCTATCGGGCGGTGGCAAAAGTGCTTGCATGCCGGCGAGGCCGTCGTCATCGATGATTTTTACTTGCTTGTCGTTGCCAATCGCTTCGGTCAGTAAACGCCAATCGGTGGAATGCAACTCGTGCAAAAATAAATTGTCTTTTGGTCTTAAGAGGGCTTGCATAAACAGCGGCGAACCCGGGTAATAATGTAGCTGCTTATCCACGTTAAACGCTTTGATAAATGTTACATATTCCTGTATCAATGCCGGTAAATCATCGCGCGCCCACAGCTTGCCAATGCCGTTATCGAATTCACGGTTTTTTATAGGTTGATTGCTGGAAAATTTGTAAGCTCCAGCACCGGCATGCGTATCAATAATACGGAGTGGTTTATCTTTCTGTGTCATGTAGCTAACGGTATGCAACAATAAACTGTGTTTAAGTACGTCGGCAAAATTGCCTGCGTGAAAGGCGTGTCGATAGCTGAGCATGGGTGCATCCTGAAAATGATTGCGCCGATTATAACGGAAATTACCGCCAACTCTTCGGGTGTTTTGAGCCTTTAAGGACTTATCTATTGAACATGCTATTGCCGACTTCCTGCAAACAGCTGATGCGCATCGTACAAACCTGTTTGCTTGCGGTCCTGTTTTTTGGGCTACCTGTTTGGGCGGATACCAGTCCCGCAATTACCATCAATGGTGGTTCCGAAACCCTGCGCGATAATGTGCGTCAATATCTCACTATTGCAGAGGAGCCTTGCTCTGCGCCCGAGTGGCGGTTGAAATCTCTATTGGTTGATGGCGAAACCGAAATCGAACAAGCCGCACAAGCCGTTGGTTATTATCAGATTAAATTTACCACCAAACTCACTCAAGAGCGCGAATGCTGGCAGCTCACAATTCAATTAACGCCTGGCGAACAAGTCAAAGTTACCGACATTAAAATTGTAATTAATGGCGAAGGCGCTAATGATCGCGCGTTTAAACAATTGCAGGAAAATCCAGAAATTCATGTGGGCGATACGCTGAATCATGGTCTTTACGAAAATCTGAAAAATCGCATCACCAATTTAGCGTCAACACGCGGTTATTTTGATGGCCGTTTCGAAGCTACACGCATCACCGTAAATACGATTGAAAATACGGCGGCTATCGAATTAGTTTATGAAACCGAAATGCGTTATCGCATTGGCGAAATTCGCATGCAACATAATATTCTGGATGAGAAATTTCTTGGTCGTTTCCTCAATATTAAAACCGGTGATTATTACGACGCTGATAAATTGCTGGAATTAAAAACACTTTATAACGCGTCCAATTATTTTGCAGTGGCGACAGCGGCACCAGATATTCAGCATTTGCACGATCATACAATTGATGTAGACGTGCAATTGGAAGAGCGCAAACGTTATGCGTGGTCCGTGGGTGCAGGCGCTGCGACGGATACCGGCCCACGTTTATTGCTGGGTTTTGAAGACCGTTATATTAATGATGCAGGCCACAGCGTTACTGCAGATTTCAGTACATCCAATATTAAAAAGACGGGTGAGGTTGCTTACAGTATTCCAATGGCGCGCCCCACCTATGAATTTGTAAAAATTTATACCGGTTTTGATAAAGAAGACACGGACACCAGTTACAGCAGCAAAAATACTTTTGGTGTTAGCTATACCAATTATTTAAAAAGTCGTTGGTTGCAAACTTACGCAGTCAATCTTGAAAATGAATCCTCACGAATTGCGGATGAAGATTTTCAAAGCCATCTTCTAATTCCCTCAGTAACGCTTTCACGTACTAAAACCGATGGCGATTTAGCTTATCCTCTCACAGGCTGGAGCGTGATGGCCAAGCTCTCAGGTTCGCCAAAAAGCATTGGTTCAGATGTAAGTTTTGAACAATTTTATCTACGCGCAAAATATATTTACCCGCTTTCCAAAGGCCGTTTATTGTTACGCACTGAACTTGGTTTGACCGAGGTAGGTGATAAAGATCGTCTACCCGTGTCTGTCCGTTATTTTGGCGGTGGTAGTAATAGTGTGCGCGGTTACGATTACAAATCTTTGGGGCCAACAGAGCTTAATAAGAAAACCGAAAAGTATGAAGTTGTCGGTGGCAATAATTTGCTAACGACGAGCCTTGAATACGACTATCAATTTAAACCTAGTTGGGCGGCAGCGGCGTTTGTTGATGTGGGTAATGCGGCCGATGATTTTAATTGGGACGTTAAACGTGGTGTCGGCCTTGGCTTGCGTTTTATTTCTCCAATCGGGCCGATACGTCTGGATGTTGCTTACGGTTTAGATCCAACGTCTGTCGATAAGAGGAATGGTATTAATAAAGCGGCCGGTTGGAACTTTAACATCAGTATGGGGCCGGATTTATAATGCAAAATAAATTGTGGCTAAAAATAAAATCCGCGAGTCGTTTGAAAAAAACGCTACTTGGGATTTTTTTGTTTCTGAGTTTTATTATTTTAACCCTAAGTGCGTTGGTTGCGACTGAATCTGGCAGCCGCTGGGCCGTACAAAAAGCGGCGGTTATTGCGCACGTAAAATTAGGGCAAATGAAAGGCAATTTGTTAACGGGGTTAGATGTTGCAAGTGTGGATTACCAACAAGCGGGAATTTCGGTTCACGCCGAAAAAATATCATTTCGTTGGCAGCCGCTATCATTGTTTTACGCCGCAGTTTCAATGCAATCGCTTAATGCTGAAAATATTCTTGTGCATTTACCGCCAGCAACTAATGAACCTGAGCCGGAAGTTTATCGCTGGCCCAGTTTGGCGCAGCCGGTTCGTATTGAGCTGGATGCAATAACCTTGCGCAATATTCAAGTGCAACAAGGCGATACGAAATTCACAATCAATACCGTTGGAGGATCATTCAGTTTAGGTGCTGTGCGTTTGCGGCTTACCAATCTGCAAGTTGATAACGATCAAGCCAATGTTATGGTGACTGGCGATATAGCGTTGCGTTATCCCTACGCGCTAAAAATGCAAAGCGATTGGCTGCTAAAAGCGAAAGATGAAAATTCATTAAAGCTTTCTGGAAAATTAAAAGCCGATGGTGATATTAAAGCGCTCAATCTACAAAATGAATTTTTACAACCATTTCTTATCAATGCGACGGCGAAAATTTCCCCCGCGCTGCACGATAAAAAATCAAAACCCGTAGCGGAAATAATTGCTGAATGGGGTGATCAACCCTTATTGCCAATAGTCGCTAAACATTTTAACGAAGATGGCGATTTGCACTGGTTAAAGCCTATAAAATCTACGCAGGGAAAAGTAGCTGTAAAAGGCTGGTTGGAGAACTATCAAATTACCTCTGCGCTGCAGGCAAAAACGCCGGATGCAAATTTGGCGATTGATTTTTCCGCAGTAGGAAATCACATCACAGAAAAAAATCAATCGCAATGGCAAATTGAAAATCTGCAATTAGTAAGCAGACCTTTAGGTGTGCCCGCCGATTTTAAACCTGATAACTTCCTTGCAATAACCGGTTCAGTGCAATGGCTGCCTTATATTCAATGGAATTTAAACACAAAGGCGGAGCATATAAATCTTGATAACTTTGTGCAGGATTGGCCTAGCGATTTAAAATTAAATTTGAATACCCAAGGTGAATACCGCGAACAAAAATTGCAGCTTGCGGTAAATGATATCGATGGTCGTGGTGAGTTGCGTAATCTTGCGGTATCGGCGGCAGGCGAAGTTCACTTTGATGGCGATATTTGGAATTCATCCAATTTTAAATTAGCCGTGGGCGCAAACCAGTTAATGGTGAAAGGGCAAGCGGGTAAAGCGCTGGCAGTGGAATGGAAAATTAATGCACCTTTGCTGGGCCAAATTGATCCCGGCATTCGCGGCAGTATTGTTTCCAGCGGGTCTTTATCCGGCGATATCGCCAAACCTAATTTGGACGTCAACGCTCAAATTAATCAATTTGCATGGCGTGATTATGCCGTAGAAAATTTAACGCTGAAATTAACCTCACAAGCCGCAACTGATAAATACAGTTTGGTGTTAGACGCGGCGCATTTGCAAATATTTGGTCAGCATCTTTCACACGTAGCTGTTAAAGGTGATGGTGTTATTGAACAACATAATTTAACCGGCCAAATTGAAAGCCCGGATTATGGCCAAATCAATTTCGCACTGGCTAGCGGTTGGAAGGACGAAACCTGGCATGGCCAATGGCGTGAATTTACATTGGATAATAAAAACTTCCCACGCTGGCATTTGCAATCCAGCACGCCTATGCAAGTTGATAAAGAGCGCGCGAACATCGGCAAAACTTGCTTCACCACAACCAACGAACTTCCCGCTGCTATAGAGCCTGTCGCCGCTACGCCGACCGCATTGCCCGCTAAAGTTATGACAGAAACACCGGCGATTTGTATTGCGGGTGAATGGGCAAGTACAAGTGGATTTACCGCCAACGCTAATATTCACGCTGTGCCATTAAATTCGTTGCGCGCTTTTTTTAAACCTGAAGTTACTTTGTCGGGTGTGATTGATGGCGAGGCAAATTATCGCGCGTCCGTTAAAACACCGGCGACCATGACTGCCAATATTCAAACACGCGATGCAAAATTACTCTATCAATTTCAAGGCGGCAATGTAGAGGTTTATCCGCTACAAACTGGCAGCGTTAATGCCACGCTTAAAAATAATTTATTAAATTCTGCATTGGTAATGGATTGGGGAACTTACGGTTCCATCAATTCAACAACGCAATATGCAATTGCGACTGGAAAAATAAACGGTACAGCAACCATTGCCTTAAATAATTTGGCGCCTATGGAAGGTCTATTGCCATTTTTAAATAATGTTCAAGGTTCTGCGTCCGGCAAATTTAATTTGGGTGGCACGGTTAGTAAACCGGAATTGACGGGCAATTTTAATATCAGTAACGGCAGCGCTAATTTGCCAAAACTGGGTTTGGAATTGAAAAATATATCGTTTCAGGTAACGAGCCCTTCGGTTAATTCGGCGCACGTTGAAGGTGCCATAACATCCGGCGATGGCACGCTGGTTACGCAAGGTGATTTTATTAATTTGGGTTCGCCAGATTGGTATTGGAAAGCAAATGTTTTCGGTGCGGGAATTCGTATTATTGAACAGTCGCAACTCAAAGCGACTATCAGCCCGAATTTAAAGTTGAGTGCAAATGCCAAATCAATTGAGTTGACAGGCAGTACCGAGATTCCGTGGGCGCGGGCTGCGCTTAAAAATTTACCGGAATCGGCAATTCGAGCATCAAATGATGTAGTGATTGTCGAAGACAATTCTGTTTCGGTGACCGCGCTCACCAAAAAATCTCTGCCGATTCACACCAACGTTATTTTATATTTTGGCGATGATGTTCGCTTTAAAGGTTTCGGTTTGGATACGCGCTTGAGCGGAAAAGCCAATGTTATTAAAGAAGAAAATCGCCAGGCATTTACCACGGGTTATGTGGCAGTTGATAAAGGTATTTACAGAGCTTACGGGCAAGAATTAACTATTGAGCGCGGGCGCGTAATTTTTCAGGGCCCTTATGATAATCCCGGTTTGGATATTCGCGCGGTGCGGATGGATGACGATGTTGTGCTTGCCGGTTTGGATATTGGCGGGACTTTGCAGCATCCAAAAAGTACCGTCTTCGCTGTGCCCGCGAAAACGGACAGCGAAGCTATGGCGATTTTGTTGACGGGAAAATCCTTGTCTAATTCATCCAAAGACGATGCTTACGCGATTATCGGCGCGATTGGAAAGTTGGGCATGAGTCAGGGCGATTCCATGACGTCAGATATCGTTCATAAATTTGGTTTGGATGAAGTATCGATCAAAGCCGATAAAGGGCTTGAGCAAAGTGAATTATTTGTTGGTAAAAACGTAACACCGAAATTATTTTTGCATTATGTGGTGGGTTTGTTCGATCAGGCGTTTTCGCTGGGTCTCACTTACAAAGTTAACGAGAAAGTTCACATCGAGGCTGAGTCTGGTAAAACCCAAAGCCTGGATGTGATCTATAAAATCGAGCGCTAAATAGTTGTTGGAAGCCTGTGCTGCCTTAAAACGTCCAACCCAATTGCAAACCGCCCGCTTTCATATCGCTACTTTGTGAATAGGCGAGATCCGCCACAAAGCGACGCCAGTGAAAACCCAAGCCGGCCGAAGTCGCATTGTCGCGCAGGCCAGTTTTATCCTGACGATAGCCAACACGAATCGCCAGACTATCGAAGATGCGGTACTCGCCGCCCAAGCTTATATCTTGCGTCGGCGATTCATTAGCCATAGGTGTGGATTCTTGCAGGTCGTAATCCAAGCCAATACTTAGGCTTTCATTCACATAGGCTACACCGGCGCGTGAACGCGGGCGAAGTTTTATATTGAGATCGGGGCGCGGCAAACCGGTGACGGGATCATCATCCTGATGAGTGCTGAAGTTGTGTGCAAAAGCATCTTTCACGGCGATGCCCACGCGGTAATGCTCGGCGATGATTGCCGCAATGCCGACGTCAGCATTGAAGGTCATGTGAGTGCTTTTTGTGTCGGAGAAATCGCCGACGCTGTCGCTATCAAGATTATTAAAGTCCGCGCGGTCGCGATAGGCGTCCACGCGCATCAACTTGGGCGTAATACCCAATGAAACGGCTTGCCCCCAAAAGCTAAATTCTTTCGCGAAGGCCATACCCCATTCGCTAATGCCGAGTGCACTTATATCGGCTGACGACCCAAGG
>Ga0247741_1001804_pt1 | contig 11937 bp, 12 predicted proteins | sample UWRJL213509R2_FD_180945 | JGI IMG/M metagenome (GOLD analysis project Ga0247741, IMG submission 180945) | Plant litter microbial communities from Arlington Agricultural Research Station in Wisconsin, United States - UWRJ-L213-509R-2 | ecosystem: Environmental > Terrestrial > Plant litter >...
TGCTAAAGAAGAAGAAAGCATTAAAGAAAGGGTGAAAGATTTTTTGGAACGTTACCTGGAGGTAGAACAGTTACTGAATATCAACACCGTATTTGCCAACCCGGTTAAAAAGCTGGTAATTGAAGAAGTGGAAGATGTGGAAGCAGCCGCCCTTCAACTGATAGACAAGTGGAACCTGGGCTACGACCCCATACCCAATGTGATTGAAATGCTGGAAGTAAATGGTATACGGGTGATTGAGCTGGAGGCACCCGATGAATTTGACGGGCTGAGCACTTATGTGGGAAAGATACCTGTGGTGGTGATCAATAAAAATTATTCGGTAGAACGAAAAAGATTTACCGGCCTGCATGAACTGGGCCACCTGGTATTGACCATAGCCGATGGCGCCGATAAGGAGCGCATTTGCCATGCTTTTGCAGGAGCGCTTTTATTGCCCGATGATTGCCTTGAAAAACTGGTAGGAGAAAGACGGAACAATATCGCGCCGGGCGAACTGGTAAGTATTAAAGAACAGTTTGGGGTATCGGTACAGGCCATAGTGATGCGTATGAGAGTGAAACATATTATTTCCGATGCCGGCTTCAATAAATTCTGGAGAACCATTGCGAAGAATAAAAAGGAAGAAGGGCTTGGTTCATTTGCCGGGAGGGAAAAAAGCTATCGCTTTGAACATCTTGTGTATCGCCTGGCTGCAGAAGAGATTGTGAGTATGAGCAAAGCGGCGAATCTTGCAGGCAAGAAGCTGGCGGCGTTCAGGGACGAACTGGATGCGTTCAAATAAATATCCGCCCATACTGCTGCCTTATGAAAACAATTGCCATACAGGATGCCAACATTATGATAGATCTCGTGCGAACGGATCTGTTCGGTCATTGCATGGCACTTAATTACAATTTTATTACTACCGATATTATTTTAGCCGAATTATACGAGGAGCAAATAGCTGCCTTGCAGCCGCACATCGATTCGGGTAAATTTGTAGTTGTTTCTTTATCGGAAGAAATGTTGCTGGAAATTCAGTTGGCGGCCTTAGAAGATGCCCGTTTGTCGGAACAGGACTGGTCGGCATTATATTTTGCGCAAAAAGAGGATTCTTTTCTCCTCAGCGGCGATAAATATCTGAGATGGCCAAAGCTGTTACTGTGTGTGGTATCCTTTGGATCATGGATGAGTTGATCCTTCAGGGACATTTACAAAAATCGGAAGCCATTGTTTTTTTAAATAAAATAATCAGCATTAACCCTCGCCTCCCCAAAAAAGAATGCGACCATAAATTGAAAGATTGGGGAACTCAGGGATAGTTATTTACCGGGACAATATCTACTTCAATTCTGGTAACGTCCCGGCGGGGCTTCCCTGCCAGCCGGTTCATTGATAAGTTTATTATAGTTTCGCGGCAGGCCGGGAGCAGCATTCGAGCATCTATTTAAAAACTGTGCTTTGGGCAAATAAAAAAACCTGCGTTAAGCAGGTTTCATGTTGTGGTCCCGCCAAGAATCGAACTTGGATCTAAAGTTTAGGAAACTTCTATTCTATCCGTTGAACTATAGCTGAATTATACATATATGTTTGAAAAGACATGTGGAGACTTTATCCAATTATTTTCGACATCCTTTTTGAATAGATTTTTAACTAGGATAAAAAAATTAAGCAATTGCTTTAAGAATCAGGTTTCCATCCACTTTTAGCTTGTCGTGCACGGCTTTCACAAAAAAAATGTCTGGCTTTTGTTTTCCATTCATGATGAGTGAAAATTTGGCGTCACTCACGCCTAATAATTGGGCCGCATAATTTTGACGAATGCGCAATTGCAATAATTTCAACCGGATGATATCTGGCAATGAAGCAGGAAGCGGCAAAGGATGGTTGGTATCTTCATACCGCTCAGCCGCATCGGTTAATGCTGCCAATCGCTTTTGTTCATTAATATTCAATTTCACTTCGCCTTTACGCATCAGCGTATCGATCTCTTGCATAGTCAACTCGTAAGCTTCTTCGCTGCCAATACGAAAAGAAGTTCCTGTTTTGTTAGCTGCAAGTGAGGCGGCAGCAGAAAGTTTTTTTGACTTGCCTGCTACCGCACTTGTTGTTTTAGACATATTTACAATTTTGGATCCGGTACCTGCGGATACCCTGCAGGCTGCCCACTTTCTTTTTGAGGTAGGGCAGTATAACCTTGCTCCTTTAAAGGTTGGAAAGCTTCACCTTGTCATATTCAGCATGAGTTCCCGCGAATCTGACATACACTACCGGTACGACGGTAAAAAAAATCCGGGCAATAATTCTATATTTATTGCCTCCCACATTAAAAACGTACAAATCATCCCCAACAGCATCAACTGTTCCGAAATCATTTTTCATATCAGAAAAATTTTTCCAACTGGCTTCTTTGCTGACCATATACCATCTCAGTAAAGAATCGGCAGCTTTGGGGACTTTGTCAATGAACTCATTAAGGGCCTTTTTACTGATTACCCTCATTCCTCTTATTTTAGTGATCAAAAGGCAAAGTTAAGGATCTAAAATTAAAATTTAGAAATTCTAAAAAAAAAATTTAGAATTTCAACCCGTTTTAACAAAAAAAATGGAAAGCTGCTTTTGCAACTTTCCATTACTAAGTAGTGGTCCCGCCAAGAATCGAACTTGGATCTAAAGTTTAGGAAACTTCTATTCTATCCATTGAACTACGGGACCCTTTTGAAAGGAGAAATAAGGAATATTTAATAAGAAATAAGGAAGTGAGAACAGCATGAATTTCAAAAACATTCACCTATTCACTCATTCACCCATTCACCCATTCACTTTCCCTCTTTTCGGACGGCAAAAGTAAGGTTTTTGCTTAATTTTTAAGCAAATGCTAAAAAGGTTTTCAATTTTATTTTTTACTACATGATGATGTTATTCACCGGCTGCACCCGGGCAGGTATCTCTTTTTCGCCGAGTATTTCCCTCAGGTCTATCTCTATGGTGCGGCAGATGGCCGTCATGGGGATGTCGTTTACGCCGTTCTCGAAAGGGTTTTCGCTGCGGTCGCCGATGAGTTCCATTACGTAAAACACCCACGATATTACCACACTCATAGGGATGGCCAGCCACACCCAGGAGTCGCCGCCGTATTTGGCCAGCTCACCGATGAGCCCAAAGGGCAGCACGGCCGCCAGCATCCATACAAAGGTTTCGCTGAAGTGGGCGTACTGCCGCGGGAAGGGGTACGATTTGATGCGCTCGCAGGCCCCCTGCTGATCGTACAACTGGGCAACAATATTACCCAATGCTACTTGCTTGTAACTGTCGATGCAGCCTTTGGACGCCAGGAAATTGATGTGCTCGTTTTGCTTTCGCAATATATGGGTGGCGGTATTGCTGCGGTTGTAAAGCGGTTCGGCCTCATCGCTGTGCAGGTAATGCTTGATCTCCTGCAGCAGGTTTTGGTTTACAAACGGGGTGTCTTCCGTAACGATATCGGTAAACGGATCATCTTTGATCTCCCATATCTGCCGCTGACGCAGTTGTATGCGCAGGGCATTGATGTAGGCGAGGTGGCGGTGTACGAGTATGCGCTTGTGCTCCTGCAGGGCTTCTTCGGTCATGCCCTCGCAGGGCTGCAGGTAATCGAGCAGCTGCACGGTAAAGCTGCGGCTAATGTTTACCAGGGCGCCCCATATCTTACGTGCCTCCCAGAGGCGCTCGTACGACGAGTTGTTTTTGAACCCTACGTAAAACGCCACCGCCGTACCCACCAGCCCTATAGGCACAAAGGGCAGCGCCAGAAAATGAAATCCCGCCAGTTCATACAGGCACACGATCACAATGGCGTACACCGAAAACATCATCAGCGGCTTCCAGGCAAAACGGATCACAAAATGAAGGGATAATTTACGTGCAGTATACATGGTAATGATTTTTAATAAAGGTAGAGAGTTTGCAAATTTGCCGCCAATTTTAAAAAGCACGGCCGGTTGGCAAGTTGCACTTTGTTCTCCCACATCATTCCTTATCTTTGCGCCCTAATTTTTTGACATCATGAAGTGGATGAACACACTAATAAAGTATCGTTTGTGGCTGGGTATCTTCCTGCTGGCTGCCGCCATATTTGTAAATTACCAGACCAGCTTCTGGCCTTCTTTTATCCTGTACCTGGTAGCGGTGGTGCTCATTGCAGGGCATTTCCTGTTTGGCCCCATGCGCCTCATACAGACCGCCATGGAAGATGGGGATATGGAAGGAGCTAAAAAAGTGGTGAACGGCATCATGTTCCCGCAGCTGCTCATCAAGCCGATGCGCTCGGTTTATTATACCATCAAGGGTAACCTGGCCATGGTAGACCAGGATTACGACAGTGCCGAAAAACACATGAAACAAAGTATCGCCCTGGGCGGCGGACAGCTGACCAAAGCAGCCGATGGCCCCAACAAATTACAAATGGGTATGCTGCAGATGCAGAAAGGAAATATCAAGGAAGCAGAATCTTATATCCGCCAGGCCATCCGTGCGGGCCTGCCCGACAGCGAAAACAACGCGGCGGCTTACCTGCAGCTTTGCTCGATCATGATGAACAAAAGGGAATTCCGTGCGGCAAAAGAATACTTTAAAAAAGCAAAAAGCTTTAAAGCTACTACGCCACAGATTGTAGATCAGATAAAACAGATTGAGAAATATATCACCCGGATGCCGGGGTAGAATGAAGAATTAAGAATTGATCGAAGCGAGTAGGGGATCACAGATTTCAAAAGGATAAAGGGGATTACACAGATTGTTTTTACTTCGTAAAAACGAAAATGCAGTTTATAAAAAGTTGACTGATCATTAAAAGTTCAACCTCTTATAAACTGCATTTTCATTTTGCGGTAGCAAAATAATCTGTGCAATCCCCTTTATCTTTCTATAATCCGTGATCCCCTTCCCCTATTCCTCAGGACCATCTTTCTGCAATCACTTTCCTGCGGAAATCAAAGATCCCTTTCAGCTTATTTCCTACAAAAAGTGCATTGGCGATATCGCCGAAGATCCAAAACGGGATCTTGTAATGTACAATGTCCGTCATTTCCACGCCGCCTTCCACTTCTTTGAAATGATGCTGATGGTGCCATAGGCTGTAGGGGCCAAAGCGTTGTTCATCTACAAAATATCTATGCTTTTCCACGTGCGTGATCTCCGTCATCCAATACATCGGGATGCCCAGCAAGGGCCGAACGGTATATTCGATCACCTGGCCCGCATAGATCTTATTTCCGCTGAAACGGGAAATGACCTTGAAGCCCATATCCTTTGGAGTGATGTCTTCTAAATTATCGGCGCTGCTGAAAAAATCCCATATTTCGGAGATGGGCGCGGGAATGATCTGCGTGGTTTGGAAAGAGTAGACTTTGCTCATGGTTAAAGCTAAACAAAGAATGGGGGATTTTGTTCGGGTAAAAAACTGTTATTGTTTAACAGAACTGTCATTGCTAAATGGTACCTTCATTGAGAGGCACGAAGCAATCTCCTGAGCAGCATCGGATACCTTTCAGGAGATGGCCGCACTTCGTTCGCAATGACTATTCTAAAGAGCAATGACGGTTCTGAATAATTACCTTTATCATTGCAGACCGATGAATATGCAATCGAATCCACTCAAACTAAAGTACGTTCCAAAAATATGGATGGTGCTGGTATTTTACCTGCTGCTGTTGGTGACCGTGTACCTGCTAATAGCCAGATCGCATCTCACCTACCGGCTGCCGATTGATTGGCTTAATAACACAGATATTTACAGTCATATTTCCAACTTTACCATCAGCTACAATCTGGTATCCATCATCGGTTTTATCTGGTTGCTGCAAGGGGTATCGATGCGGATAATTTCAATAGCATGCTTCGTCATCATCTCCTTGAATTTCATCTTCGAGCTTTTTATAACAGTGCTGAACACCCGGGATATGGTGGATGCGTATTATGGGGTTGGGGGTACGGCGATGGCGTATGTGTTTCTGCTGATCGCAAAAAAATGGGGATTGAAAGCATTTCCTTCGTCTCAACCATGATATCTTTCATCTCTTGAGTTGACATCTCACGAGATGTCAACTCAAGAGATGTCAACTCCAAATATCAGTATCTTTGAGACATGCAGAATTACCGCCAATCCCTCCAGCAAAAATTCACCGAGGAATACAACAAACTCAACGATCAGCAGCGCATCGCCGTAGATACCATCGAGGGGCCGGTGATGGTGATTGCAGGGCCGGGAACGGGCAAAACACAAATACTGGCCGCACGCATCGGCAAGATATTACTGGAGACCGATGCCCAGCCCGAAAATATCCTCTGCCTCACTTACACCGATGCGGGGGCCATCGCCATGCGCCGCCGCCTGCAGCAGTTCATTGGCGCCGATGCCTACAAAGTGAATATCTACACTTTCCATGCTTTTTGCAATGATGTGATACAGGACAACCTTTCGCTGTTTGAAAAAAATTCGCTAGATGCCATTTCCGAACTGGAAAATATTCAGCTGTTTAAAACACTGATAGACTCTTTCAAAAAAGATCATCCTCTCAAGCGCTACCGCGGCGATGTGTACTACGAGATCAATAACCTCCGCGGGCTTTTTTCTTCCATGAAAAGAGAAGGCTGGTCACCGGATTTCATCAACAAAAAAATTGATGAATACGTTGCCGATCTTCCGCTACGCGATGAATTTATTTACAAACGCAAATACAAACAATTCAATGCCGGTGACCTCAAGCTGGATAAGATCGAAGAAGAAAAAGAGAAAGCCGAAAAATTGCGCAGCGCCGTCAACGAATTTGAAAATTACCAGGCGCTGATGCGGCAGCGCAACCGCTACGATTTTGACGATATGATCAACTGGGTGATCCGTGTGTTTGAAGAAAACCCGAATGTGCTTTCCAATTACCAGGAAAAATTCCAATACATTTTAGTCGATGAGTTCCAGGATACCAGCGGTACGCAAAACCGCATCGTGGAGCTACTGATCAGCTTCTGGGACCAGCCGAATATTTTTGTAGTGGGTGATGATGACCAGAGCATCTATCGTTTCCAGGGAGCGAATGTGGAGAACATGCTCACGTTTGCCAACAACTATACGCAGGAATTGAAAACGGTAGTACTTACCAATAATTACCGAAGCACACAACCGATACTGGATATTTCCAAAACACTCATCAACCGAAATGAGGAGCGATTGGTAAAACAGATCCCCGGCCTGAGTAAGGAACTATTGGCTTCAAAAGATGGCTTGAAGGAACTGCTGCACGAGCCGGTGATCACCGAATACAATGCGGTAAAAGATGAAATGGCGGATATCACTTCACGGGTGGAAGCGCTGCTGCAGCAGCAGATCGCGCCGGGCAGGATAGCAGTCATTTACAAGGAAAATAAGTACGGCGAAGAACTGGCGACTTATTTCCGCTTGAAAAATATTCCCGTTTTCAGCAAGCGAAGCCTGAATATTTTAGAGCATCCTTTCGCCAAAAAAGTCATCAATATTTTACGTTACCTCAATGCCGAGCACGACATTCCTTATGGTGGCGATGAAATGTTGTTTGAAATATTACACTACGATTTTTACCATGTCACACCGATCGACATTGCAAAGCTGACGGTGGAAGTCAACAACAAAAGATACAACGGCGACCTCACTTCCATCCGGCGATTGCTGGCCGATAAAGCAGCATCTCCACCAAAAGACCTGTTCGACAAAGGATTGAAAGACGAGCTGAAAAACTTCAGTAATATGATGGAAACGCTGATCGGCGATGTATCCAACGTAACCCTCCAGCAGCTCTTCGAAAACATCATCCGCAATGCCGGCGTGCTTACCTACATCATGCAAAGCAAGGAAAAGATAGCATTGATGCAATTGCTGACGGCCTTGTTTGATTTCATCAAAGACGAAACTAGCCGCAATCCCTTCTTAACCCTGCAAGGCCTGATCGACATCATCGACCTGATGGAAAAAGAAGAGTTGCCATTGCCGATGCTGCAGGTGTCGGGCAGCGATAAAGGCGTGAACCTGCTGACGGCGCATGGCAGCAAGGGGCTGGAATTTGAATATGTATTTTTTGCCGGTGTCAATGCCGGTTCATGGGAGAAAAAACGCAAGCCGGCCGGTGGTTACAAACTGCCGGATACCATGTTTACTTCGCAACCCAAAGCCGGCGATGAGGAAGAATTGCGCAGGCTTTTTTACGTAGCGCTCACCCGTGCAGAAAAATATCTTTATATCTCTTATTCCAAATATAAAAATGATGGCAAGGAAATGGAACCATCGATGTTCATAGCAGAGATACAGGAACAGCATCAGCTCGACATACAAAAAGTGACGGTAAGTGAAGAAGAAATGCTGATCTTTCAGCAACTTCATTTTACGGCGCAGGCCCCGGAAATAGAGCGTTCGGAAGAAGATTTCATCACCGGCCTGCTCGAAAAATTCGTGATGAACGTGACGGCGTTGAGTGCTTATCTTGATTGCCCGCTGGGTTTTTATTATAAAAATCTGATCCGCATCCCTTCGGGGAAAAATGAGGCGACGGAGTTTGGTAGCGCCATTCACCATGCAGTGGAAAAACTGTTCCGCAAAATGCAGGATAGCAAAAAAGAAGTGTTTCCTCCAAAGGAAGAAATGGTGGCTGATTTTAAATGGTACATGAACAGGCACCGGGAGAATTTCACCCGCGAAGCATTTGCCCGCCGCATGGAATATGGCGAAGAAGTACTGCGCAATTATTACGACAAATATGTAAATACCTGGAATAAAGTGGTGGCAGTAGAACGCAATATCCGTGGTGTGGTGGTGAACAATGTACCGCTGAAAGGAAAGCTCGACAAACTGGAATTTGATGGAAAGAATGTGAACGTAGTGGATTACAAAAGTGGCAATATCGACAATGCCTTACCCAAACTAAAACCTCCGCACGACAAAGACCCGAACGGTGGCGACTACTGGCGGCAGGCTGTTTTTTATAAGATCCTCATCGATAATTACGAGCAAAAAGATTGGAATGTGATCAGCACCGAATTTGATTTCATTGAGCCGGATAAGAAAAAAGAATACCGCAAGGAAAAGATCGTGATCACGCCATCAGATACCGAAACGGTAAAACAACAGATCGCCGATACCTGGCAAAAGATCCAGAACCGTGAATTTTATACCGGCTGCGGAAAAGAAGATTGCCATTGGTGCAACTTTGTAAAAGATAATAAACTGGCGGTGGAGTTGCATGACCTGGAGGAAGAGCAGTAATTAATAATTAATAATGTATAATTAATAATTTTCACTGATTGTACTTTATCAAATAAAACAAACATTCTTCCCCTGACAGAATTATTCATTATTAATTATTAACTATTAATTGAAGTACCTTCACCCAAAAATTACCCCCTCATTCATGAAGCATAAGATAATAGTTTTCATAGCTATTGCATTTTCCATATATACCCTCAGCATTACCAACAGCGGATGTGCGCAGATAGGCATGCCTACCGGTGGCGACAGGGATTCACTGGCGCCGGTGCTGGTAAGGGCCAGTCCGGACCTGAAGGCCACCAATGTGCAGGGCAACAGAATCAGCCTTACTTTTAATGAATATGTGCAGGTAGAAGATGCGTTTAAAAATGTGCTGGTGACGCCGGTACCAAAAGGCAATCCTGAAATCCGTTTTAATCTAAAGACTGTAACCGTTCGATTGAAAGATTCGCTGCTGCCGAATACCACTTACAGCATCAATTTTGGCAACAGCATCCGGGATGTAAATGAAAATAATATTTACAAGGATTTCACGTATGTTTTTTCTACCGGCGACAGGATCGATTCACTGCAGCTGAGTGGAAAAGTCATCCTTGCCGAAACGGGCAAAACGGACAGCACACTGATGGTATTGCTCTACCGGAATGCCACGGATACTTCCGTAACCAAAAACCGGCCGGATTATATCGCAAGGGTGAATCCCGAAGGCAACTTTACGTTCAAATATCTTCCTGAAGGAAATTTCCGGGTGTATGCATTGAAAGATGGCGACGGAAATAAAAGCTATAATTCCAAAACCGAAATGTTTGGGTTTTTGCCCGATGACAAATCGATCACCATTGCTGAAACTGATAGTACCGCCAACGTTTTGCTTTACGCCTACGAACAGGAAAAGCCAAAACCAGTGGGCGCTACGGCTGCTGTACCAAAGCCTAAACTGGAAAAAAAGCTTCGTTACACCGGGCTGCCATCCAAGCAGGACCTGCTGAACCCATTGACGATAACGTTCAACAATCCGGTGACAGTTGATTCGCAAAAAATTTACCTGACAGATACCAATTACAACCGTATTCCCAATGTGAAATTTTCGATGGATAGTACGGATACACAGCTTACACTGGCAACCGATTGGAAGCCCGAAACTGATTATGTACTTTTTGTTGATAAGGAAATTGCTAAAGATTCGCTGGGAAATACACTGGCAAAAGGCGATACCATTCGTTTTGTTACAAAAAAGACGGAAGATTATGGCAGGATAGTCATGCGTTTCACCAATCTCGATCTTGGCAAAAATCCTGTACTGCAATTCCTGGAAGGTGAAACGGTAAAATATTCTTACCCGATCACTTCGCTGGAATGGAGCAACCAGCGTTTTCCACCGGGAGATTATGGCATCCGCATTTTATTTGATAATAACAAAAATGGCAAATGGGACCCGGGAGATTTTTCCAAAAAATTACAACCCGAAACAACGATCTTATTACCGCAGAAATTGGGGATAAAAGCAAATTGGGATAATGAGCGGGAGATTAAGTTGTGAGTTGTCAGATGTCAGTTGTCAGTTGTCAGCAGTTCTTTATACCACATTTTTTAAAACGACTGGAATTCACAATGACTCGAAGGTTGTAAGAAAGTTGTCATGAATGTACTCCTGACAACTGACATCTCACATCTGACAACTCTCCTAAGAAGCTTTCTTTTTACCGGAAGACAACAAAATAAACACCCCCGCTGCCATCGCCACCCCGCCTGCGTATATCGGCCAGCCAATGGATTTTTCTTCCTGTTTATTGATCTCTATAGGGCCTATCTGGGCTACTTTTTTTTCCTGGGTAAAACTGAAACCGCGGTAGACGAGCATCAGGATACCAAACCCGATCAATATTATTCCTAATACTTTCATATGTTAAGATTTGAGTGGTGAAATTATGGATGTTTCGTTGTTTTTTTTGCAATTGATTCTTCGATCCCTTTTTTCCGTTCATGATTATCCTTCGCTTCATCGATGGAGTGAGACTGCTGCAGGCTCTCTTCATTTTTTGTAAGGTTGCTGAGGCTGCTATAGTATTTCCGGATCACTTTCAATTCGTCTTCCGTCATGTTCTCTACGTTTACCAGCCGGTTGCTGGCAAATTCATGCGATGCCACCAGTTCGTTCAGCTTCAACTGTATGGCAAGCGATTCCTTGTTCTGTGATTTCTGTATCAGGAACACCATCAGGAAAGTAATGATGGTAGTACCCGTATTGATCACCAATTGCCATGTTTCTGAATAATGGAATACCGGGCCGCATGCGGCCCATAACAGCACTATGGAAAGCGCTCCGAAAAACCCGAACGTACTGCCTGCAATGGCAGTGGCTTTTGACGAAAATTTTTCAAAAAAACTTTTTTCCTGGTGTTCGATTTTCTTTTTCATTTTTAGTTTTGTTAATGGTTCCGATCGAACGCGCCAAAGGCACGTTCCTATATTCTTAATTCTTAATTCTTAATTCTTAATTCTTAATTCTTAATTGAATTACTATCCATTTACAATTTCCCCTCCATTCGGGTGTAGCACCTGACCTGTAATATAGGAGGAATCATTGCAGGCAAGAAAAAGGTAACTAGGCGCTACTTCCACCGGTTCGCCTGCCCGTTTCATGGGAGAATCACTTCCATGTTTGGCCACTTTTTTGGCTGTAAAGC
>Ga0247741_1001805_pt1 | contig 11936 bp, 10 predicted proteins | sample UWRJL213509R2_FD_180945 | JGI IMG/M metagenome (GOLD analysis project Ga0247741, IMG submission 180945) | Plant litter microbial communities from Arlington Agricultural Research Station in Wisconsin, United States - UWRJ-L213-509R-2 | ecosystem: Environmental > Terrestrial > Plant litter >...
CCGACATCCGCGACCCGGTGGGGCGCCATCTGCGCCGCATGCAGTTCGACCTGGAGGCGACCAGCGAAAAGCGGCTGATCTATTTCGCCGTCAACCGGCCGCGGGTGCGCTTCGACGCGGCGCGCGGCACCAGCTGGGGCTTCTTCTCGCTCAAGCTGACCATTCCCATCCTGGTCGGCACCGAGGAAAAGCGCGACAGCCTGACCATCGAGCTGGAAGTGCCGTTCGCCGCCACGCTCAAGAAGCCGACGGTGGTGCTGACCGACCGCTTCATCACGCTCAACTGGGGCGGCCTGATCGAGGCGCTGTCGATCCACGACGTGCTGCAGCGGTATGACAACAGCCTGAACTTCCAGAGCAAGGTGCAGTACGTCGGCCAGACCAAGGATCCGGTCGGCCGGCTGGCGCGCGCGCGCCTGGCGCCGGTGCAGCGCGTCCACCAGAACAACAGCGAGGACAACGACATGCTGCTGCTGATCCAGCGCATGAACGTCGAAGTCCTCTCCGAGGACGGCGATCCGGCCGAGCTGCCGGTCAACCAGAACGCGGTGGCGACCGACATGCTGCTCAAGGACCGCATCGACGTCATCGAGTGCGCGCTGATCCGCTACTTCGAGGGCCCGGAGATGCACGGCCGCAGCGACAAGGAAGCGGGGATCCGCAAGCAGCGGCTGATCGAGGTCCAGGCCGCCAACAAGCTGGAGAGCTTCCGCATCGACCTGCGGCTGGAGGATGCCGGCAAATACGACGACCTGTACTCGCGCCATGTGGCGGTATCGCGCGGCCACATCATCGACTGCCGCATCGCCAACGGCGAGGTGTTCGTCACGCAAGTACCGCCACCACCGGCGTCGAAGTCCAAGGGCTAAATTAGTTGAAATAATTTCGCAGAAGCTGTCACAGGCGGTGGAGTCGGCCCGTCTTACAGGTATAGAGAGCGCAATGGTGCGCGATCAAACCTGAAAGATGACATCATGAGCCATACCGCCCGTATTTCCTTCTTCGAACAAGCCCCCGCCAACCTGCACGCCATGATCGGCCTGTCGACGTCGGTCAAGAAAAGTTCGCTGGGCATACGTATCGTCGAGCTGGTCAACCTGCGCGTGTCGCAGATCAACGGCTGCGGCGTCTGCGTCGACATGCACTGGCGCGACCTGATCAAGCAAGGCGCCGAGCCGCGCCACCTGAACGCCATCGCCGGCTGGCGCGAAGCGCCGTTCTTCAGCGAGCGCGAGCGTGCCGCGCTGGGCTGGGCCGAAGCGGTCAACGCCCTGCCGCAGAAGGACGACACCGACGCCGCCTACGTCGAACTGCGCCAGCATTTCAACGACACCGAAACGGCCGAACTGGCCTACGCCATCGCCGTGATCAAGGGTTGGAACCTGATCAACCTGAGCCTGCGCAACCAGATCCCGGAAGTGCCGGCGCGGGGTTTCTAAGTAAAAAACAAAAGGCCCCGGCGCTTGCGCGTCAGGGCCTTTTTTTTGGATCCAGTGGTGGGACGGCGACAATCGCAAACCAAGCTGAGGACTGCATATTTCCTACATTTAATACCCCTCATGAAATATGTTACCCCTATAGTTACCCCTAAGCTATCGTGCTCAACAAGGAAGTGCATTCTGCCCCTTCGCCATGTTATCCAAAAGAAGGATTTCGCATGGGAAATAACGTACCGAAAAAGCCTAAAAAACCAGTCGACTCGCTAGAAGTCATTCGCGTCGAAGGACAACAGCTACTAGATACACTTAACTATATCGAGGAGCTGTACTTGCAGCTTGTTGGCATGGGCTTTACTTGGAGCGAGGTGTTCTTGCCCGAAGGAACTGTAGTGCGATTGGTCCATGAAAAAAAATATTACTATGCCATCGCAGACGTGAAGGGGCTTTGGGCTCACGGAGAGCTATACAGCCCTGAGAACTTCGTTCTGAACGTGTGTGGTCCAAGTCGCGACCCACTACGCGCCCTATGGATCAAAAAACCCGAAGCGACTGACTGGGAACTAGCCTACGATATGAAGCATGGAGCTACAGTACGCCGCATGCCATCCAGACGGCGTCCAAGGTAAATCGAGTAGAAGGCTGGCATTGATCTCAGTACATTTATGCCAGCCGCAACCAGACCCTTAGCTCTCTGCCATGCTTTTAACGATCTGATTAAAAGCATCTATGTAGTTTTTAGGCAGCGAGACATTCAAGCCGCTCGCCTTTTGCGCGTGCAACTGGAAACGTCCAAATTTCATGCTCGTTTGTTCGGCATCCATATCAAAGACGAAAGTTAGCGCCTCGCTGTAGTCGCAAGACAGCCCAGGCAGTCTGAGACAACCGAGCACTTTACGATCTGCACTACTTGCATCAAGAGCGTCTCCGCCTACAAATTTCAGACCGTTGTAAAAGCGAGATTCGCTTGCGTACACGTACTTCACTTCTACCGTCAACGCCTTGCTTACAGCCCTGCTCTTCTTATTTTTCGAAGCCACCAGCCTTGCTTTAATTACAGTTCCGTCCTTGTACGCGAATTCTAGCTGCGGCATCGGATAGAGAGTTGACGCATCGAACTCCGAAGTTGAGGGCTTGATGCGCCTGACCCATTCCGCAGTTGAGACTTCTCTTTGTTGGATTTCATGCGGCGAGGTGGCACAGCCACTTAGCGAAAAAAAGAAAATCGCAAGTACGAGTGGACGAACGCCTACGCGACGGAATCCTGTCGCATTCGATATAGCAAAAATTGAATTCATGATAAGTGGCGGTGAGAGCCTCAGCCGGGCTTTAGCAAAAGCTCCAACTCGTGAGGCATCGTTCAAAAAATATTCCGAAATGGAATATTCCAAAAGAGAATATAGCATGAACTTATGCTCTACGCTCAACGATATGAAGCCCTCCGCAGCCACTTGACAGCGCTCAGACATGATGCTGGGCTTACGCAAGTTGAGCTGGCCTCACGCCTAGGAAAAGGGCAAAGTTTCGTATCCAAGGTAGAAAGCGGAGAGCGATACCTTGATGTAATGGAGTTCATTGAATGGTGTGAAACGTGCGGCCATCCAGCCGCAGCCATCATTGAAAAAATCTAGTTGAAGCAGTGCCTAGAATTGATCAATTTTTAATTGCAATCAATTTCAAAATGGCGAAGAATTTGATCTAAGAGGCAGGAATTTTGTATCCACAAAAAATGCTTAGCGGAACCAAATAAATTTCAACACTATTTTCCACTACCGATTATAAATAGACCATTCTCTTGCAAGAAATCGCAGCCTTATTAGCTTTCCCTCCTTAATAGACTTTGGCCTTAAACCTCCTCTAAAAATTTACTGAAGGAAAAGTAGCTCTGCTATTTTTATTTTAGCCTCCGCCCATAGAATTTCCTTGTTGTACCAGCGCGGCGTGCATCTTTTTTCCAGTACATCCCTATATCTCTGTCGCCGTTTTCGATCTGCCAATACACTTAATGCAGTTTGCGCTCCAACGCTCTCACAGCGTCTGATAAATCTAATCCAGCTTTCCTCGCTAAATTGAGCGTAAGCATCGGCTACCGACACTATCGAAAAGCTTGATAACGGATTTTTGATAAACTCAATTTCCTGCATTGTCCCCAGCTTTCGAATTCTAAACTCCACTCGGGTACAGGTACGGAATACCCTTCTGGTGCGTCTTGCATCTCGACTATGACGGATGGCACGCTCAAATGCCTTATCATAAATCGTTAGTCTCTTAATACTGGTTTCGGAACCCAATACGAAAGCATTTAGAGAACCTCCATTCTCCTTGCGCTTAATTCCAATGGTAGCTGCGCTAGATGAAAATGTAAGTAACCGCTCAATCTTTAATTGGGGCAAATCAAACGTTACGTCAGCCCTTGTCACCTTAGCTGTCCTCCACCAAGTCTCTATGTCAGGTATACAGGCCGCTAGAACCTCAATAATCTGCCTAAATTGAGCCCTTTGGAGCCGAGCAGGATTCCACTCAAGCCTGAGGAAGCCTTTACCCGATGATTTCGGAAATACTTGAATTAGACACCTTGCCGATGGACCGTTCGGAACTGGAATAACTGCGTGCCATGCCGCATGGTAATGCTCATAGACCCTTCCTCCTCTGGCGGGTTCAAGAAGAAAACCTTGCTGACAAAGATGTGATAACGCCTCAGCCGCATTTTGCCAACTTCGCTCTTCGTTCGGCACTGAAAATGTCACACTAAATTTATCGATGAATACTGATGTACGACTTTCATGATGATACATATACCTACTATTTACTCACTTAACCTTCTTATAGAGATAAGTGCGCAATTATCTATTTTTCCCTAAATCCGCCTTTGAGGTTTTTTCCTTTATTGCCAAAAGCCCCCAAACCTCAAAGACGCTATTTGCATGCCCTTTCTAGCGACGTCGTCTGGCAATATTCTTTTGAACATAGGTAGCGGACTTCAGCGTACTTCTATTACTAACCCATACATTTATATCGCTGGCTCGCCACCCTACAGCACGAATCCCAATCGAAACACGTTCGGGGAAAGTCCCCTCCTTTATTGCGTTGTAAATACTAGACCGTGAAAGGCCAGTAACCGCTTTTACTTCTGGAAGGCGCAAAATCATATCCATAATACATTCTCCAATAATGTTCATTGAGGTCCAATAAACGACGGAGCGAATCATAAAATGATATTCAAATCGAAGTCAATCTATGGAGAAAAATATGAAAAATCCAGCAAAAATTTGCAATTAATTTCAAACTAAGTTCTTCCAGTGGAAGTTTGCAATCAATTTCAATCTCGTCTCGGTGAAGAGCCAGTTGCGCAAGATGGGTACCTCTAGCATCGTAGCCGCTCCTCAACTCTGATAAACTAGTAGCAACAAACGCGGGTTAGATCGAAAAATTACAAACTTGGAGAACATGCGCATGAGCAACATCCGTTCTATTGACATGATGTTTCTTGATGGCATTTTTGAAATGGGCAGCGGCTATGTCCTGAACTTTAATGACCGCACTTTTACCAGTTTTTTTGCAGACGAACTCAACATAGATATCGATGCGCCAATCTATGCGATCAATGGAAGCTCCAAGGCAAAGCGTCTACGGTGCTTCCTCCAGACGGTAGACAAGCCTACAGTGGTCCGCACGCTGAGTGCCCTATGGGAGTATCGCGAAGCTATAAGACAACATGCGGGCACATCAGAAAGTGTGCCAAACGCCCACGGTCGCCTTCTTACCCTAATCAATGCCTTAGAGGGAAAATCCAATGCAGCCCCTGCGTCAGCAACGGCCACACCTCCACCAGCACAAGCTTTCGACCGACAACTATTGGCACAACTCAAAGGTGAACTACTCGGTCTATCTCAGCTTGCGCCGCAGGCTAGAGGCTATGCCTTTGAGAAATTTTTAACGCGATTATTCAACGCCTATGGGCTATCCGCTAGAGAACCCTTTCGCTTAAAAGGTGAACAAATTGACGGAAGCTTTCAGTTCGCCAGTGAAACGTATTTACTAGAAGCCAAATGGGAAGGACAGCTGACTGGAGTGGCAGACCTTCATACCTTCCACGGCAAGATTGAGCAGAAAGCAGCCTGGACACGCGGCCTGTTTGTCAGCAATTGCGGCTTCACAGATGATGGGCTCGCGGCCTTCGGTAGAGGAAAACGTGTGATTTGTATGGATGGTTTAGATATCTACGATATGCTAGATCGAGAAGTCCCACTCAACCATGTTCTGGAGCGAAAAGTAAGGTCTGCCGCTGAAACTGGCTCTCCGTTTGTCCGCGTTCGCGATTTATTTCAGAAGAACTAATACCCTACATCCCACATCGACGTCATTTTGCATCAATTGCATTTAATATCATGACAATTAAAATACGTAAGAAAATAAAGACCGATCTTGAATATGACTTGCTCTATAAATGCGCCCAGACTTGTTGTGTTTGCAGAGTTTCCAAAAGTGTAGAAATTCATCATATTGATGAAAACCCTTCAAATAATGTGGAAGACAATTTAGTAGCAATTTGTAGGAACTGTCACGGTGACGCCCATACAACTCGAAAGCTTTCTCAGAATCTGACACCTGCGAAAATACTAAATTTTAAACAACGATGGGAGAAAGAAGTTTCTCAGAACGCATCTAAAGTGATGCTATCAACTTCTCATCAGGGTCTATCAAGCGCAATGTGGACCTACGTTAATCATCAGCGTCTTCCTGATGTCATGGATTCCCTACATGCTAAATTTGATCCATATCTATTGAATTATCTACACGGATCAGGCGTCGTCGATAAGAATGCCATTCCGACGTTTAAGCAGGCATCAGAAAAAACCGGACTAACAACTATCTACGATAGATTTGATTGGGATGATGGACGACGCCTTCATTCTCTTTACGCCAAAGCAATCGACTCTTTAATAGAAAAATCAGCGCCAATAGAACTAGGAGCAATCTGGACTAAGCGGGAAATCAACGCCATATTGAAGCCGGGAAGCTTGGCGTTTTGCATGCGTGGATTTAAATTTAAACGAGGACGTGAAGAAAATGGCGTAGAAAATCGAAAAGTCTATGCCCGAGCTCGCAATATTGAACTTCAGTTTCAGGTAAACACTAGGCACATGTTTGGGGACTCCGCGCTCTATGGATACGCTGGAAACATGTTTGCCACCGTATTGGTACTCATAAAAGATGTTTCACTTGAAAAAGGAATCACAATAATAAAAGCAACACCACTTGCAATGGGCGTTGGATTTATGCCGGATACTTACCTAACGCCGCACACACTAAAGTATGGCTGGGCACGGCATCGAAAGCCTATTCGCTCAAAAAAGATCGGCAACCGTAGGAAAGTGGAAACAATATAAAAGGTCCTCGGCGTATGCAATAACCAAGAACCTTTCCTGCATTAGAAATTGAAATCAATTGCAAAATCTATGCGACCAGCCCAAGTATACTGGATATAACTTCCTTAATTTCATGACGCTCCCCTGCCGGGTCAGGATATGCCGATCTTTGCAATATTCTCTCAGCGCTCATTTTGTGCCATATTTTTTCAATTACATCATCCGGTTTCATTCCCATAGCGTTACCGATAATTTTCTTTGCATCGCAAGTATCAGTAAAAACCACAATGGCACCGCTCTCTTCAAGTATTAAAGTTGGGCAAATGTAATTTTCAATTTCGCGCTTTTTAGTGGAATAGAAAGCACGCCCCAAGTTCTCCACCTCTCGCTTTCTCTTTTGGATAGATTTTACCTGAGATGGATCACCGCCAATGTCCGAGTCCAAAAATACACACCAAGGTAAACCCAGTTGCTCTGCAAGGCTCAATGTAACCCAATGTTTTATACTGCCACATCCACCTACAAGAATTGGGACCACTCCTAAATCTTCAAATGAATTCGCAATATGCCCCGCATCTTTGAGAGCAATAGCTGCGTGCCGAAGAAAAATAATGTCGGATTTCCCTTCAACTAAAACTACAGCCCTTGCGCGCTCCATCCCAGATTCAGGCAAAATACCTAAACTGTCGGCTGCTTCTTTGAGTACATTATTGTTGGGTAATTTAACTATAGGAACGCCGCGATCATCTTTTGTAATAAATCGGACACCTTCAGTTGGTATCAGACCAGCCAACGCAGGTACATGGGTGGTAACAATAATTTGACGGTTGGGCTGGTTTGATAGTGCAAGTAGTGCCTTCATTAGCAATACTTGGTAGTTTGGATGTTGGGAAGTTTCGGGTTCTTCAATTGCGTAAATCACCTTACGCTGCGAATTTGCTACTGCTTTTTCAGCCTCAGCTCTGAAGAAATTCAATAAAATCAAACGGCGAACTCCACTTCCGCGCTTGTTTATAGGTATTCCATTTTCACCATCTAGCGTAAAATTAAAAGTCCATTTTGGTTTTTCTCTGAAGCGTGGCTTGAGCTCATTGGCTAGCTCCGGGGCCATCTCCCTAAGCTTATCCAGAGTTCGGTTTGCTACATCTATAACGCTAGCTTCAACCTCTCGTTCCAAGTCGCTAATTCGGACGGCCAGCGCGGCTTGAGCGTCTTTTACCGCCTGCTGCAATGGATTCTTGGCCTCAGCATCGCCATCACTGCTTTCACGGTCTGATTTGAATAGCGCAAAAGTAGGCAACTGATCTTCGATTTTGGTCCAGATTGATTTGCTATCAGTAGATAACCCTTTATCCACATCCAATAAAGTATCCTGAAGAACAATCGGTTCGGCAGACTTGCGTATCGCGTGCCGCCAAAGCGACGCTACCCTCTTGTCAGCCACCTCCTTGTCCATGCCGCGTTCGGTACCAAGTTTCTTCAGCTCAGCGATTTTAAGGCTAAGTAAATTACTCAAGGCTGGATCGGCGGGATGTTGACAACGTATGAAGGTTTGCTCTTTTGCGCTACTAGCTTTAAATATTTTTACGATCTCGAAATTACCATTTTGGTTGAGCAAATACTCGGTTTCCAATGAGGTTTCGACGTTTTCATCCAATACTAATGCTGCCGGTACATCAGAAAATTCACAAGCTATCTCAAACTGGTCGGCACCTTCGGCTAGCGAAAAACAATTCATGTCGCCTTTATCTACCTTCACTCCATCTGAACCAAAAAAAATAGCAAGTGCTTCTAAGATGGTCGATTTACCATAATCATTTCGGCCAACTATCCCCGTGAGAGCCTCATCAATAGGAATGACGGTTTGTTCCCTGTACCCCCGAAAATTTGTGAGCTTAATCGAGCTGAGTTGCATTTGAGCACCATTTTTTTCCGTTATCAAGAGATTCAGAATAGCATCTTGCCGTGGCGGAAAACTCTCGATTTATCACTACGCTATGCGGCGAACTTCATAACATTGCTGTCAGCCAACTCGTCCAAATAGTCCGCCCAGTGTTGCATCATGCGCTTACGTTCTTTGAGGTGCTCAGCATAATTGTAGGCAGCCCTGATATCGTTGCGCTCGGCATGGGCCAGTTGGCGTTCTATTGCGTCGCGGTTCCATCCTTGCTCGTTAAGAACGGTACTCGCCATGCTGCGGAATCCATGACCGGTCATTTCTTCTTTTGTATAGCCCAGCCGACGTAATGCGGCGTTGATCGTATTTTCGCTCATTGGGCGACCATTAGTTCTTGCTCCGGTGAAGATGTATTTACCTCGGCCCGTCAGCAAATGAATTTCTTTAAGCACACCAATTGCTTGCTCTGACAAAGGAACAACATGAACCACCCGCATCTTCATCCGCTCTGCGGGGATACGCCATTCACTTTCGTCAAAGTTAATCTCCGACCACTCGGCCTTCCGCAGTTCGCCCGCCCGGACAAAAACCAACGGGGCAAGCCGTAACGCTGCCTGTGTTATGGGTTCGCCATCGTAGTCACGGATTGCGCGCATCAGTGCCCCGATGGCCTTCGGCTCTGTAATAGAGGGGTGATGTTTAACTTTTACGGATGCTAACGCGCCACGCAAGTCCGCACCTATATCTCGCTCAGCTCGTCCGGTGGCAATCCCGTATCTGAAAACCTGCCCGCAATTTTGTAGTGCGCGGTGGGCGGTCTCAACAGTTCCTTTCGCCTCGATCCGCCGTAGCACAGCAAGGAGCTCTTGCGCGGTAATGCTCGCAATTGGCCTAGCTCCTATATGTGGAAAAATGAGACGCTCTAGCCTACTCAGGATTTTCTCTGCATGTCCTTCGGTCCAGCTTGGAAGCAGTTTGGAAAACCATTCCCGAGCCACAACTTCAAAACTATTTGCCGCGTTAGTTTCAGCTGTGAGTTTTACCGCCTTCCTGTGGGAGCTAGGGTCGATACCTGCGGCAACCTGCTTCCGTGCCGAATCGCGTTTGTCTCGCGCATCTTTGAGGGACACTTCGGGGTAAGTCCCCATTGATAGCAGCTTTTCCTTACCCTCATAGCGATACTTGAAGCGCCACCATCTACCTCCGCTTGGTGTGATGATCAAGAAGAGACCACCTTCATCGAAGAGCTTGAATTGTTTGTCCGTAGGTTTGGCAGATCGGATAGCGATATCAGTTAAAGGCATGGGTTCGGGGTAACTGTTATAGATAGGGGTATGTTACCCCGGATGTTACCCCCGGAAATTTCTGGATGTCAATGATGTACAATGGACGTCCTGAAACAAAAAAGCCGCATTCTCATAGGGAGAGAAGCGGCTTTTTGAACTTCGGTGTACAACCTTAAACAATTTTGTGGTGGAGACGGCGGGAATCGAACCCGCGTCCGCAAGCACTCCACAGACAGTTCTACATACTTAGCACTATCATTTAATTTAACCGGTATGGCACGGATGTGCACGTTACATACAAGCGATTCACCTTAGATTTAACGCCGCTTCAAGTGACCCGTTGCAGCGCGATTCCCTGTAAATGACTCTTCAGCTTTTAACGGCCCGCCCCAGGGAAGAAGCGTTGAAGAGCTAACAGCAATTAAGCTGCCAGTGCGTACGAGTTATCGTTTGCAGTTAAGTTTTTTCTGGGTGTATTTACGAGGTAACCAGCCCTCGGTATGCCCTGCTCTGCTTTGCAACCCACGTCGAAACCAGGTCGTCCCCACAGACTTCTCATTCTACAGCACTTTGCCCCGCTCCGCAGCTTTACCGGGAACGCCGGTCAAACGCCCGTCATATTCGCCCGCTATGATGGCTTCACTAGCGCTCCCTGCGGGAGGCTACTACCGGCGCCGGCGGTCGGGAAATATACCGGCACCACTTTCTATTTCAGTAAAAATGCACGGCTTTGGCGAACATGCCGGCGATGCCCAGCAGACCGGCCAGCATGAGACCAACCAGCCATCGGAACTGGCGGTCATGGTCCCTGCGTTGCTCGTCGAGGCGATCGTGTACCCCCTGTATCGAAGCCATCAACTCCGTCCGCGTGCGCTCAATCTTGACGTCAATTAACTTGAAATTTTCAAGCATTTCCGCGCGTAGCCCATCGATTCGTGCATTGGACTCCCTGCGCAACTCTTCGATACGTGCCGAAACCTCTTCTTGCAGGCTTTCCATCCTCACAGCAAAGTCTCTTTGCTGATTATCCATCCGCGCAGAGAGTTCCTTGCGGTGGTCGTCAATCCGCGTAGAGAGCTCCTTGCGGTGGTCGTCAATCCGCGTAGAGAGCTCCTTGCGATGGTCGTCGATCCGCGCCGTGACTTCCCGGTGCAACTCGCTGATGCGCGCGTTGACCTCTTTGAAGCCGGCGTTCATTTCCTGCCGTACGGTGTCGATGGTGGCGTCCATATCTCTATCCTCGGCGGCACGATTGCCCATGTCAAGCGCGGCTGTTGGCATATCGTTCATCGCGGGCTCCTCGTCCATCTGCGATGCTAGCCCGGTCCCGCGCTGGTCGTTTGACGCCGCTCAACCGTGCGCGGGCGGTTATCTGTTGCAATGCAACACAAAACCGCCCGACTCCTATGCCAAAAGTGAGGAAGGGTATGAGAATTCTGATGGATCGTCCGACCGCTGCATTAAAATGACAGTGTCATCATTCCAGCGCCAGCCCACGCCCATGCCCGACGCCGCCGTCATCGATGCGCCTAGCCCGAAGAAACGCGGGCGGCCCCACAAGGGGGAAGGCGGCGGCCTGCGCGCCGAATTGATCGAGAAGTCGGCCCAGCTGTTCCGCCTCAAGGGCTACGACAGCACCACCGTGCGCGACATCGCCGCCGCCGCCGGCATCCAGGCCGGCAGCTGGTTCTACCATTTCAAGTCCAAGCAGGACATCCTCGAAGCGATCATGGAACAGGGCCTGCGGCGCTCGCTGGCCGAAATCGAAGCCATCGCCGAAGAGCCGCTGCCACCGCACACCATGCTGCACCGCCTGGTCGAAGCCCACCTGCACACGCTGCTGGCGCCCGACCACCATTTCATCGCCGTGCTGCTGTACGAGTGGCGCTCGCTCGACGAACCGTCGCGCCTGCGCCTGGTGGCGCTGAAGGACCGCTACGAGGCGGTG
>Ga0247741_1001806_pt1 | contig 11931 bp, 13 predicted proteins | sample UWRJL213509R2_FD_180945 | JGI IMG/M metagenome (GOLD analysis project Ga0247741, IMG submission 180945) | Plant litter microbial communities from Arlington Agricultural Research Station in Wisconsin, United States - UWRJ-L213-509R-2 | ecosystem: Environmental > Terrestrial > Plant litter >...
AATTGTAGTCTAAGGGGTGTACGTAGCGCTACCCATTACCCGCACATTCTCACGTACAACAGGTGGCACGCGTTGGAACCGTATGTTGTACGTGTTTGGTACAACATACATATTGACGCCTGTCCCGCTTATATATACTATACGCCATGGTCTTCTCTCCCGCCTTCCTGAGCCAGGTACAGTCGGACAGCAGAGTAAGCGTTTGTTCTCTTCTCCCGTAGTTCTCGGGCTAGGGTCCATATTTCCCATACGTTGAACTTTGCGTTATAGATGGCTGGAGGGTCACTCAAGACCTTGATTCTTGTTTGGGCCGAATGCAAACGTTTATTGTCGAGGAAAATCCGGAGAGGACTGAAAGGTGCACATAGTGATAGGCAGTGACTGCAACGCGATTTTTCCTTTGACACGATCACCAAGTATTATAAACATAAGTAATATCTCACGGTGATAGAAGATATGCGTACGTAGACTTTTAAAATATGCAGAGGTACGAACGGGAAGAGCTGAAGTAGGTCACATATAGTGTGAAGATACTTTTATAACCCAGAGAGCCAACGAAATCCACAGAATACCAGTACGAACCAAAGTCATGGCAGATATGTACACACGCAACGCTAAGCTGAGATGAACGTCTTGCTGCTCTAATCCAGTAGTTCGCTTTTGTCCATGCAACTTGAAGGTCATGGGCTCAAAATTCCAGATCAGAAGGGGAGGAAAAGGTGATACAGTAATAAGCACGGAGTGAGGTATCCTTTCTCAGCGTTGTAAGACGAAAATCAAAGATAGGTGTGGTTGGGAATAACGGCGATGGATGATCATATCGACAACCGCGTCTTCAGAGCACTGTGAGGTCGAAGTATCCAACAATGGCGCAAGAGGAGAGAAAGAGTGAGTTGGGATCGGATAGCAACTGTGAGCATTTTATGGGGAATTATAGAAGGAGCAAGAGACAAAAAATTATCATAGGGACAAAAATCGAGTGTCCAAAAACAACGGCAATGGACGACTTGATATCGTCAGCTTCGGGAAGATTGGTCGCAATAATGGAAATGGCATTTTCACCTTCGGCGATGCAGTTATCAACGACTTCTGCTACCGTGCAGAGGGCTGGCGAGTCGACGAGCATTCACGTTTCGTCGCCAATCTAACAGGCGATGGAAAGGCTAATATCATTGGATGGGGGGATTTGGGGGTTTACGCGTTGTTTAAAATTCGGGTCGATCAACTGGCCATGGGTCGTCGACAACTTTTGTACCGGGTCGGAAGTACGCTCTTTGCGGGTCTAATGCCACTCGCCGCTTCGAAAATGACTTGGTGAATTTCGCTGCATCAACAGCCCCCAAAGTTCCAGTTTATATAAAATTTAGCACTCTTAATACTCTGTAAAAGTTAAGATAAAATTGTTTCAATATATTTTTGGACTATTGCGGGAAAAGATTGTATATGAGTGATCATCGATCATCGTCGAGTCTCCCTGATGTTCATTACTGTGGGATAACAGCTGCAGACCCGAGGCATTATAAAGCACAGGTGAGTACCTGAAGAGCATATGCTTCCACTCTCTTAGATGGTTCGTGGGCCAAAGAAAGCGCTGACATTGCGTTCGCCCATTGATGCGGCTAGTGGTACACCGTGACCTTATGACTGGTCTCCAAAGCCCTGTCCCTGACATTCATCGTTTCCTATGCATCTGATTCGAACCTGAATAGACTCTCTATGTTACCATCATTGTTGGGGGGGGGGGGGGTTAACCAGCATGGTCCATTCACTGAACACCGGGGTCCGGGAGCTGTCCGAGAGTGGTTTTGTCCGCTCCTTCGTCCCGGGACATGCAGCGCAGGCCTAGACGAGCTATCCTCGAGGGGACGTCTATCAATAGGTTGCTAATGCACGCCAGCTGGAATAGCTGGATCGACCCGATGAAACTATCTACGTACAAAGGCTAAATAAATTTCTACCAAGTATATATTGGCGAGGTCGACAGGACTTGAAGTAGAGGAAAATATTTCTGATTCCTTTTTTTTGAGCTTGAATATTTGAGGATTTCCTGTCGACGTAGATGCATTTGGGTCGTCCACTAAACTGCCATCAGAGGCGGGCCGCTATGTCCGCCACACCACCGTTTTCGTGAATATCGACAACGACGAGGAGCTGCACTAGCACTGAGGTGCAGTTATACACTCGTTAGGTGCTCTAAGGATGCGGATAACTGTTATTTATTATTTAGGAAGAGATTCAGTGCCGGAACATTGCGTTTTTGGCTGGATGCGCTCGGGTGTGGATGGATGGATATCTATACTTGGAGAGTAGGTAGACGAAGGTGATTTCCAGATACCTTTGGAAGTGGAGTGTTGGTTGATCGGAGTAGCCCTGCAGCACGGCGCAGATGGTCTATTCATTAATTGCAACTCGAGATTATGATTACTATTCATTCGACTGTGCATCTTTTGAGAGGAATGGGCAGGAGGCATAGCAAGTGACTAGGTTTTTTAGACCAGAGTAGCCTGATTTTCGTAGATCATGGTGGTGGTTGATGATTCGGGGAGTTGCTAATTCTTCCTTCATTTTTAGACTCTCGCTTAAAGGACTCTTTTCAGCACTCTGAGACAACTATGGGCTATACATCTATTACCGTGCAAAATTACGAGGTGCTGGATATCTCTGAGTGAAGAATATCCGCCAAAGGTCAAATATTGTCAAATTCCCTCAGCTGTGATGATAATAATTACCAAGTGCTACGCATGAAGACGGATCATCTGCATGAACCTGGATAAAGTAAGGCACTTGCTTCAGCCTCGTCACCCACTCCAGACGCACTGATTTTTTATTCAGAACAACCAAGTCATAAACAAGACCTAGTCCTTAGTGAAATCAATGAATCTACTAACCGCCGCCGAACTGGCACTAGACGACCTGCCCACTTCCGCTATGAAATCATCCTCATCTTCAGTATCAGATATCTCCACTACACCAAGGAAATTAGTTGGACAGTGCCGAGGCAGCGCGGAAGTGTCAACCTCGTCGTCTGATATTTCGAATATACCTAAGAAGGTGGTTGTAGCTTGGGAGGTTATTTTTGGTGATTCAGCGCCTGAAGATGGTGAATTGTTGTGCTTCGAGTCGTTGTCATCGTCGTAGTAATGTTCAAAGATGTCAAAACTGTTGAGAGACCCAATTTTCTCTACTGGTTTCGCAGAAGAAACTGAAGGAGTAGCAGAAGCTACTATGGACGACCCAGGTGTCACGGGTGTCGTTGGCAGGGAATATGTGTTAAACACAACGGCAGACGGCTGCAATGACGGCGATAAGAAAGATGCTGATCAAAAAGTTTTTGAGAACATGTACCTTGCCCGCATGCGATCTAGTTTTAGTGGATCGACGCTTCTCCGTGAGATGAGGGAGCCAGTGCGCAAGGAGAACGACAGGTGCTTGCATTTGCACAGACAACGGTGCAGACTTGTTCTCGTGGTTGGAAAACTTACTTCGACGATTTTGAGGATATATTGGAATAGAAGACGTAAGGGAGCTGATGTCGACGCGAACTGAGTAGCGGTGGAGATCAACATCGTTGGTGAATTCATCTGACTTCGGCAGACGACGCGCGGTAGAGTAGGAAGACGGCTTCACCAGTGCAATACTTGATTTCCCATAGGACTCGAACTAAAGCATAGAGAAGATTAGCCCAGGCCGTCATTGAACCAATCCAGCACATACTTCGAGTAACTGACGAAAGCACACCCCCGTCCACACTCTAGACACTAACTTGTTTGATATTACACTAGTGTCCCACGAGAAGCTTCGGTTGCAAAGGCTTGCCAACTCTGTAATGTTGGCATTGCGGGACGACCAAATTGATCGGCCGAGGTTATCGAAGGTAGACACAAGAGGTTGAGTGTAAAGACGAATGATCTTAACATCTGGGAAACCAGATGAGACTCGGCGCGATAATAAAGGGTGCCGATGGTTGAGATACCCGCTGCTGTTCGTATCGAGTTCTTTGCGAAGTTCTTCGCGCCAGGTTTGAAGATATTTCAATAACTCCTTCTCTGACATCCCAAAAGACGCGTGCAGTAAGGAATCACCAAGACCGCTGCGAGCGAGGCCATGAGCGATTGTCCCACCACAGCCAGGAAGTCCGGGCTGGTCGACTGATCAGCGATTTGCGTAAATGTGTCACATTAGCCACTCACTCCATAGTCACCACCGTTCAGCAAAGCAAGTAGCAAAAGGCCCCCGTCAGTGAGAGAAACAGAAGGATTGGTGTAGATATCGTTCCGTTGGTAAACCCTCACGGTGTTTTTGTCCTTTGTATCACTAAGAGTACGTGTCAGATTTATCTCAATAAAAATAGCATTGCATCTACCTCATCAGTACCGTCGTGGCTCCAAAAATGAGGACGTCACTATCCGAGGTAAGGACGGCATCGATAAAGCCAAGCTTATTGAGGTATGCAAGCTCAGCCTCAGCTTCACCTGGAGCCTATTGAAATGAGTCCCAACCGAAGTTCCAACGAATGTGTAACGTACATAATGGGAATGAAACCCAAACGCATCAATGAACGCGATGAAGCGCTCAGTAATCCAGTGGGCCTCTCCTGAGACTTTCTGGCCTCGCTTTGATTTGGGACGCCCTACACCGTCAAAGACAAAAACAGGGATGAGACATAATTTCAAGAGATTTGCAAGCCGGTAGAACAATGTTCTAAGTTCTGGATTCTCGCCCATTTGGGCGTGACGGCACTTGAAGAAGGCTGCCTGACACTCATGCATCCAGATGCTGAAGATTTTAGTCCTGATAGTCATACTGAATGTGGTGGGCCTACCTGGCGTCAATGCCAACGACTATGGGACGGATAGAAGGTCCGGTGTCTTGCCTATGGATAGACTTGGACAGAGCATAGATTGCCAGATCTTGAGATATTTCACAATGGCCGACAATCTGTGGACGGCGGAAGGTCTTAGCAACTCGCTGTTTCATAGAAGATATAACGAACCCTCCAGAGACCAGGTACGCCCATGAGTGCGGTGTAAGTGTTGGTTGCGAGAAAACAAGGGCTCCAGAAGTCGAGCTTATGTGTAGGCCTACCCAGTAAATTTTAAACGTTTTCCGAGTCAGAATGATAGGCCTTCGAGGTGCCGTGCAAAGTTTAAAGACTTTCCAATTCGAAGCCCAATGTTTCGGCTCTTTTATGACATGGAGGATAGCTTTGCTGGACGTAGATGAATCTCTTATTGTAACAGTGAGCGTTCCAGGGTATCTTTGCAAACAATGATAATGGAGATAATGGATTCTGACCGATCAATATTCACCTTGCACATATGAGCAACGTGCATCAGAGCGAATCGAATAATGTAAAGCCGCTTACAGCCTGGCGGATGTATTTCTCGCCCTCGAACCATGAAGACAGAAGAGGCTACGTCCTTCAAGCCCTGAGCCCAGTAGTGTACGTATTTTGTAGAATAACCGATTTTATAGCCGCGCGGCGTGATGAACGCAATGTCGAAAAGGACTGTGGCGTGGAAAAGGAACTTCTCTTGGTACGTCAATCGACGGTGAGGCCGCCCAGCACTTCGCCAATCGGCTCGCGATCATAAGGCCTTCTTGCAATCACCACCCCAGAGTTAACGTCGATGCGTTGAAATTCTCTTCATTGACGCCCGAATTGCGTGAGGTAAGTTGTTTAACCTTAAGCGGTGGAACCGTGGCCCGCAACCTTTGTGAAGGACAATAAGTACCGGAGACGAAAGTTCGTGTTCGATACTTTCTCGCGTCTCTCGATATCCAATAATGCAGGTAAGTAAAATGAGATCACTGAATGCTATATCCCCTGATCAGCCACTAGCGTAACGACAAGCAGAAGGCTTTTGTGGCAACATTGGCACCTCACTTTATGGACGCCGCGTCCACCGACAATGCGGACATTTTCATAGACTGTTTCTTCAAAATATACACCAAAAAATTCGCTATTCCCAATCAAGAGGACTATGAGGTCCTTCAAGAGGTAACCCGTTTATTTGCTTCGCATTATGACAGTATCTAACGGCCTCTTTGTAAACCCAGTATTTTCGGGCTGGTATTGAACATATCGTAATGGAAAATATCGTCGACGCAAAACAAGCCTCCGGTGGGTGGTTAGATCATCTTGAGTCGCAATGCCGCGCTCTGCAAGACGAGGTAAGGTTCATTATTGCTCTCATTTGCATGTACACGTTCTGACATCCGCTGCGTAGGTCCCCGACGCCGTCGGGCTTTTAGACTTGAACGATATCAAACTGAAGGCCGAGAAGAATGCCGCTGACCATGCTAGAAACGAGAGGTTGGAAAATGAGATCGTCGAAAAGGAGTACAAGGAGAGTAGAAAGCGACAGGGGTATCTTGATTGCAATTGCGAGGGAAGTATCGGTTATGATGATGACGGTGAGATCAGGCATGAAGGCCTGGGATGTACCTTCGGAGATGACTCGTCCGATGAGTGAGGTTCATATTCGTTGTCTAAATTTCTTGATATGTACATCTTGTCTTCAGCGCTGATCGGGAATTTTTGCAAATGTGATGTTAAAGTTGTTCTCAGGTCGTCCTTATTTCTTTAGAATCCTCTACTGCGTAATCTGGCTTATTTCTCATCTGTGGGTGGCGCGTAAATATCTCTAAAGAGCTACCAGATAAACTGTTCGGTGGATTCCGAATAGTTTAGCTTTAGCCGTCGCACGTGATTTCGGAACGCGGTGTTTAGCGCGGGCGGTTGAGAATGGGCGCTATGAGAACCACGTTGCAGGGAAGTCAAACCGCCAGAGGCCTGAGCGCTTGGGGAGCCAAGGAGGGCTGTCCGAGCCGGATGCTAAGTTGCTGTAGCAAACACTAAAGGGATTAGATGGGTGGGATCGAAAAAAGAGAGGCGGGTCTTGACGCGTGAGGATTAGCGACTCGTGAAAATGAAACGTACAAAATTGATGAGTCCAAATTGATGCAGAATTAGTAGGACCTCATCAAGAGACCTTATCTTCAACAATTTCGTGATTTCTCTATTTTCATGCAACCACTGCCGGAAAATCACTGCTGGCCGCCCTTCCTCTTACGCATGATTAGTTCGCAAAAACAATCACCGTGGCATAGCGATGATCGAATATTGAATAGATAAACAACGAAGGTGAAAGTGGACACGCCAAATATACGCCCAATGTACTCGCCTCACGTCAGTCCTACAGGCAGCGTCGACAAGTCTATACGCCTTCCTTTTCTAGGTTTCCAGATTGATTAGTGGCGGAGACAAAGGAGGTCAACCATGTAAGCTACTTTAAGCCATCAAGTTGGCAAACTGACCAATGACCCCATGTATTCAGACCCGGAAACTTACCACTTGGGAAACTTCCCATAGGCACCCAGCAGCCTTGTGGGGGCAGCCGGATTTGAGCCGGATGCCAGCTGTGATGGGCGGGAATAGTAAACACATGTAAACATCACACCAAATGGTGCTCAGGATGGTTTGCTTGTCGTTGCGGGCGCATGGGGCACATTTTTTGGGGGCGGGGGGTGCCAATAGGGTCCTAATATTATCCCTGATTTTTTCCGCCCTTGAGCGCCACCTACAGGGGGCGGGATGGGGTGGATTAGGCAGGGGACATTTGGATAATGTTGCAATAAAAGTGTGCGCGTGCTAAAAATAGATCTGACAGGTCCTGTCAATCACGGATCCGCTCCCGGGATTCGGAGCGCTCTAGATATCATGATGTCACTGCTGTCAGCGCTTTGGAATTGGAATTGGGCGCTTTCGGGCACATCGGCGATGTCATTCCTGTAGTTTACGGTGCTGGTCACTGTTGGGCGCTTATGCTCCTCGGGTACCATTGGGGGCGGAAATTTAGCGTACATTCCACTTCTATGGGATGAATAGTCCCATCTGGGGTGTTTTGGCGCCCCAGGGGGAGCGGGATGGGGTGCAATCGAAAAACCCGGCAGTGGCAGGACTCCGGGACCCCAGAACCCCTCCTGAGCGCCCGTGCAGTAATAGAGCGCCCATTGTCCTGGCCTTGCGCGTCGCGTCCACCCGAATCATGGTCTATACATTGGATTAGTGTTACTAAGTAGCATCATTAAATAGTATTACAATGATGTCAGACATCCCTAAATGCAAGAAATCAGCTCTGAAATACACTTCCGAGACCTTGAGCGCTCGAATTCAACAATTGCCTTTTCAGGAACTTGTCGTTTTGGTTTTGAGACTGGCATTCTGCGAGCTGTAATCATATATGTGGCCTTATGAATTTAATAGACAGAGTACTCATATATAACAGAAAGTAGGTTTAACTTATCTATATATAAAAAACGAACTGACATGACCTCTCCTGGGTCAAGGCTTGGTTTTGCAGGACAAATTCATTTCTCTATATACTGGTACAAGCAAGCTACGTACGAGTTACCTATGGATAATCTAATATACTTAATAAGGGCGTATATCTATTATCAAGCACGGAATGTGGCTTCTGCTACCCGCTCGCCTAACGGCATAAGTTCATCGAACGCGATACGCGAATGAGCGGATATGGTGGCCGCTGGCCAACCCACTCCCATTGAACGCAGGATGCGAACGACGGGTGGAGATGGCAATCAGCACTCACCCATCAAACAACAGGTGAGGGTGGTGGCCGCCACAGCACAAACTCACCGAACGCGAGATACGAACGAGAGGATGGTGGCTGCCCACCCAGCCGAACACGAGACGTGAACAACGGGTGGAGGTGCTGCCCGGTACGGCACAACCTCACCGAACGCGAGACGTGAACGAGAGGCAATGGTGGCCGCATACTCATCAAACCCCAGGTGCGAACGACAGGCGGAGGGGCTGCCTGGCACGGCACAACCCCTCACCAAACGCGATACGCAACTGATGGCGAATGAGAGGAGGATCTAGCTAGCACACACTCATCGAACGCGACACGCGAACGAGAGGAGGGCGCGGCTGGCACGAATGCGGCATATGAGTGGGGGTAACACCTCCACGCCCCGCCGAGAGAGACGAGGAGGTGGTGGTGCAGCTGTCTCCTGCCGATGGTCGATGGTCGTAGTGACGAGGTGGCAAGATGGTTGTTGAGTTGCCTTTCCGCTGTTAGCGAGGGAACAGCGGAGGTGGTTGGGTGTTGACGACAGGTGTTGGCCGCGTCCGCCTCGATCGCGAGATGGCCTTCGTCACCTCTTCCATCCTGCAATGGGGTCAACACCCCCACTGACCACTACCCCATGCCTCACGTCAGCGCCAATCCCCTCCTACGAGCGCTCGGGTCGTCCTGCTGGGTGCCGATGCAGGTGGTGGCGCCACGCTCACATCCCGACGTGAGGGGAGGAGGGCGGTGGGGGCTTGTCTTCGCTATCCGAGATGTCGTGTCGGTGTGCAACCACCCTGAGCCGAAAGCCACTCGCTCAACTTGCACGGGTGCTGGCGCCGCCCTAGAAGAGGGGAGGTATGCGGCGGCTGTTCTTCATCGCTTGGACGTGCGGAGGCGGGCGGAGCTGGGGGGTGACGTTTCTCCGTAGTCTGGTCGTGATCGTGATGAACAAAAGTTCTTCCGGACCACGGAAGGTCAGGAAGAAGTAGACACTCGTCGATGATGATCGACGAGTGTCTACGTAACCTATAACACTTATATTCGTCAGTAATATACCATTATGAAGTTACTTACCTCTTTTTTTAAGAGCCCTTAGGGGTGGCCAAACGGCAGAGAGAGTGGGAGAGGTAGAGTGAGTAAGAGAGTGGTGGTTGCTGAGGAAGACCGAACCATCGTTGATGGCAGCGCGTGGCTGTGGGACTTGCTCTGGGCGGACGGCCCGCTGCCTCCGAGATGCCCGAACATCGTTTTGGACATCGTTGAAAGGTATTGCAAGATATATGCCAGTAATATAAATTGTATTTAGCTTTATGCTGTCGTATAGAGATGTAATGTAGCTTAATTTAATTATATTCTATTATACCTGAGGTCTGTAAGGATCTCCGAAAAAGATGAGTAGGATAATCAAGTCGAAATGGGCACACCTCCACGATACTTCTTATTTCCTCAGAGCTGAGCCACATCGCAGCAAAAAAATACCTAGAGTACCTATATTTTATATTCTAGCTGCAAAATATATAGAAATAATAGAGATCGGGAAAGTTTTGAGGCTTAAATATGCGATGGAACATGCGTCAAGCGACGTCGATCACCTCGCATAGCTCGATTTCGGATTCTGGGACCCAACTCATCTCTACTCGCCCTAATAATTGGATTTATATGTTCAGTTAAATTATGTGTATTACCCAGCTAATTTACCTAAGCAAACTTTACTCGCAATGCCCAGTGGCGACGTTTCGAACAATGTCTGGAGCAGCTCGGACACGCCGGATCAACGGACCGCTCAGCCAGACACGTTCATCAACAATGGCTCGGCTCATCCTTCGTTCCCAACCACCACTCCCCCTTTCCTGTCCACTCCCGCGTCTTTCCCGGTCTCGAAAAGGTGAGTAATTAGGTTTCATAACTTATTACATGTGCTACTAACAACAACTTTTACAGGTACAAAGCACCACACTCGTCGACCATTCGTCGACGAGTGTCACCAAGCGGCCTGGGGCAGTGGGTTTTGACCGCAGGCGCTCACGGACGACGAAGAACTGCCGCCGCTCGCCTCTTCCCCTCTCGTAGGGATGTGAGGATGGCGCCACCATCCGCGCAAGTTAAGCGGGTGGTTTCTCGTCCCACCACGGTACCCACCACGTCCGCTGTTCCCTCACCAACGGCGAAAAGTCAGCAACGACGTTGCCACCGTCCAACTCCTGCTCGACTACCTCGCCACCACGACCATCAATTGGGGGATGACCGCCGTCAGGAAACGATTGCGATATACGAGAACACCAGCACCGACGATTACGACCGCCGTCGTCCTCAACTACGATTGTAGCAAATTCCAGGCGGCCAGCAAATGACAGCAGGTGTCATCCTGCATCAGCAGGAAGCAGGGGCAGGAGTACTGTACAAGCGTCGTCGAAGTCGCGGTGTGCCAACCGTGTCCTCTTCGTGTTCGATGAGGGTGTGGTGTGCCAGCTGGGTCGTCCTCTCATTCGCATATCGCGTTCGATGATGGTATGCCAGCCGTGTCCTCACGTTCGATGAGGGTGTACTAGCTGCGTCCTCCTCTCGTTCGATGAAGGCGTCCCGGCCGTGTTCTCTTCTTTTGCGTATCGCGATTGATGAGGGTGTGCCAACCGCGTCCTCCTCTCATTCGCGTTCGATGAGGGTGCAGTGCCAGCCACATCCTCCTCTCGTTCGCGTATCGAGTTCGATGAGGGTGTTTATGGCGGGTGCGTCTGGCGATGCCACCCTCATTTACACCTCGCGTTTAAGGGGGGATTACCACTACCACTTCACCTCCCCACCTCCAGTTCACATCCACCAAGGGCACAGACGAGGATGACTGCAGCGGTGTAATCACATTCGCGAAGTCGTTCTCCATGTACGCAAGCGATGTTGTATGCGTCGAAGAGATTTGGCAGATCGAGAACGAGTATAGTTAGTAGATGTGAAAGCGTACAGTTGCGCTTCATGGTTAGTGTGAGCTTAGGTAGCGTACATACATAGAGTCGTATAGCAGAATATACTGAAATTTGAACACCACACCCTTTGACCTATCATGGATCATGCCAGTCATTTTTTTGGGCTATCACTCAATCTCTAGATATGTAGAATTCAGGTCTGCTGAGTTTACAGGACTGTATAATGCTACGGCTTGTGTAACACTTGTTTTCGAATCCGCGCTGAAAACTGAACATTCCGGAAAAGGAAATTCTTGAAAACATGGGCATTCAAGGCCCGGAAGGTGTTTCCAAGTGAATGTCCAGGGACAATATTCTATCTTAATCATGTTGAAGTAAGCTATTGTATCCAATTGAGGGGGAAAGTACGCATG
>Ga0247741_1001808_pt1 | contig 11923 bp, 18 predicted proteins | sample UWRJL213509R2_FD_180945 | JGI IMG/M metagenome (GOLD analysis project Ga0247741, IMG submission 180945) | Plant litter microbial communities from Arlington Agricultural Research Station in Wisconsin, United States - UWRJ-L213-509R-2 | ecosystem: Environmental > Terrestrial > Plant litter >...
CTGGTCCTGGTGCGAAGCAGTGGTTAGGCGCTCAGGATCTAGTCAAGATCCAGATCACCGAACCTTCTTCTCTGTCGTCTGTCGTCCCCGCATCTCACCCCGCTCTCTCCTACCCTCCAATAGTCTCTACTGTAACCATCCCCAGCTCAGCCAGTTCCTTTTTGTCTGGTCTCCACGTCGACCATGACTGCACGCTTACATCGCCACCTTGTTTTGAAGCGTCTCTCCCTCCATCTCCCACTCCGGTTCTTGATCTTAACATTGAAGATAACGGCTTCTTGTCCAAGATCAAGTCCCATATCTCGAAGGCTTTTTCTCGGACACTGACGCGGCGGATGGACCGCCTTTGTCTGCTTCTCCATCGAACCTGAATGTTGTCTCCAAGGAGATTGTGGGATACCAAAAAAAAAATTCTTTCAATTCGTTCTTTTCATATAAAACCTAATGTGTAAAAACCCCAACTAACCCGATTGCCATCGAAGACTTTGGTCATCGATAGGCATCTAGCTTAGCTGGTATACTTCATCAACCACTATGTATACATCTAATTTACTATGTCATATTTATAATGCAATAAAAGGCGCTCTTTAGATGCTTTACTCGCAATGCTAGACGAACACCCGTCTACTTACGTGTCGACGAATCGAATCCTAACTCGAATGACAACATATGAGGGTTGCGAGGCTCAGGGGAAGATTCATGAGTGCAAGATTATTTATTTATGGTTAATCGGGGTGGTTGAGGTAGGGGTGAACGTACTCAAATCAGCCGCCCACCCAGAGCTCGGTGTCAACGACCGTCACCCATAGTTCATTTATCGTCTTGATACAGTAGGCAATAGTAAAATGGTGGAACATGTGAATCGTAAAACGCCGTTCCTATTTGAGGCGGAGCTCAGGCTGAGAGAACTCACATAGTAAGTCAGATTGAACCGACCACGTTCGTAAACAATTGCTTCTCAGAAATCGCGATAGCTCACGATAATTTTTATATTATTGACGAGCAAACGATCTAGGTTAGATCGTGTTATAATGAAGGCTGAAGCTTCCTATTAAAGGATGGGTTTAACAACCAGGAAAGCCGCTGTAAATGAGGCGTACCATAACGGAATGGTGGATCGGTTTAAGGCGTATAAAATTGCGAAGGTAGGTCTGATACACCCATTGCCCGGCCAAGTGGCCTGTAAGCCAGGCAAATATGATAGCTGAATTTATGTATTTTCCAAGATGCCCATCCGTCTTGATCAGGACCAATTAAATATATCCCCTTAATATTTTTTTTGGGGATCGAACAAGAACTGAAAGGGGAACAGGCCTAGTAGGAGGATCAGCTCAAAAATCTCTTATCAGCCAAATTTCAACTTGAAATGTCACACAATTTCCAAGACATTCAGCTTGTCGAGGCCAGGTGAATACAAGGTGAATATGCGATGTACGTGAATGACTTTCGAGGTTCTTATCGGACCCTTCTAAAAGGAACACAGCTGGCAATGTACGTAAGGCACTTCCCGAAATTCCGACATCGCCAGTACATATTAGGCTCGACAGAGTGATATACTTACTTCCTTCCTCTGCTACCGCACGATCTCATCAGTCGGCGACGCTGGTGCTTCTCGCCTCCTATGCTTTCCTCAAGCTCCAGGTTTGCTATTGGTGGTGGGACTCTCAATAATATCACCGTCAACCTCCACAGTGTGTAACGCCCACCGTGGTAATAGAAGGTATAACTCACCTGGCACAGCAGGACATGATATCTCAGAGACCGTTTCCGTGGGCGACGAAGTCGGTGACGCCCTAGGGCATCTCATTGGCGTGCTAGATTTCTCACTCTTCTACACATTACGCCAACAGCCCTCCCCAGAGATTGCCCGTGACACCTGGGCGCCTACTACTGGCATCACTACCACGCAAAATGTAGGGTGCTCGTCGGTACAGAACGTTGAAGACGCTGAGCATTAATTTAATTTGCTTTCGGAAGGTTGCTGAGAAGAACTCTACACCAATCCAAGTTATCTACACAAAGCACCTCGAGATGAACGGTCGAGGAAGCCCACTCTGGATTCCACAACCTAATTGCAACCTCCCGGAGGCCTACCGTGCGCAAGGAGTTCGCATTGGTGATGTTGGCCTTATCGCAGTGCATGGAGGATTTGATTTCCTGTTTAACATATGCTCACCCGCGGATGACCCTGTTCACTCAGGTGGAAGGCTTCCTGACGGATTTGAGCCGATAACACCACCAGTGCAGAAAGACGACATTCATGTGTTTACCAGTGATGTACGCTATCTAGCCAGCTCTGGCGTGTCTCAAACTAAAGCAGGGCTGAGTAGGTAAGTCACCATACTTTACATCTAATCCTATTACCAGCTTTTCTTAGCGATCTGGTTTTTGAATCTTCCGCGTCTGAAGGCGCGATCCTCATATTGCCCGATGACACCTATCAAATCGACTTAAATAACCTGATGGGGTTTAGAAAATACATGGGCCTCCATACTGAAAGCTGGTACCGATTCGTCAATGGTCCTTGCGGCCGCATGGCCAAGAACGGCGATCTTTGTCTGGTCATCGGTTGCGACAAAAGCTCTTCCTGGGGAATCACCACATTTTCGAATTCTTTTGAGCACACTTCTTTACAATTCCGTCGGAATAGTGAGCAAAATAATCGCGCGTATGCATGGGAACACTCTAGAGAAACAGGTGTCCGAGTTAGCCCAGGACAAGGCAAGAACGATGGTCTTCACCCGCTCCACGATTCAAGCACCATAGGAAACCAGTGTCTCTTTGTAAGGGTTCTGAAGATTAAGCTTGCTGATTGGGTTTGGACTAGTCTCAGCGACGAGGTCGGCGATGTAGTCATCAAAACCGAAACAAATTCCTTCGAGGAAAGGGTGGGACCCATTCCTCAACGCCATGGAACCGACCGTTCGAGAGAGAAACATGGACAACCTTCTCGTATTTCCGCCTATAAAAGCGAACGCCATAGTACAACATCTCCTATCTACGTGCCTTCGGCCAAGAGCCGTGGAACAGATGAAATCCCAGTCATTTCTTCTGGCTCCCGCATAATTTCAGTAGGTAAAATACCCTATTTCATTGCTCCTTGCTCAAAAAATCTCAGACGGATTTGTGTCCGGCATCTGTCATCAATGACTACTTATTGGAAAAGGTTTGCCTCTACTCTATTACATACCCTCATAGACATGATGCTTTGGTTTTACAGTTTCCAAATGCAAATATGGCAACGGCTCCAGAGCATTTGGATGCATCGATATTCCCTCCTGTAGGTTCTCGCTGCCGTTATGTTACTTTCTACTCAATCTCCTTCCGTTTTAAGGAGAATCGCAGGACTCCAAGTGATCTAATAGCCCAGTTCCTTATCCACTATGACATTCATACTACGGAATCAGGTAAGCCACCAGAATTTATCAGGCCTATGGTACTAACCTTTTCTAAACGACTGCCAGGTGTTGCTTATTATCTTCCTAAGAACCTGGAAGAATCATGCGCGGAACTTGAAGAAGCCTCGTACGACAATGAATTTCCCTCTGAGTCATTATACGGCTTGTCAGCTCCCACGTCCACTAAACCGACAGATGAAATACCTAGACAGGAGAAATGTCTAGAAAGAGTCGGAAGAGTTGAGGCACAACCACGCGGGGCTGAGGTGGTAGAGATGAAGGCTGTCAAGACGGAGGCTGTCGGGATGGAGGTTGCTAAATCCGAAATCAGTGCTGGCATGGAAAAACCGGCGGAGGCCATGTTCCGACCTCGTCATCTTTCCGACGGTCTTTGCTACAAGCTCGTCATCGCCATCGATTTTGGTACAACCCTTTGTGGCGTCTCATATAGGTCAGTACCCATTATTTTGCTCTTCCAGGAAATCCCATAGCCTGACGTGAACCTACGTTCTAGCATTCGCAAACAAGGTGCTGAGTTCGACTCCGACGTTCTGGGTGCCAATGAGTATTTCATCTTCGTTTGTACCATACTATGTACTGATGTATGTCAGATATACTGGCCAAGAAAGTGTCGATGGCGACCTCAAGATCCCCACCATTATATGGTATGATCAAGATGGGAATATCCAAGCAGCTGGAGCTGAGGCACAGCGTGATGGAATCGATAAAAAAGCTAAGTTGGAAGGCTGGGTTAAGGCTGAATGGTCAGTTAACAAAGCCTAGCTGAGGTCATACTTGTATTCATGCCGTCTATAGGTTGAAGGTGTACCTTCGTCCGAAGGCTGCAGGTCTTTCCAAAAAATTCAATGACCTTCCTCCACTCCCTTTGGGAAAGACTGCAGTGGAGGTCATTGCTGACTTCCTTCGCTATGCCTTTGAGTGTACCAAGACATCCATTAAACAGAGACATTCAAGCGGGGCCGCTATATTAGAAAGTGTCGAGGGCCAGATTCATTTCGTTTTGACTCATCCCAATGGGTACGAAGGCATTCAGCAAGCCCTAATGCGGGAGGCAGTCGTTTTAGCGGGTTTGGTTCCAGACGAAGAAGTCGCAGAATCTCATATTTCACTTGTGACAGAGGGAGAAGCGAGCTTGCACTATTGCATCCAGAGCGGTTTAACAACTGATTTCATGGGGGTTAGTAACTTTTGACCTATCTGGTGAAATTCAACCTAAAGGCGACATCATAGGAAGGAGACGGTGTCACCATTGTCGATGCTGGTGGTGGAACTATCAATTTTAGTTCTTACACACGAAAAGGCGATGAATTTGCGGAGATCGCGGCCGCAGAATGTAAGTCGACTGATTAATTTTCGTTAAGATTCTTTACCTAACCAATGTGATATAGGCGTCTATAATGGCTCTGTCTTTGTGACGAACCGAGCACGTCAATTCTTTCAGGGTAAGGACGCTCACCCGTCTTTTAAAAATCGTCTTCATCCCTCAGCAGATCTTCTGAAGGGAAGTCGATATGAAAAGGATGTCGATCTTATCACCGATCGCTTCGACAAAACAATTGAACCCTTATTTCGCAACGTGAACGATAACTATTGGATTCAGTTCTCAGGTCCACATGTGAAAAATACGGCACTAAAGATTAAGGCAGGTCGACTTCCAGTGCAAGGGTACGTATGGTCGATTTCCATCGTAGTGGATTCAGCTGAATCAGACCTAGTTCTGATATCAAGTCTTTCTTCGATCCCTCAGTCGAAGATATCGTGCAAATTGTCGAACAACAAACTATTGCCGCGAGTACGGAAATCCAGGTGTGTAACCGGATTGTATGATTTCCGGCGGTTAATCACTACACTCACTGCTCGGTTGTTAGTCTGTTATTCTAGTGGGAGGCCTCGCGAAAAGCGACTACCTGTACCAAAGTATAAAGGAACGTCTTGAGGTGCTCGACCTTACCGTTTCCCGTCTCCACAGCCACGTGTCAGTTTCCTTTGAATGGTTTGTTCCAAAGCTCCTAATATCCCCCAACTTACCAGGAATAAGGCCGCGGCACATGGAGCCGTATCCTATTACTTTGACCATCGAGTCACGTCTCGAGTGGCGAAGCACACTTTTGGAGTTCCTTGCCATGTGCCCTATCAACCTGGAAACAAAGAACACGAAAAGAGGAAGTTCTGCAAATACCGTTCTGATGCGGGCACTTGGTATATCCCTGGTGCATTCGATATTATTCTGCCTCGAGTGAGCGCCATCTCGACTGGTATCTATGTTCTTGATCGTTCAATACCTCTAGAACACTTCGGTGTCTGAAACGAGAGAATTTCGGCGCCCGTTTGTCAATATTGGCAAGACCCTCAATGACATACGCAAGCTCAAAGCGACCATCACGTGCTATCTGGGGTCTAAAGCTCAACCACAGTGGGCTGATACTGAACCTGGTAAATTTTTAGTCTCTGCGTTTTGTCTGACAATTGTACTGACATCAGGGGAAGATATGTATACCACGAGGTGCACAATTGAAGCAGACCTTAGCGAATTGTGTAAGTCGCTCAAACCAAGGAAGGCGTTCGACACCATGGGGACATTCTATATAGCCAACTTCGAGATAGCATTGCTCTTTGGCATGACTGAGTTCAAAGCACTGTCCGTCTGGAAAGACGAGGACGTAAGTAGACTGCGCCAGTAAAACGAACTGTGTACTGACGGATGTGCTGCAACTTCAATAGGGCAAAGAGCATAGGTAATTTAGCCGAGTCCGCTTCTACACCAGGGCTGTGTCTTACCGAACGTAATCAGGTCCTCCTCGGTCAAAGTCAACTACAATCCCGAAGACACTGAATGATTGCACCTTTTGGCATTTGTATTTGTATAACACCACGTTTGGAATCGGATGATGTAGTATTGAATTGTGGTCCATGGATAGCTTCATGTATGCTCATTTCGAAAGCGTTTCAAAAAAAAAAGCTCAGGTTCAAAGTGACATCATATCTCGAGGCACCCAACATTCCCACCGCTGCAGCCACCAGCGCCATACACTTGGCTTCATAATCCATGCCTGATGCATCGCCTCCTTTTAGCATCGTTTGCAAGCCAGACTTGGCGGTACGATCGCTCGCTCGAACACTGTGCCAACCAGCTTTGCTCTGGCAATGTCCGGTGGAGAGCAAGGTGGGCAGGTGCGGCGGGATCGTGATAACACACCGCGATGAACCGCTCTTGAAAGAGAAAAAGTAGGACATTAATTAGGGCCAGATTTTGTCCTTCAAGGGAAAGATAGTAATCATGATATGCACCGCACTCCTGACGCGGCCTGACGCGTCACCAAATTTAGGGGTCGCGCCGCAGATCACGTGCGTACGAACACCGGAACCACTGACTCAGTGACTGAACTCGGTGACTGGGCCTGAACTGGACCGTACGTTGATACTTACGATGAATGTAGTAGCCACAAATGTACAGAACATTTGTCCGAGCAACGGTAGTGTAGGAGGCTTGAAGCAAGACGATGCATTATGAATTCATTCTATGTTAGGTATGCGTGTGGATGCCGTGGGGTGAGAGTAGGTATGGGAACAAGTATACGGGTCGTTAAGTCCATGCATGAGATACGGGAACAGGAATGGTAGTGCGCCTGGAATATAAATTGAAAAAGCCAGGAACAACAACAAGTTTATGAACGAAAACGGGACCATGTTACGACATAGAGAATCCTGTCCAGGTAGGTCCAAAAGTATATATCGAGCGAGAATAAAAAAGTCGTGACCAGTCCGTCAGCAAGTGGGCGGGAGCTGCGTAGATAGTGGTTGGCGATAACTTCAGTCTCTGGTCCTCGCTTGGCTTCGGAGGAGATGGAAGCCAGAGAAAAAGACGACGAAGAAGGTAACGAGGAGGGATATGAACGCAGGGTGTGCTGCAAACGATGAAGCGCTGCTGCAAGTTGCGCATGTCCAGCCTAACCGAAAAGATAGGGTGTGAGCATGAAAAGTATTCGTTGCTGTATAGCCAAGACTTACCACTGGCAAGGGGGGTGTACGCCTGCGGCGTGTACAACGCGAAGCGCAAGCCACTATTCTGCTCCAGATAACCGGGTCTCCTCGCTGCACCTGGCCCACGATCGTCCCAGATGTTCAGCGTGTAGGTTGCTTGCGCAAGAGGCCTATTAGGGTTGGCTTGTTGGTATGCGTAGATATCCCAGACGACCTCTGTCGCTGTGCCAGGAATGATACCATCCGTTGGTCCCACAGCGTAGGTGTTCCCGTTGTCGCACACTGCCGATACTGTGAGGTGTGTAGGAGTTGCAATGACGGATGTCATGTTCCATGCAAATGTGATTGGTTGGCTCGGGGCGATCTTGTAGAATGAGGTTGCTGTCTGTGGGGGTTGGGTAATGGTGATTCCCCCTGCTGGCGCAGTCTGTGGTATGAAGATAACGGTGCTGCTTCCACTGCCCGACATGATGCACACAAATGTAAGGAAAGAGAAGGGGAAACGAAGGTAAATGGGCTGACGACGACGACGGTGGGAGACAAGCAAACAGCCCAGTCGGCGACGATGTCCCGTCAGCAGAGGATCACGTGGGAATAAAATTGCTTGCCGACGGTCTGCCGAGAGCTGGGTCGGTTGACGCAGATGTATTGTTCTTGGGAAACCACGATGACTAACATCCCCAACCTTCATCCTGGAATTATTTTGCTCATTGGAAACGCGTTATAACTACCTTGAAACTTCTATTTCTTGATCCATTGAAGATGATTTCGTCTCAGAACCTTGTGATAACGGGGGGTGAATTCGTTAGTGTTCAGGATGGAGGAATAGTTGACAGAGGTACGAGACGCGTCCTTAAAATTTTGAGAATTAAACCTGATCATAGAAACCTAGCGCTCAGTCTGCTGTCTTCCAGAGCTGTCCCAGGTGCCCTCCATAACTCAGGGGAGCGCTACGATTGTCCTAGGTGTCATCCAAATACGCGTGTCGCCGTTAAGGATGAGATCATGACGTGGCTATACGACGAAGGCAAGGAATTCGCCATGTGGATTAGTGGATCTGCAGGCGCCGGAAAATCTGCAATATGTCAAGCCATCGCCGAGATGTGTTCTCAACGGAAACTCCTTGCAGGTTGTTTCTTCTTCAGCAGAACAAGTACAACAGGAAGGAGCAGCGCGAAAGGGATTGTGGCAACTATCATCTACCAGATCGTAACGGAATTTCCAGAGACCCGTTCTCTTATCGCGGACAAAATCTCCAAAAATCCACTTATCTTCGAATTGTCGTTGGAGGTGCAACTTACCGCTCTGATCGCCGAACCTCTGGCAGAAATTGCACAGATCACCCCTCGGCCGCTTTCGCCTCGACTCTTCATCATTGACGGTCTCGATGAATGTGACAACGAGTCTGCTCAATCGCAGGTGGTTCGCATGTTCGTGGACGGTTTGCGACAAATACAGCATAGCTTCCCACACAAGGTCCTTTTTGCGAGCCGCCCCGAAACACATCTGGTACCAACATTTGGAACACGCAACATTATTCCACACTTACGGCGCATACGCCTAGGTGACGGCTGGGATATTGATGCCGATATCCGCAAGTTCCTTGTCGACAGCTTCGACGACATCAAGCATGAACACCCTCTTGGTCGTCTCCTAGAAAAAGACTGGCCATCTCCAGATATCATCGACACCCTCGTCCTAAGGTCATCTGGCCAATTCATATACGCCTCTACCGTGATAAAGTACATCAAACTTCACCGTCACCACCCTGTGGAGCGGCTGAAGGTCGTTCTTGGGCTCGCAAAGGACTGTAAATATCAAGCCTTCGCAGAATTGGACGCTCTTTATCGACATATTCTATCAAGCGCAGAAGACTCTGCTCTTCTTTCTCAGATTCTTTGCATTCTATTGATGAGGTTCTCCCAATACACCTTCCTCGAACCGTTGAAAGTCGCTCGGCACCTGCTCGGTCTGGCTGATGGCATGATCGAGTTGCAGCTGGGTGCCTTGTCATCCGTAATTGAAATTAGAGGGCAAAAGATGTTGTTTCTGCATGCTTCTCTACCAGATTACCTCACGGATGAGGGCCGTGCGGGTCCATTTTATGTCTATGCAGACAAGGTCTTGTTGGCAATTGCTAAGCATTGCGTTGGCTTCCGTCCAGGTAAGTCAAACGGGACTACAGTCGTTGCTACTGTCAACTCAATGTGATTCACAGCTCCAGGCATCCGACCGGCTGACCAACAGCTACTGTCCATTATGGGGCCACGACATATTGAGCGGGGCATCATTGACGACAACATCCGGGATAATTTATTTGAGGCGATCTCTATGTCCAACTGGAAACAACTTCTTGACCAGTATTCCCTAAACGATTACTTGTTGACCGCAACTGTGATACCCAAGATCACACCAACCAATATCCTGGTTGCCCCTATCACCCCTTGTCCCTATATTTCCGCCAACATACTATCATATGTCCAATGGGTGGTCAATAAGGTCAGTCGACATCATGACGCATTAACACACGAGATCTCTAATTTCCTTCGCAGCATGAAGGAATCCGTGCTGCCGACAAACCACCTCGCCTTCTACCAGCTGTCCATCAAATCGCTGGTGGATGCGAATACAATTACAAAACTTTCCATATAATGGTTTCGACAACGATCGAGGTATTGACTTGACAGTTATCGGTACTATTGAACTCTCGTTCCAAGATGGCTACCCTGGAGGCATCGACTTTCTACACTACCTCCGCGTTTTTCACTACCTCTGCGTTTTCCGTTCGGCAGATCTGAGAGTCCCGCTCACCCGACGAGTCAGATTAGCCTGGGACTTGCTGAAGGTTCTTCCTCGACATATCCTTGAAGATCATACCGTATTTGGGGAATACGCCATAACAGGCCAACGTTATGCACATGCGGCCCTACAATTCCTGCGTTATTTGTCGTCTCCATTCCGAGAAACGAGTTCTCTCGACTCACTTCGCCAGCTAGCTGTCGATCCGGTACGTTGGTCTGCATTCTGAGATTCCAACACTCATATCTGGCTTGATAAAGTTCGAAGAGCTCGATTATGTCCACATCATAGAGTTGACTGGCTTTCTACTCCGGCGTTCATCTGATAACGAGGATCTACGCAAATTCTGTGAAGATTTGGTGCTACTCTCACAAGTTGAAGACGGTGTTCAAGCCATGCCGCGACCAAACTTTTCGAAGGAAGAACCCCATGACTCGTATCGTGGACGGCAAGAGCGCCAGCTTCTCTTGAGCTCAATTCTAGTCGCACGATTAAAAGTTAGCTTCTATCCCCACGCACATAACCCCGACCACGAGTTGTCCTATGTAAGTTTTGCAAAGGAATTGGCGGATGACATCGTTGAATACGTTAAGGCGAGCTAGTATTTCGCCCAGTTTCAAGGATACTTTATCTGACGGATCCACTTCTAGATCTGCAATGACTCCAGAGGCTATCCAGCGTTCGACGGAAACGAACAGGGTAACGATGACATTCCAGAAGAACAATGTAAAGTCGCTCACCATTGCCGTCTACTAAAGTCTGATGGCATTTCTAACTCGATTATGTGTCAAGTGTACCACAATTCGCAAGACATTCATTCATGGTCATGGAATAAGTCTAATTTGCGGTGGTATTTCTGGCTTGATCAAAACATATTGCGATGGATAGATTCGAGATCATGTAACGTACATGTAACATAAATATTGGAAATGACAACGGACGTTTCAACCGGAAAATAGCATCTACCTCTCAGTTATAATATGACTCCGCCACAGACCGAACGAGAGCTGCTGCATCTGTCGAGCGAGGTTTGACCATGCATTGAAAAGGGGCGGCTGTACTGAAAACATGGAAACCGCAATCAATGACCGGAGAACCACGATGAGCGACAAAAGAAAAGACCTACTAAATCAACCCAGATTCATACTTGATCTCCGCCTCGATTGGCCTTCCATCTTTATCGACGGCCTGCGAGATCTCGAACGTGGACAGTACAGTCGCAATAGTGAGCCACAGAGATGAAATGGCGATGTGACTCCCTGCGCAGATTCTGGGGTGGAAGAGGGTGAGCGTTCGATAGTGGGTAGGACTACCCTAGGCTAATGGAGATGGAGAGGCAAAGGTGAACAAACCTTCGTCCAAAACCAAACGCCACCAAGGCAGGGTCCTGTACTGTTGGGTCGAGCTTCCCATCTCGAGTGAGGAAGCGTTCCGGGTTGAACTTTGAGGCTTCGGGATAGGTTATTTCGTCATGGAGTATTGCCCTATGAAAGATACGGAGAATGGTTCCTAGGTTAGTAGTATAATACTACGAAGCTAAAAATGGCCCACCAAGCGTTGCCGATCACCAAGGCGCCTTTGGGTATGTGATACCCCTCATAAATATCGTCCTCACTCGCTAAGTGAGGTACCCCTAATCCGAATTCGACATCCTATTGGCATACGCCTTCAACTTGGATCAAGGTACACAACTCACCGAAAGGAGTCACAGGCTGCCATCTAAG
>Ga0247741_1001809_pt1 | contig 11922 bp, 15 predicted proteins | sample UWRJL213509R2_FD_180945 | JGI IMG/M metagenome (GOLD analysis project Ga0247741, IMG submission 180945) | Plant litter microbial communities from Arlington Agricultural Research Station in Wisconsin, United States - UWRJ-L213-509R-2 | ecosystem: Environmental > Terrestrial > Plant litter >...
TGAGTATACAAACCTGCAATGAGGTGCGGAAATTCCTTCTTGAGGGCTATGCAGTCGTCCAGATACCATTCCAACTCCTCAGGGGTTATAAATCGGATAGTGCTGTAGATGATCTACTTGGCATAGTTAGATCAGTCAAACACCAGCGGTTTGAAACCTACCTTGGCTCCAATGAAATCATCTCCGCGCCCTTGAGAAGTCATCTCTTGCTTCACTTCGTTGATCACACGGTCAAACATTAAAAGCCATTCGCGGTGTGGTATGTTTTCTTGACCATCCGCGCCATACATATGTCTAATGGCACTGTCAGGACAACATTCAACATTTGAGCAGGCTGACCCACTTATATAAAAAGTTTACTCTGGCTTCTATGTAGGATATGCCATCCGCTATTGCTGACCGGAAGAACTCTCTGATGTATTCAGAGAATATTGGCTCAAAACGTATCAAGCCCTATAATGATCTCAGTCTGGTGAGGTGTTGAACGAGGTATCGATTGGCTTACAGTGGAAGTAATGAAGGTGCTGGCAAATTTCTGCCAAATCTGAAAGGCCATTAGCGACAATACATTGCACAAGCGGACCTCACACCTTGGTTATCGTGTTATGGGTTCCGTATGCTTCTGCTGGGTTGATCGTCATTGACCCAATCACCCACTTATCAAAGCCCTCAGGACCACCTAGTTCCTTGGAGAAGGAAGCTCGTGCGTTTGTGAGTGAAACCCATGAGTCTAGTCGATAGGCACTGTCTGTCAGACTCCCGGCTTGCGAGAACTGGTCCTGCGGTAGGGCTCTGAACTCAGGAAGATTGGATGTGAGATTGGAGGTTGTCAATGGTTGCTGGAGGCGAACGTGGATGGCGGGCTGTTTCATTGCAAGTTCTAGCAGAAATTCGGCGTTCACAGTCGCATCAAGATGCGCGTGTAGAAGCGCGCCTTTGGGCATCTAGTACAAGTCAGTATGCTGATAATTCAAGTAGAAAAAAGTATAGTACCTTGCTCAAGATCTCAAACAACTTCGTCTGTACGATGATGCTCCTTCCTGTGCACATTATGTTGTCAAATAACCGTCAGCGATAACACGCCTACTAACCAGTCAAGAACTCCATCCCAGGAAACGGGTGAGGTATGTTTGGGTAATCATCTTTCCAAATGGTCTCAGCCTCTAACGCGCGTATCTTGCGAACAATCCTATCCGCTTCCACCTCCTTGTCTGACTTGAGAGACGTGTACACTGAGAATTCTCGCCTGAGTGATCTGTCTTCGTCGATCAAAGACGCTCTCTGGGACTCATACTCAGAAAGAGAGCAGCTGGCCGCCATGGGTGTGTAATATCAAGATGAGTCACAGTCGTTTTCATGATGGCAGATCGTGGCAAAGGTCGTCAATATTTTCGGCTCGGGCCATCTTCCTGTATTTAGGCAGAGCCTTCACGAGTGTTGAAAAGTACAACTCGTTGAAGGGAAGTGCTGGTTGGAGATGGTATATGAAGAACCACGGTCGAGGCCTCTGTGACTTCTCTTTGGCAGATCAGGCCAAGCTTTACGGCGTCGCAAGAAGCTTGTTCCTGAACATCCATCGTGATCTTTGCGCCATTCTTACCCTCTCGCGCGTCAATTGACGACTACATATCTCACTTGTGACCTTTGGGTTCAATGTCGGCATATCCAAATCCGCAAACGCACTGCGATGACTGTCGACGTTCTTCGATGTTCGTGGTGGTCGTGGTGCTGAAAGCCATGAATCGTACCCATGGCTGGTCTCGTGAACCAGATCCTGATTTACTTTGTGAGAAAATAATTGCTCTCTTGTAGCCCATAGTCAGGACGCACTGGCATGCACATGTGCAGAAGCGCCACCCAAAACCCTCCTCATCCCCGACTCTTCCATGACCAAACATGATCGGTGCATGACCTCTAGGGAATGTTCAAAATATCTGCATCCGTCCGCGAATTATCCAATACAAAGGTTTTGACCGATATCCACCCGCAACACCCAGGACGACTTTGCCAAGTTATAAAGATACGAGAGTTCAGTCAAGAAGCATTTGGCAGTGGCAACTTCCTCACTATCACACTCTTTCGATGCGCTCGCAATCCAGAGTGGCAGCGTTCGTGGTCTGCCTAGCGCTTACAACTTTTACAGCCGTCCGAGGTGCTACGGAGGACTTGGAAGTCTATACAGATAGCACACTCGCTGCCAAATGGCAGAACTGGAGCTGGAATACCGACATTAACTTTGCTGCCACTGATTTGTTTGCAGGCACCAGTGGAAGTTCCATTCTTGTCAACTCCACTGCCTGGGGTGCGCTATCTTTGAAGCTTGAGGGGACCTTTCCAGATTACGCTGGATTGAAATTTGACATTGCTGTATGTGTCAACATTTCATATCCTGTCAGTCCCTCTAATATCAAATACTTAGGGCGCGCAACCAGATATCCAATTCTTTGCTCAATCCACAGCCGACGATAGCCAGTCCCCAGGCACACCTCTAGCTTCCATCAGCAAGACAATCACGCCTGACAAATTCTCATCTTTGCTGATTGATTTCAATGCCCTGCCCGGTACTGGAGGCCAGCTGGTGCGTGTAGATACTTCTATAGAACAACGTTAATTTTAAACCGAATCTCTAGGGAGACAAACCCTGGGATCGTCTTACGATCCAATCTGGTGCGAATGGTGCTGTTGTGAGTCCGGTCACTGTATTAGTCGCCTTTCAGACATATCTGAAGGATTGACAGTATCACATTGACAATGTCGTCCTCGTTAGCGTAAGATTTCCGTCACTACATCTTTGAAGCAACCTCAAAGCTTGCGCCCTCTAGGAAATTATCATTACTCCAGAGATCTTGAGTGCTGAACCTATTACGAACAATGTGGTTGCTGTGACCACGAAAGGAGCCGTTGATTTGACCAGCCTTCATGTCGTTCTCAATGGAAACGCGAGTCCTCATCCACCTCCCAAGACTCATGTCTCATCGCGACTTTTACAGAGCATTGCAATTTCCAATACGTCTACCTACGTTCCTGTAGATACGCCTTCAAAATCGATAACCTACCTAACCTTGACATCTGCTTTTACACCGGGTGACTTGACTATCACGGCAGGAAATACTACCTTCACCTATGTTCTTCCAGCCGTGCAAACGGGAAGGTATGTCACAACTAAGCCCTTTCATCCGTCTCTGAAATTATACCTTTTAGTATCTCCCAGTCCATCAGCACTCCGATTAATCCCTTGGTGTATGGTGTTAATTTCCCCACTTCTGCAAGTTACATTCAACATCTCGGGGTCACTGTGTCCCGATGGGGTGGAAATGCGGTCACCGCCTATAATCCTTTCGATGGGTTCACTAACGCCGGAAGTGACTGGTACTTTGAAAACCGCGAGAGCGAGAGCGCGGATGAATGGGTTGGCTGGGTTCATGGGGCCAACTCGTCGAGTATGCTTACTATCCCCGCGTAGGTCCCTTACTCGCCATCGTGTATTCAAGGTAGTCATGACGTTTACCCATAGTCTGGACTGGGTGTCGAAAGACTCAACCTCATATTCCTACCCTAAATCCATCTATCCAGGTTCGTATATCTGCCGGCTCTCGATGACTCTCTTGAACATCTTTCTAATTGACGTCCAGATCAACAAGCATTTGATCCCTATGATGACCAAGCGGGCAATGGGTTGTTCCCAAATGGATCATATATCACTCCCGCTCCTGACCCTACCCACGCGTACGTGCCATGGAATACAACAGCCGCGAAGAAATGGCTCTCGGGCATGAAGAACAAGCCGAAGATCGTGACCATCGACAATGAAATCGAGATTGCTAGCAGTACTCATCAAGACATGCATCCAGAGTGAGCAGACACATGCTATCGTAAGGCCCATTCTCTGTACTCAACCTTTCTCCATAGGCGCATCGGTTACGACGAGGAGCTCAAGCGAGTTGTAGACTTTGCCACCGCAGCGAAGGAAGCGCTTCCTGATGTGCTCGTTGGTGCTCCTTCGACATGCTCGTGGTGGTTCTGTAAGTTGCTATTCAGATCAACCGAATTCTTAATCTGAATATTCTTCAGACTGGACGAGCACCATTGGGTGGAGTGATACTGCAGCACATGGCAACGTTGATTTCCTTCCGTGGTTATTGACGGAATTGAAGCAGGCCGAAGCCACAGCGCATAAGAGACTGTTGGACTATCTGGACGTCCATTTCTACTTCCAGGCAGATACAAGCGCTAACGACGCCGCTGCGAAGGCAGTCAGACTGCGCGCAACTCGTTCGCTCTGGGTAAATTTCCCACTCATTCTAGTTTTCTGCACTGAATTTTCGTCACAGGACCCAACTTACGTTGACGAGTCGTGGGTTGGGAGGGATCCTCAAAGTCACCAACCCAATCCAACCGCTATCACTCTCATTCCCCGAATTCACTCTTTGATCGAACAGAATTATCCCGGCACCAAGCTTTCCATTAGCGAATGGGCATCTACCAACGACAATGATATTACTGGTGGTCTGGTGACGGTCGATGTTCTCGGTCTCTTTGGTAAATATGGCGTGGATGCGGCAACCTACTGGGCAACGCCAGCGGAGTTGGGCCCAGTGGGGTTGGCGTACTGGCTGTATCGCGGGTACGTATCCTTTCCTCTGTCTCTTGAATCGTTTAAGCATGCTCCACTTATTCTATATTCATTTAGATATGGCACCTATTTCGGTAGCTCATCTGCTCAAGTCAAGCTCAACACTCCTCTACCCGACACACAGAGCGTCTACGCAGGATTAGAGAAGGGAAAACTCAGTCTTGTCATCCTCAACAAGAATCCGGATGCCCCGATAGCATTCGACCTCTCGGAGGTACCCTCCGGCAAGTATTTCATCCGACACTTTGGTGGTGGTGCTGGTGTGGCAAAGTGGCAGGTGGGGTTTTAATTTTCTATCTGTTTCTTGTTTTCTTATCTCATTTGCTACTAGACTACAGTCTCATTGGAAGCATCTAACTATATTGTTGTCCCATCGTACACTGCCCTGTTCCTCCAACAGCAATAGATAATTATTGAATGCTCCCGAGCACTTAAATTTGAAAGGACCAATTCATAGATCATAGTCGAATAAGTACTAAAGATGTGGGACTGAAATAGGTGGGATTGCGATCCCTCTTTCTAGTAGGATTGAGCAGGTGCCATGAAATCATGGTCATATGTGATTCCAAGACTTTTTACTTCGAAATTGTTCTTGCCCTGCCGGGCAGGTGCCGTTGTTATGTTCCCGCGGTATTGGTTCTGCCTCATTTCTTCCAGATTCGCTTCAAGTTGTCACTTCTGAGTTCGTTCAAACAGCTGTGAGTATTCTCAGTTTCACCTTTCCAAGAAGCACACTGATCTAAATTTGAAAAGCTCATATCCTGATGTCTTTTCCTCGATCAGGGGTCGCAGACTCGAGCATTCACCAGAATCTACTTGATGAAAGGAGGACCCTTCTCTCCAGAGCCAGAGAAATTGCCTTGCAATGCAATGCTCTCACACCGATTGCCAAACTTCCCTCGGAGGTCTTAATCACCATATTCTCAATCAATACTCACTCTGAAGCAGAAATTGATCCACGACAAAGGAGACACTACCCCGAGTATGGACTCGATCACGGCTTCAAAACTTTCGAAATTAGCGCTGAGATCCGCACCCTCGCCCAGGTTTGCCATTACTGGCGCGAGCTTGCGCTGGGGGCACCATCTCTGTGGAATCTTCCCTTCGATTGCAACACCATCTCGCGAACTTGGGCGACAGAATTATTGCGTAGATCGGGAGAAATGCCTTTGACAGTGCTTATGGACTTCGAAAGGTCCTACCAGCGCAGTTGTACTGCCAATTTTCGACTGGCCTTGGAGAATCACCATCGGTTGGGAGAATTGGACGTATATTGTGGAACCCCAAAGCAGATCCAGTCATTCGTTTTAAAGCGCTTGAGGCGTGCTCCAACGCCTATGTTACACACCCTCTCGCTCTCTTGCAGCTACTACACCTACGGGGAAGACGATGGGTATGACCTGGAGTCAATGCATTCAGATTCCCAATCGGATTACTTGCAGACAATGGCATTCGAAGATGGGTTCAACACTCCAATCATCCCAGATGAATACGTCCCCCGCGTGCAAAACCTGAAGACAGCCGGATTCATCTTCCAGGTTGACTGTCCCATCTACGAAAATTTGACGCAACTGCACATATCAGGTTTGCACGGAAACAATCTGCCTTCGATGTATGATTGGTTCAGCGTAATAAGCAAAAGCGAAAACCTCTCTTCGCTAACGCTGGTCAGATGTTTTTCGAGAAAGGAAGAACGCCCATTATTCCACATTCAGCTTCCCAAGCTCACGTCTCTCAAAATTGGTGGTTCGTTTCTGCCATGTGCACGGCTCCTCTGGAACATCTCGATACCACCACTTCACTCGTTAAACATCGACATCACGGCCTATCCCTTGGGAGGACCAGACTCGAATACTTTCCTGGAAACCATCTCGACTCTCCTTAGACGACATCTCAGCGTCTCAACTCCACGAGCACTGCACGCATTTCTCAGTAAAGGGGTCATCCGCATTGCAGACGTCCGCCCCCGTCCCTTTGATCGCATATCCCCGAAGCTGAGGATCTCCTTCGGTTATTTGGCTTCAGCCAGCAAGTCTCCTAGCGCTGAAATCCTTTCGCCTTTGCGCGACCTCTTAGGCTCGGAGCTGCTTGGTGATTTCACCGATTCCGATCTTGGTCATTACCCTTCTATCATGCAGCAGGTCCTTGTCGCGCTGATGATCCCTTTCGCAACTATGCCGGGCATCAAATACACATACGAGACCACGGCGTTCTTCGCAATGGCCCTACTAAGGAGCTCGAACACCCAGGGGAGCATTTCAGCCGACAATACCACCATGATCCGTGCACCGATCTTCCCGCTTTCCCACCAGCATATTCATGATCTGATTATCCATAACATGGATTGGGACCTCGTTCCAGCTTATGATGGGTACGAGGTTTTTTTGAGGTGGAGAAGAGACATCGGGGAACGACTTAGTACCCTCCGATTTATCTATGAGGGTCGAGTCGGGATGAATTCTCCGCTCCAACGCCCTATACTGGAAGGGTTGTGCGACAAATTGGTATGGCACGAACGGAATTACCGCCTCAGGGATAACTATTCGCCTGGCACAGAATCGGACGATAGTCTGGATATGCATCACCAAGATGGTGAAGTAGGCATGTAGATACCAGACTCTATTATTTTGACCCTTGATGGCCTGCCCTGAAGTAAGAAGTGCAAAATCTAACCGAATCAATTTTCGGACGGCATCCCCTCTTGGTTTCTTTCATCGTCAATGTGTTCCGACTTTGACTGACTACCCGCCCAGGAGGCCCTCGCAGGAGATGAAGTAATGGCGCAAGGCATAGACTACACCTCCGTATCCCCCATTCACAGATATCCACTGTTGTCTGGGTTCGTTTGAGTGGTGCACATCTTGTAGTGAAAATAAATGGATGCTGTTTGTCACGGTATTGATCAAAAAGTTACGTGTGCCATCGATGTCTTTGTGAGAGGTTCCAACTCCGGATTAGAAGCCTGCTTGGACCTTGCTCTCAACTACCAGCACCCTCTTCATTTCATGCCGTATAAGCTCTCAGCGACCCTCAAGTCCCACACTTCAGATGTTCGTTGGTCTTGCCTGGGAGGGATTCTTGCAGCTGATGTTGTTTAGGTTCGTGCACTGAGCACACCGACAGATGAGCTCATACTCTCTGCTTCGCGTGATACTACCGCTATTTCATGGCAAAAGTCATCTTCGGATTCCCAGTTCAAACCTGAGGTTGTTCTCCGAGCCGGATCTCGTTATGTCAACTCTGTTGCCTACATCCCTCCTACACCAGATGCACCGAAAGGTATGCGATTGCTGCAAACTTCAAGTACTGAGCCGTAGTTGAAACTCTCGGAAGGGTATGTCGTCACGGGAGGACAAGATGCGGTGATCAATCTATTCAATCTCGACAAGCCCAAAGATGATCCAGACTACTGTCTGCTCGGACACACTGAAAATATCTGCTCGTTGGATGTGACTCCCGGTGGCACGATTATATCAGGATCATGGGACAAGTGAGTGCAAAGAAAGACTCTTGACCAGTGTTCTAGTTCACTGAACCACTCACTCCCGACAGAACGGCTAAAGTATGGAAGAACCATGTCCTCGCCTACGATCTGAAAGGGCATCAACAATCTGTGTGGGCTGTGTTGGGAATCGATGAGGATCAATGGCTAACAGGTGAACATAGCGTTCTTCATACCTGAGGCAGAAACTTACCTCGAATCACTTACACGAAGGGTCTGCCGACAAGACTATCAAATTGTGGCAACAACACAAGCTCATACAGACGTTTAATGGCCATCAGGATGCGGTGCGGGGACTGGCGTTGATTCCAGACATCGGTTTTGCATCGTGTTCAAACGACAGGTTCATCTGGATCATTCCTTCCACCTTCGTTCTGCTAATTCGTGCGTCCTATAGTGAAGTTCGCATCTGGACCCTTGGTGGTGATGTTGTCTATACGCTATCTGGCCACACCTCTTTCGTGTACAGTCTATCGGTTTTACCCAACGGAGATATCGTTTCTGCCGGTGAAGATCGTTCAGTTCGCGTCTGGAAGGGTGCGTTTTACATTCAGCTTTCCTCTACACAACAAACAGTTAGACCGACTCCATGAACCTCAGATGGAGAGTGTTCTCAGGTGATCGTACATCCTGCTATATCTGTCTGGGCAGTTTCTTCGATGCCGAACGGTGATATCGTGAGCGGTTGTAGTGATGGTGTGGTCCGCGTGTTCAGCGAGTCGGAGGAGCGCTGGGCGTCGGCAGAAGCTCTGAAAGATTACGACAATCAGGTGGCGAGCCAGGCATTACCAACTCAGCAGGTGGGCGATGTAAAGAAGAGTGATCTCCCTGGTCCTGAAGCCTTGAACGTGCCAGGTAAATTTATTTATTTTTAAACCACCCGTGAGTGTAGACTCAAAACCTTTTTTTTCCTCAAGGGAAGAAGGCAGGAGAAGTCAAAATGATCAAGAACGGTGACACGGTTGAGGCACATCAGGTAAGTCTACACATATTTGATATCATTACGCAGCTCTTACCTAGTCTAGTGGGACAGCGGTAGCCACACCTGGCAAAAAATAGGAGACGTAGTCGACGCTGTTGGTTCTGGTCGCAAGCAACTTTACCAAGGAAAAGAATACGACTATGTTTTCGATGTGGACATTCAGGATGGAGTTCCTGCCCTCAAACTACCCTACAATGTTGCTGGTATGACTTTTATTCCACTATTCTAATGGTGTATTAACACCGCAGTATAGAAAATCCATACAGCGCAGCACAGAGATTTCTGCAGAGCAACGAACTTCCTTTGACATATCTCGACGAAGTCGTCAAATTTATTGAAAAGAATACAGCTGGTGTCAACATTGGAACTGGAGGCGAGGACTATGTCGACCCCTTCACTGGCGCGTCGAGGTATCGGTCCACTCCTGCAGCACCCTCCAGTGGTCCTACGTCACAGTATGTTGACCCATTCACCGGAGCGTCTCGATACGTGTCTTCCGGAAGTACACCCAGCGCGCCATCAGCAACGTATGGCGACCCTTTCACTGGTGCCTCACGGTACTCTGGTGCTGCGTCAGCGTCAGCAACGTCCCAGGCTGCCGCGTCAGCTAAGATTCTTCCTGTGGTACGTAACTCGAGAGTTTATCTAGGAGTAGAAGCTCATGTGTCCGATGTGACGTCCTCAGCCTAAATTAGTCACCTTCAAGCAGGCGAATGTGACGGCAATGCAATCTAAACTGCAACAATTTGACGATGCGCTGCGTCACGAAATTGTGCGTATTCTACCCCTCCTTCTGTTTAGATTACTGATATATATCTCAGTCCACATCAGCACTCGCCATGTACCCTGAGGAAATTACTCTTCTGGACGCAACATTCATCTACTTATCGGAAGCCACTGCATCACCGTCCCGGAAACCTTCGACTTCGCTTTCGTCTGCTCAAGTAGACGCGATCGCATCAATCCTCGAACGATGGCCTTCGTCTCAGCTCTTCCCTGTTGTCGATCTCAGCCGCCTCGTGGTCGGTTTTTGTCCTGACGTATTTTCGTCACAGCCTGAGCTTCGGGATAAGCTAACAGAATCGCTGTTCAAAGCAGTTGAATGGAGCGCCTCGTGGACCCCCCCGTTGGCTAAGGTGCGGGAAACGAATACACTGCTTCTGCTGAGGACGCTTGCGAATGTGTTTGGTGACGTTGGAAAGACGGACGTGGATTGGCTGAGAAGAATTTTGGAGACCCTTGCGCAAGCACCCTACAAAGTATTGAACAAGACGCAGAGGGTTGCACTCGCCACTGTACTTTTCAAGTGAGTCACTCATAAGTATTACGGTACTACCTCCTTGCAGTACTGATGCGTTAGCCAACAGCATCTCGTGTGAAGGCCTCCGACATTCTCTTGACCTTGTGGCGAGAAACCAAACGGTTGCTATGATCAACAAAATCTTAGAGTCGGAGACGGTGGATTCCGAGGCGGTATATCGTGCTTTGGTCGCGCTTGGGAACGTTGTAAGCCCTTTTCCGTTTTGCTTTCATGTTCCATCGTCTGATCGCTTTTACTACACTCAAGGCATATGCTGCAAAAACAAAAGGCACTGCACTGCAAGCAACACAGGCTGGAGAGATCTCTCAGTGCCTGCAGTCTCTGCCCAAGCAATTCCCGGAACCAAGGGTGAAAAATATATGCACCGAGATCGGGGCATTACTCTGAAGTAGGGTAGCCAAAGCTTAGGGCGTGAGGGCTGTTCGATTGTAAATATGACCAACTCTCTGAATCGTTTGGGGTGAACTTTCTCGGGTTAATGGATGTATTGAGTAGAATGCGAACACTCGGTAGCGTAGTGTACACGTATAAGTATAAGATAAGCGCTGAAAATGCATAACGTTGGCACTCTTTTGTATCTATTGTATCAACCTTTATGAGTATCTTGTACACTGCACAACTCTGGGATAGAGAGCTTGCCATCAGATTGCCTAGCACGAGTGCTGAGCCCTTAGATAGAATCACGGCAACAGTGTGCAGTCATGCCAGGCACAGATACTAGGCTTGAATGTATTGGCAAAGTCTATTGGCGCTCACCGAGGGCCTAATAAGCAGAAGACTTACCAATCAAAGTGACGTTCCCTGTAAATCGATTAAGCGCCCATACATCTAAATATAGCACGTCAGTTGCTCGCCATGATCAAGCATTTCAGCTGGCATGCAAAATGAAGACCATTCCCCTCTCCGTTGATGCGTTTAATAGATGTGCCTCTTCTCCATCTACGGCCACTATCATCGACTCCACCTTAGCCCTGTTTCCAACGCCAACGACGCCCTCTAATCATTACCTCAAAAATCTTCTGTACGTCTGAGTAGACTCAAATTGTCACATAGAGCTGTGAATCGTATACTAGTAGCTGTGAGGTAAAACCGGAAATCAGTTGTGTACAACGGGGAGCCCTACATATCCCCTCTCCTGGTCCTCAATTTTACAAATAGATACCCTAGAAATGGTTATCGAATATCGACAATGCTCCACTCTGAGTTTAGGGTGCTAGTACAGCTTCTTGCATCATGCCTTCAATCACTAGGCGCTCAAGCGCTTATAATCATATGGATCTACTACCCGATTTAGATGCCAATATTGATCTCTGATTTGATTATAGAGATTGACTAAAAGATGCTTTCTGCTTCCTTTGAGCCCATTCATATTATTGTCCTTTAGCAGCTAGCACTATGTTGGGTGTCTACTGCTGTTACTACTAGTACGAGCTTTGCTGCCTAACCGTCTCCCCATTTACCTGCGGTGTCTAGCTCGTGCTTGT
>Ga0247741_1001810_pt1 | contig 11922 bp, 9 predicted proteins | sample UWRJL213509R2_FD_180945 | JGI IMG/M metagenome (GOLD analysis project Ga0247741, IMG submission 180945) | Plant litter microbial communities from Arlington Agricultural Research Station in Wisconsin, United States - UWRJ-L213-509R-2 | ecosystem: Environmental > Terrestrial > Plant litter >...
AACTCACTATACACAAATGTCGAAGGTAGTGCGGAGTCATGGTCATGAATGAGCTTGAGATACTATTGGTATGTCGACTGAGAAGTGGAGGAGGGAGCAGGAGAGGAACGGCGCGTTGAGGTAGAGTAGCCCTTTGACACGATTGGAGTTCCGTGCCTCAAGAGCTGTTTAGGGCAGGTCTTATGAACTTGTAACTATCTTTGTAATACTTAGGCAAGTAAGCGAACCGAAAGAAAACTGGTCAGACATTTATCAAATCTCTTGGCAGAGTCAATTTTGACTTGGTGTGAATTCGCTCAGACTATTTCCTGACCTCAGAACGACATCTGGACCAGGGACCGACCTGGGCATGACCTGACACCGACTCGCCTTTTTACTGAGGATCACCCCCGACACGAACCGCGTGATGGTCTGCTTATGTGTTCCGTCCACCACGGCGGTTTTGACCAATATTTGTTCTTCATACGTTTCATTCCCGACGTGAGTTTGATTTCGTCTTTGCTTGTAGCCAAGTGTTCATAAGAACCAGATTCGCAAGTTTGTGTTCGTCAACTACTCCGAGCATCCCCAGCTTCGGCAATTCCATGGTAAAGCCGTCGCCCTTGACATTACCGATCGCTATGCACCCTTCCCTTCTATATTCATCCTCCACGAAATGCGCGTCCGTGGGTTCCATCCCTTTGCATGTGTCAATCCCTCCATGCCCAACGTCATTTGTTGGCAAGATTGGGTCTTGTCGGACGGTGTATTCAACGACATCTCTGGTCATTTCAAACGTAGCAGGCCACCACGCACCAGACCCCCTGCGCTACCACCACAGCAGTTTCAGGCTACGATAACCAGCGCCAGCGGTGTGTCATCCACTGAACGCACGCTAGCGCTCAATGCAGATGTTGTCGCTGAGATCCTCGCGGCAACGCATGCTATGCCGTCATGGAAGGCCTGTGTAGTAGAAGGCACAAGCTGGGATGGTACGGCGGAAGAAAATATACAGAAATATGTTTCTTCCATTGGCACAGATGAATGTCCTTGATTTCCACTCGTGTGGAAGCAGTCAGAAGGTGGAACCCAAAATTTCTTGGTGTAGTTCATGGAAATTTGTTTTACATCTGTAATCCAGTTCACAGGAGGGAGATATGATAGTAATACATCTCTAAGTTTTATTCACAAGAACTTATTCCGCTTGTTAGCGCGCTCTTCTGCAAGGTGTTCCGTCATTTTCCTCTTTGTGTTTCGCTGGAGACTTTTATTGAGCAGGATTGTCGAATTGCAGGTGGACTGAAAGGGGAGTGCGCATTGGCGCGCAACACGATTTTTTTCCCTTCTTCGAAATTTGGCGCATGTTGAGAGCGTCTGGGTGGAGTAGAACGTATTTCAAGGATGGGCTGTATCTATGTGGGGGAGACCCCTATCCCACTGTCAGTCTGGCTCGACCTCGAGCTCAAGTTCAGAAGTCTTTTCTGTCGTGTACAATTTAATCACGAAGCATTAAGATATACAAAATAGGATACACGGTAGATATAGAGTATGTAGGTAGAATTTGACGCAGGCCTAACGCGTAAGAAGAATCACATCATACTTTCGATTAAGGGTGCAGAAACAAGTTGCTCCGTCTGAGGCTTCTGAGAACGCGTGGCCGTCAGGGTTCAGAGCTATCGAATAAATATGGGTATTCAGATTATGTCCATTGACCGTCTAAGTTGAAAGTGAGATCCTTCCCCACATACTATGATCTAGACCCAGTCCACCATTTCCCGATCTTGGCGGTACTGTATCGTATACTCTTGCCTACCCCAGCGCTTACAACGCCTTTCAAAGACTGTATTGTCGCTGGATATCTTACTATACCACTCATCTCTGCAGGGCGAACAGAAATATGGTCAGCGAATTACAACTTAGGTTGATAATAAGGCGAAGCGCAAATGCTAACCTTGAGCCAGCACCTCAGGCAACCGTTCGTCACCCGCCAAATGTGCCCAATACGCACTCTCGTCCTTCGCCAGCTCCTCTGAGCATTCTCCCCTCCTGGCATAGTTCGCCTTGACCTTGCTTAGCAACCCGGTGGGGAGTTTCCTCAAATGCGCCGCTCTCGCTCTTGCAGATACATCCTGCTGGATCCTTCCTGCACCAGCAAGCGAACCGACAGGCCAGCTAACCCCAGGGAGGCCTACCACCAGCCTCTGGTAAAGCTCCTTGAACTGCTCCCCCTGCTTTCTCACAATGTTCCCCACCTTCCCCCTATTCTCAGCCGGTAATATCATCCGCGGGTCGCCACTATAGCTGATCCCAGCAATTCGTTCGAAAAGCTCCGTCTCGGAAAATTCGTCTGGGAGGGTGAGTAGCGCAGCGCGGACGGCTGAGACAAGATTGACTTGTTGCGTAAGCCGGACACGCGCGTCATCTTTGATTATTCGGAGCGGCTTGTGCATACGGCCGGCAAGGTAGAGGGTATTCCAGTTGAGGAGGTCGGAGCATAAGTTATCAACGGTGGTGACGCCGTATTTGATAGTCTGAAAGGTTACAAAGTTGGGCGTCAGCATTCAAGTACACATGGGCGTAAGAAAATCTGGACATCGTTCTAAGGGCGTCATTACTGTCCCCTCACTTCTACACTCTTCACAATGACAGAGGGAATAGAGAGGGCCACTCACAACATCGTTCATGGGAACATAGGCATTGAACCACACACCAGGACCAAACTCCTGCACCCGCGAAACATAATCCGATCCCAATAGCCGGGCATGGAGCGGGTAGTGGCTCGGATTTTGCTGCATGTTGATCGAGTGGAAATGCCCAGGGTGGGTCACTGCAAACATGAAATCGAGCATCGGACGGTCCGCAATGGATTTAGAGGCTCCTGGTAATGACAGTGCAGATCCGGAAGGGGTTGTGCTGTCCGTAGTGGAAGATGCACTCGCAGGGGAAGTGGACGCATATCCATCCTGCTCAAACACCCCCGAGCCATACGCAAAGGCATAACGAATCGGGGCGTCAAACTTGGACACTATGCTCTCCAACAGTGCCCTTGTCGAATTAGACACGGGCAGCATCTGGTTCCTTCCAAATGTTGGTGGGAGCTTGGGTAGGTTGGGTACTCCATGCCGGTGCGAGACGGCCGGTCGCGGGTGAGGATATAGACGGGGTTTGGAGGCTGATTTCTGCTTCGATGTGAGCGGTAGACCTGGTGGCGGGCCATCCGAAGAAGAGGTCGAGGTAGGACCTGCGCCATTGGAGGAGGATATGGATTCTGTGGCAAAGGAACGACGAACGAGTACGACTCGGAGACTGCATGGTGTGCTGCGCAGCGCACTGGCGGTGAGAGACATTGTAGATGATGGTGGTAGAAAGATGAAAGGTATGTGGTGGTGAGAGTCAAGACGCAAGTCTCAAAAGAGGAGCTGAGATATCATCGTCACGTGTTGTATATTCTATTTATAGCAATACACCCTCCAAATTCTACGCCGGTCCCGGGGCCGGCGGTACAAAAGTAGTCGACCCCCGCCTGCTCCGGCTCTCGTTCTCCAGCTTCCTCTTTGCCTGAGCGTACCCCAGACTCACCGCCCGGCCTCCTAAGTGTCTATATCCACTCCCAAGACCACTGGCATCCCCATTTCCATTCGCCGTAACAGTCGAATCGACGGAGCCCCTCCGTTCGACCGGGGACACCTGTCTTCTGCCAGAACCAACGCCTCCAAGTGCCCACCCCACCTCCACCCCACATTTAATACTCCATAACCAAGCAAGCACAAAAACGGGCGTGCTGATCAGCACGTTCAGCACAGGGAACAGGTCTGGGTACCGTCCTGGTGGACTCATGACAAGCTCGAGGACATGAAGCGAAGCTGCGGCGATATAAACAGCCTGTGAAATCAAGTATTGTTAGACTTCAATGAGGACAGGAATGAAACGAAATGATGGACGGACCATGGACAACAGCTGAACAAACGATTTTGGTGGCAGTCGGATTGGATTATAACCGACTAGCCGATTCCAGAGCAGGAGCGTGGCAAGATATTGCACACCCAATCCGTCTCGTTTTAGCAGAGGCCACATGCTATCCACAAAAACCAAGTCAGCGAATATGCCACATCGACCAGCCAGCAGAACCCACCTAAAAACAGCAACGTTGTTGACAAGCACCCCCCAATTATACACCGCAGAATCCACACTAGCACCCGACACCAGCAGTGTGATTGGCATCAGAGGTAACAGGATGGTCTTTTCATGGACTTGGAACGAGAATAAAAAGAAAGACATTGACGAGGTGAGGAGCGCATAGGGCAGCAGAGGAAGGAACGGTGTTGGTTCAGTCTGGGTCGCGGCCTTCTCCTTCTCCTTGTCTGTGGGACTAGTAGGAGACACCGGTTGCGTCGGACCATCCAAGGACATTTTAACGCCGGCCCTAATAAGCCCAACAACACCAGGCAAGAACCCTAGCGCCGTTAGACCCGTCGAGAGCTTCACCAAAACGCTCGGAGCAGCCCAGGCTTTCCATTTAAACACGACATTAGACGCACACCAGAAATTTGCGACTTTATCTTCAAATAGACCTCGTGCGAAGGGGAATATTCGCGTGATGGGTTGGAGGATGGCGGTCGGGGATGCGAAAGGGGGTAACCAAGGTAGGAAGAGAAAGAGGAATGTGAAAAGGGTTACGGAGGCTAGGTGGATGAATAAGCGGGATCTAGAGTCATGAATTTGTCAGTGAAATGTGGGATATAAGAAAACATTATCTCCGTACCCGTTAACAGGTCCCAAATAAATACACTTCGCGATGAGGTAGGATCCAATTGCAGGAGCGTAGTATAACGCCATTTGCTTGAATCCAAGACTCAATACGAAGAAAAACGCGCCAAGAACATCCTGCCCAGTGGCGAAGAAATTCATGGCGAGTAAAGTAAAACCTGCAACACAAAAAGCAAGAAACGAAGTCGATTCAATGAGCATAGGAGGTAACAGGAGGTATGAGGCGTACTCACCAAGCATAACACTGTTATACTGGAAATGCCCAAAATCGACCAACAACAACGCTGGCTGCATCGCCAACGTCAACAACGCAAGCTCTTGTGTACGTTTTGACCGACTGCCTTGCCAGGTTTTGGCGAACATAAGGAGGGCGGGGACGTAGATCAAGGCATCAAGCGCGACGACACTGAGCCGCATGAAGAGTTTACTTTCGGGAGATTCGATACCTCGAGAGGCATCAAGTGCGACCCATTTTGGGTTGATTTGGTGTGCGCTGGACGGAAAGGAAGGTAGGTCAGCAGAGACTAAAAGAAAACATAAAGGGACGTACATGATGCCGCATAACCAAGATACATAGGCTGTTAGAGGCGGATAATCGAGGCCCCAGTAAGGTAGGTCGTAGGTATACCAGTTCTTCATCGGAAGATGCGTCGTAATTTCCATCCAATGTCGTTGGGCCTCATAGTCGCCGAACATCGGCGGTGTCGCATGACCTGTCGGAGAAGTGATGTTCAGTGTCGCAGTTTCACCCAAACAAGAGAACGAGACGCGTTCTTACGCACCAGAGTACGACCCCAGCCCAATCGCCAGCTTCATAAGCGTCGACGCTGCAATAATTCCAGGCACGACCCATTGCTTCATCGCCTTCTTGTGCAACCACCGTATCCACCTCCGGCCCATAGCAGTCTCTTCCACCTCCGGTCCATGCGTAGGCACATACGCCTTCCCACCCCGCACACCGCCAGCCACAGCGTCCCCGCGTAAACTCGACGAACTCGACTGCCCCACTAATCTCCGTCTCTGCCCTTGCTGGGCTTGTAACTGCTGTTGTTGCTCATATTCAAGCAGAGAGCTGAAGCTGGTGGGTTGTTGACTCTGTGTCGATAATCGCCGTCTTCGTGAGGAACCCCCGAACGAGTTGGCGGTGGGCAGTGCGGTTGTTGAGGTTGAGAATGTTTGAGGGAAGGAGTGTAGAGCTAATGGCGACACTGGGCGCGAAGAAAACGGAGAGGGCGAGAGGGGAGGGGTGTGCAGCCAGTGCTGGCTTGCTGAGCTCTCTAGGAGGTGCCTCCGGGGTGTAGGTGCGAGGATGATAGGTGTGTCAGATTGTCCGCTGCAGAAGTGTCCGAGAATATACGTCCAATCATAACATGAATGGTATCGAAATAGTTGAGACAGATGACATGTAAAAAGTCAGTTTCCTGACTAGAACATCCACCAAGGGCTTGAAGGACTCACGCAGCGTGGTGAACGTTTACACTCATGCCCAGACCCGCGGCTTGCTGCTGCAAGTTTGTCATCGGCGACTCTGCCCGTGTTGAGGTCGACGCCTGGGAAGCATAGCGGGGGCGGTTATGCTTTTTCCAGCTGGCAGTTTCTGGCGGCAGCGCTGAGAGTGAGTCGTCCATGCTCGCGATGTGGTGGGAGGAGGCAAGGTGATCGATGATGGTGATGATTTCCGGGGAAGAGTTGCGCTCAGGGTTCGGTGGCGGTGAACACGTCCACAAGAGTTGGTACCTCAAACCGGAATAGGCTCAAAATATAGCAAAACTGGTAGCAGGTGGAAAAAATAGGCGCTGACTGGTGTTCAATGGCCCTTAGCTAACCAATAGTACTCATTTAAAAGACCTCAAAAAGGCGAGGATGTCAAATAAAAAATCTATTAATCAACATCCTTCTCCTCGCCTTCTATTACCGTTTCTCCGTCTTCGCTGAACTTTAGATTCTCCTGCAAATTGTCGCACACCATCAGAGGCTTCAAGGTAGGAATATGAATATTTGATTACTCACAGCATGCGATGATGACTTGCCGACATATTTTGTGTGGTCTGCGCATGGTAATGTCAATATGAATCTAGCGGGAGTAGAAGAGACATAGCTTACATCCATAGGCGACAAGATCACCAGCAGGATTGGTAAAGTCCACGCGGGTGTATGCTAGCTGTTTACCTACACGCAATTATATATGGCTAAGCAGTGAATTAATGAAAGAGTACCAACCCATCTGTATCAACGCGGCCTTCGCATGCAAGACATCTCCAACCCTACCCGCAGGGCGAACGAAGGATGTCCCAATATCCGTTGACACTCCCGTCATGAAATGCCCTTTCGTCGCGACGGCCAACGAGCCGAGGGTGTCAGTGAGTGACAAGATAAGGCCACCGTGTACTGTATGAGCAGATCACAAATTTTTGAGGAAGGAGAGCGAGTAGGTTACGCGACAGATCGGGAGGGTGCAGCAGAGGCACGCACCTGTCTGCCAAACACAAGTTCCGATGAAATGCATACATTGTCGGTCAAACTTCCGCCAAGTGGGTTTGGGAATTAGACGAAACACCCACCCCGACTCGATTTGCTGCAAAGAAGAGTGATGTCGATAGTCAGTGTGAGGCAAAGCACAAGGACGAATCCGGACGCACTGTTATACTGCTCGACTTTCAACGAAACCTCGACACTCCCAGGAACCGCGCGGTGGATTTTGAGCTAAGAGAGATGCCTTCGAGTTAGGACGCGTCTAGAGCAAGAATAAAGTAGATCTACGTTCGGAAAACATTGTGCGTCGTGGCCTATATCTTATTAGCGAATCGAAGGCGTCGATGAGAGATTACCGACCCTTGTTGGTTAAGAAAGACCGAAAGACCTGATAGAGCATTAAATCGACAGAGCTCGACCGAGAACTGATCAAATACTTACTCGTTGAGTAAAGCGGAGGCAGGCAGCCATGGTGGTTGGTGGAAGAGTGCCTCTGTGCTACAGCCCTGCACCGGCATCAAGTAAACGGTGTCATGTTTTCCTCTATGGGACTCTGTGGCTGCTCCGTCTAGGATCTCTCGCAATCTGGACGACTGAGTACTTCTGCGAGTGGCTTCTGGCGCCGGCGAGTTTTCCAGTCATCTCTCCCATTATAGGTATACTTCATCGACTGTTTGAAAGTCCTCATCGTTATAATCGATATATGTATGGGTGCGCATCACTTGGACCACGATCCAATTGGTATTGTAGGGGGTATGCCTCACGCGTGCTGTAACAAGTGGACCGCCGGCCTGAGTGCTGATGGCCGACTGCCGACACAATGCCGCATTAACGGACTTTGCATGTGCTCAGTCTGCGCGTAGTCACTGCCTATGAAACTCAGTCGGCAGTCTCCGAAGATAGTGCCGAAACAGTAAACATAGTTTCTCACATGGCGTTACTAGCGTTTGAAACTCCCCGATTTTTGGACTCTCGGACGCGGATTTTGTCCGCTGCAGTCCCCTCTTCACTTCTCCTAAAATAATTATATATTTGGGTTTATGAGACCCTCGAGCATCCATGTACCAAATTTCGGAGTCTTCGGATATGTAATACATGTTTTATTGACCAGATTTTAAATTTTTTGAAACTCCCTGTTCACAATAGTAAGTCCAATAATTGAAAGTCGGCCAATTTAGATAGGGCATTTGGACGAAGAGTACATTGTAGCATCACCAGGCCCAGCTTGGAGGGGGTTGCATCTGAACAGAACAGTAATCAGAACCAACTTGAATTAACACATTGAACGAGAACCAGACGCTTACCCAGGGAGCTTGGCAAGCCGACCGTCAATGGGCTCCGTCACAATGGGCTTAAGATCGCAGGCCTCAGCCACATCGTCGGGTTGAACAGTCAGGAACGGGCATGCTTCCGTAATACCTGTTGTTTCTTCGGCAACACTCTCGAGAAATATTAAAAGACTGAAACGTACCCTTGCCCGTGTCATCATTAGGGTTGTTGCAGTGGTCGATGGCGTTTTGGAGAGCGGTGATATCCCATCCGTTCTGGAAGTCTCCGTGCCAGGAGTGTCCGGTAGGGTCCCTGAATGTTTTCAGTAGTAGAACGGAGAGACCTTAAAGATAGGACTGACCCAGTGGCATAAACGAAAGGCCATTTGTCGGAAGCAGGATTCCATCGGGAAGAAAGCTGGTGGATATCCCAGGTAATCTAAAATGCACAACTCATCAGCGATAAGGTTTTTAGGGAAACATGCGAGCATACCTCATAGAAAAGCTTCATGAGATAGATGGGATGGGTATCGGGGCACTTTCCATTGTCAAGGCCAGAGAGGTATGCGGTGTGTGAGATATGGTCCTTGGAGTCAACGTTGACGCCGTCCCAGCATGCTGTGGTTCACCGCAGTGGTTAGATAAATCGAGAAAAATTCATATTTGAGGGGCTAACCTGGCATGTGAAGGCGGGCGTTAAACCCACTCTCACAGTCAGTATTGGGGAACCCAACACCGAGATCGTCATAACCAGGAAAGGAGGGGTAGCGAAGGCAGCTCCACCCAACCGCACGCTCACGGAGCTCTGCTTGAGTACCAGAGAGCCTTGGTTGTCTAATTATTCGTAGTTCAGTCGATCAAGGTATTTAACGACATTATCTTGAAGAGAACGCACTTCTTGGATCGGGCTGTGGGGCTGCCAGCGATCATCTTAAATCCAGGCGGGAACGCCTTTAAGCCCTTGCCTCCATTTTGTACATCACCGTCGCCGCGATTTTGGTAGTAGACCAGGAGACCTGTCGATTACTTCAACCAGAGTCGAGATCTGAATGGTTGAAGCACTAACCTCCATTACCGACTGGCTCAAAAAGCTTGGTCTTAGGATCCTGGAAGTATAATTTAGGGAACCCTGAAAGAGAGTGTTAATTCTGCCTTTGGTGCATGTGGAAAAACCTACAATAGTTGGACTTGTCCTGAGTTACTTTGCAGGAAGTGCAATTCGACGCGCGCAAGGTATCAAAGGTGGAATTTGGGGAGAAGTCTAATTATGCTCTTGAGATGCTAAGCGATATCGAGATGGAAGAATACGCACTGCTTCCGCCATGTATGGTCTAGTAGAACGAATCATTGGCATTTGCTATTCAGGCCTGAAATCAGACTTACATGAACGTGGTTTGACGGCGACTCGCCAGGAGAGAGGATTGGATCAATTCTCTCTAATAAAAAGCAGAATTCAGAAACACTAGAATTTGTCGAGAAGAGTACGGTTACCTTGGACGAGAGGTCCAGTGCACCCGACGCGGAACCACGCACGAGCGGAATTCGCGAACATGGACACAACAATAAGAGATGCGAGGCGGGCAAATTCTACCATCTTGTTTCTTGAGGAGGTGCTTCAATTGTGAGGTGCATTCAAAGCATACTTTATGTGGTGGTTTAAATAGGTTCAGAATCCAGCATTGGCTCGTTGTTGAACCTATCTAGACTGTGAGATTCTGTGAAAGGAGATCCAACGGCATCTGGCCACCCTTGCATGGTTGATCAACATCGAAGACAGCGAGTCGGAAAAATTTTACATCACGAGCTAGACGAAAGATGTAGGCTTGTACCAAAACATAAAGGCATTTGCTGCGATGGGTTCGTTGTTTGAATAGCTCACGACATTGCTGATTCTTCGTGCGCGCGCGCTGCGAAATAGATTCCTAGAAGTTGGATGCTATCACGGCGTATTGAGCTTGCGGTACCATTCACTATGCAACAATGCGGGTAGACTGTTGGGACTGGTCAATGCAGACAGAAGCGATGTCAAGTTGGGAATGAAAGGGAGAATCGTGAGGTAATAGAGGTTGATGAAGACAAGCATGAAATGGATCACTAAGATGTGATTATCTATGGGCCGTGAATGGATAAAACTATTTATCCCCCTATTCAGAATGAGAAAACGTTGCCACAAGAGAGGCGATAGAAGGCGGCGAGTCGCTGGCAATAACAGATATCGGTAGGCTATCTTGGCGATATACGGAATCATGCATTATCCAAGCATTCGACATTCATTCAGCCATGAAATCTTTGGTTTTCGAATCTAAGAGTTTCGAAGGTGGATGCGTTCCCAGTTGCAAATCAGGCCGCCGCCGTGGGCAACCAGTAGTTGAACAGGTCAGAGGTCAGAAATTACGATACCGGTTGCATCTTGCTCGGTTCGCATCAGAATCGTTGGTAGTTGAATGCACTTAGGGCACCCAGCTGGATCCAAGAATCGGAAGAATCATGAAGAGGTCTTTGATGTTGGTCACGAGACCTGGATGTCCGCACAGTACGGACTCGACGGTGGTAGCCGTTAGAAAACAAGAGGCACCCAGTGGAACGTCGGGATACTCCATTATTATCATCGCGATACGTCAGGTATGACAGGACAGCCGTATCTTGTGGTGACAAAAGACCTTGCGGCCAAGCCATCTCCACCTGCAGTGTAACCTACAGCGTCAGCCACAGCTGATGACAGTGGAAGCAATGTGCGAAGAAGCCAGCCTCGAATAGTATGGCACCCGTCTTCTTTACATTCCCAATACTGAAAACATGAAACATTCACGACGAAAATTAGAACGGGAACAAATAGGAATATAGACATGGCTTCACCCACCTCGTTGATTGTCGGAAGATAGGTGTTGGTGTGTACGCTTGTAAATGACTTTAATACGGTCTGCAAAAAAATTCAGGCCATCTGCTCATGAAAACCTATTTATGTCGACGTACCCAGCAGCTCTATATTTGGTCTTCTTCGTTGTATACACGCAGCTCACATAAGCCACAGCATCCTTGAGCTTCGGTAGCCATGTTGCGTCCACGTTCGGACAATAGTCGATGATCAAAGATTGAATCCGGTCGACGCTGGGAAGAGGACAGGTTTCTGGAGAGGTTGCTGGCGATAAGGCTGGCGGTAGTTGAGATTTGATCAAGCGGACGACCGGTCCTGTCTGAACCTCTGGACAGGATGTGAAATTGACGTGTGTAAGCCTAGGACACAATGCAAGTTCCTGGGGAGCGTCATCTTTGAGAATAGGATTCTGGTTTGGGGGAGAATAATGTGCAGCCAGTGCTTCGATTATCGATGTTACTCCCGCGGTGGTATTTGAAACTTCGAGACTCTCGAGGTCGGGCGATATACGCAGAAGAGCGACAAGAGGCGTCATGTCGCTGAACCGGCAGGATCGCAGAC
>Ga0247741_1001811_pt1 | contig 11922 bp, 11 predicted proteins | sample UWRJL213509R2_FD_180945 | JGI IMG/M metagenome (GOLD analysis project Ga0247741, IMG submission 180945) | Plant litter microbial communities from Arlington Agricultural Research Station in Wisconsin, United States - UWRJ-L213-509R-2 | ecosystem: Environmental > Terrestrial > Plant litter >...
AACCGCAGCGGCGAATGCCTGAAGTTTCACCAGCGATTTCCTTCAAAGTTTCTAAATAAGGACCAATGTGTTCCAACGCATAACCGCTAAAAGGAATACCGGTACCAATCAATGCGCCTTCAAAACCGCGACGTGGCGATACGCGAATACGGCGATCATTCAGCATGGCGCCACGGCCACGGCTGGCGGTAAATTCTTCGCGTTTAATGGGATCGATTACAACGGCGTGTTCAATCTGGCCTTTGTATTTGCAAGCGATGGAAACTGAGAAATGTGGCAAACCGTGGATAAAGTTGGTAGTGCCATCGAGCGGGTCAATAATCCATTCGTAATCAGGATTTTTGCCTTCTTGAAATCCACCTTCTTCACCACGGAAACTGTGGTCTGGGTAGGCTTTACGGAGATGATAAATAATTTCTTTTTCAGCAGCCTTATCGACTTCAGTCACGTAATCATTGCGACTTTTCGTTTCGATAGGGATTAAATCAACACGTTCAAACGCGCGTTCAATCAATTCAGCTGCTTTGCGGCCAGCGCGCAAAGCAATAGTTAACATGGGTTCCATAGAGCACCAGATAAGAAGGAGTGGATTGTGAAAGAGCGTGGCCGCAGGCTGCCTCCCAATCAATAAAAAAGGGAAAAATGCGCCTCTCGCCGAGGGCGCGGAGTATAACAGCAGCTTATCGATTGCTCTAGTTTTTTACTTTCACTCGCCCAAACGCCAGAATCGCCAAGGCAATAATTAACAAGTTAGCCGCAAATACCTGGTGGTAACCGAACATATCCGCCACCACACCAACGACCAAGCTACTCAAGAGATTACCCATATGCGTGGTGTTTGTGTAAAGCCCGGACGCCATACCTGAACGCCCCGGCAGCAGATCCTGAATCACTGATACGCCTAATCCCGCCAAAACTCCGATGAACATAGCATTAAAGATTTGGAGTGCAAAGAATTGCCACAAGTGAGTTCCAAAATAAACGCCCATATAGAGTATCAAAGCCGCCACACCTGCCACTTTAATCAAAGTCATGATCTGAATGCGCGCAGCGTAATGGCCTGCCAGCAACATAAAGGGGATTTCCAAAAATGCGGCGGTGCCCATTACTCCACCCATCCACTCGGTGCTTATCCCGAGACCATCTTTGAGATATAGAGGAAAGCTGATGAGATAAGCGTTATTCGCGCCCCACATCAACGAAAAACCAATAAGGCTCAGGATTAAGGCGCGCTTTTCTGAAACACCTAACGGCTGAGCTGCAGGTTTCTCAACTTGCTCGACGGCATGAGGATTAAGGTGCGGCAAAAGTTTAAAGATTAAAACAGACACTACTAGAAACATCCCTGCCCCCAGCAAATACATAAAGCTGAACCCCATGTAGGTTGCTAACAAGAAACCGGCTGGCGGCCCAACCACCCAGGCTATCGCGATTTGCGCGCGAACTATCGCATTGAACAACGGGGTTCGATCCTCTGGAATATTGTCCTTGGCATAATCCAGGCTGTAGGCCATCAGCTGCGAAAAAGACACCATGGCAAAGCTGAGGAATATGACTATAACCGCAGTCACAACCCAATAATTCCGCGAATAAGCTAGCGTGAGACAAACTAAAGCACCGACCAAACAGCAGGCTGAAATTAATGGACGACGGTCACTCAAACCATCTGACCAATGCCCAATAAAATGGTTGTAAGCCATACTTGCCAAGGCTATACCCGCAAAAGGAATACCCACCATGAGGGGACGCACGCCTATTTCTTTCGCGAGAAAAACACTCAAGGTTGGGAACACCAACGCGCAGGCAATTCCCACCAGACAAAATAATGCATACACCGATAAGGCGACAGGACGAAAAAGAGGATTCACAGATTTAAACCAGGGAAATGAATTGAGAAGTGAAACTACAGTTGCGTTAGAATAGCCGAAATCTATTTTACCGACACCCGCCCGGTAAGAATTTACTTTTCTCAACACAAGTGAATTTACACAGGCGAATGATTTTGAGCCGCACATTATGCAATCCATTAGCATCCAGATTCAGCCAGAATTTTTAGCAACATTTGATCGAGCTGCATTTTTAACACAAGTGCGAGCGGTTGGCCGCGCGCCAGAAATTGATGAGTTTAAAGAGAAAAGTAAAACTTATCTCACCTACACATTTTTTACCGAACTCCCAAAAATATTGTGGCAGGATTTGCAAAACGCGCTTTATCAACACTCCGAATATTCTGCAATTATTTCGCCGATTTCGATTGCAGCTTATGAAGATGAAACGCTTAAAGAAGGTTTTATATTATTACACCATTTTGACTCAACAGAAAAAGTGGGCAGCCTTTAGTTTCTTTAAACACTAAATCCATTTATTAGAGAGTCGTTATCCCCAAGGGATACAGAGACCTAAAAAATGTAAATGACGTTGGATCCCTGCGGGGATGACGACGAATCAAGACACTTGTTTTGCACTCATCAAATTCATGTCGAGAAATTATGTCAGTTATAAATTGGTTCCCCGGCCACATGCACAAAGCCCGCAAAGAAATTGCGGAAGTTATGCCCCATGTGGACGTTATTATTGAAGTGCTCGATGCACGCGTGCCGTTTTCCAGCGAAAACCCATTAGTGCCCGCATTACGCGGCACAACGCCTTGCATTAAATTATTAAACAAAGCCGACTTAGCTGACCCCGCAACTACCGAACTTTGGGTTGCGGAACTCGAAAAAACGCAAGGCGTTCGAGCGTTGCCTGTTAGCCAACAAAACCCTGAGCAAATTCGTCAACTTTTGCAAGTGTGTGAATCACTTGCGCCTGCGCGAAATTCTTCAATCCACCCTGCCCGCGCAATGATTATGGGAATTCCTAACGTCGGAAAATCCACACTGATTAATACACTAGTTGGACGCGTTGTTGCAAAAACCGGAAACGAAGCGGGCATTACAAAATCCCAGCAAAAAATTAAATTGGATAATGGATTTTTATTAACGGATACCCCAGGATTTTTGTGGCCGAAATTAACGCCACCATCTTGCGGTTATCGTTTGGCAATTACCGGCGCAATAAAAGATACGGTTTTTGATTACGCTGACATTGCGCTTTACGCTGCAGAGTATTTATTAAAAGCTTATCCCGATGCATTAAAAACGCGTTACAAAATTGAAACCTTACCCGAAAGCGATATAGAGTTATTAGAAGCGATTGGCGTAAAGCGGGGCTGCGCGAGTAAAGGCGGCGGCGTGGATATTCAAAAAGTGTCATCACTGTTAATCACTGAATTACGCGCTGGCTTACTCGGAAGAATTACGTTTGAAACGCCGGAGATGACAACACAAGAAGTTATTGATGCAAAATTGGCAGATGAAATTAAAGCCAAAGAAAAAGAAGAAGCCGATAAAATTCGTCGTTTAAAAACACGCAAAAATCGTCGCTAACATTTCCGAAAGACTTTCGCAGGGATCGCGAAAAAATCGACGCGCAAATATACAATTGTAAATCTCCCAAACATTACTTCCGCTAATACGAAATCCTTGTCTACACTGTAGGAATCTACTGTTTTCGAGTATTTTTCACCATGGGTTGGTACCGTAACTTCCTCACGGGTTTTTCCCTGGCGCTCATGTGCAACGTTGCCTTGGCAGACGAGCAGCACATCACCAATCGCTTCTCCGGTTTTGCGACTATTGGAGCAGTCATCAACGACAATCCCGACCTCGTTTTTCGCCGTGATATTTCCCAACGCAATGGTTCAATCGATGGCGACGTTGATTGGCGCACCGATTCTCTTCTCGGTTTGCAGTTGCAAACCCAATGGTCATATCAATTTGAAACGACTGCGCAATTAGTACTTAAGGATCGCATTGATAACACGCTAAATGAATCCGTTGAATGGGCATTCGCTCGTTATCGCCCCATGGACGGATTGGATTTACGTGTAGGGCGTTTAGGTAGCGATATTTTTATGCTGTCCGACTATCGACAAGTTGGTTATGCACTGCCGTGGATAAGGCCGCCCGAAGATACTTACGGAAAAATTTCCTTTTACCATTTTGATGGCGTCGACATTAATAAACGCTTCAACATCGGTGATGGCACGCTCAACATTAAAGCTTTTTACGGAAAATCTGATCAGGAATACCCGGTCGGTATCGAAGAGTCAGACAATTATCGTCTCTCATTTAAAGGCTTTGGTACGAGCATAAATTGGGAAAAAAACGAGTGGAAACTGCGTTATAGCTACGCAGATGTAGAAATAAGAAACAACAATGACAACGTCCTTGTGCCCGCGTTAAACAGCGTAAGTATGCTCTGGCCGCAGGCCGCAGAACTGGCGAAAGATTTCTATACAAAATCAAAATACATTAAATACCACGAGCTAGGTTTGAGCTACGACAATAATTCCTGGTGGATACAAACCGAAGTTACTTTGTTAAATAGCGATGCAAAAGTTGTATCCAATAGCCACACCGCCTATCTCAGCTTTGGAAAACGTATTGATGCATTTACTCTTTACACAATCGCAGGCTTCACTCGTACCAATGAGGACGCCACTAACGTAATCGCTCCGTCTGGCTATCCAGAACCCATTGAACAGCAGTTGCAAGCGCTTGCCTACGGCACCGAATTGGGAATTAACGGAGGGCGCGCAGACCAACATAGTTATTGTGTGGGCGCACGCTGGGATTTCACCAGCAAAATGGCGCTCAAGCTTCAAGTGCAACGGTTCTATATTGATAAATATGGTGATTCACTTTGGCTCAAGAGCGACAACACTCTCACACCAAAAGACCGTACCGCAAATGTAGTCAGTGTTTCATGGGACCTACTTTTCTGATGCGCGCCTACATACTCACATTTCTCCTCACAATTTCGCTTAGCGTTTCGGCGTGGGCAGATTTATTGGTGATCGTTCATGCGAATAATCCAGTTAGCACACTTGAACGTAAACAAGTGGTCGATATTTTTATGGGGCGCGCAACCGCATTCCCAACGCAACAACCGGCTCACACACTGGACGTTACCAACAGCAGTGATTTACGCGCAATTTTTTATAAAAGTTTGACAGGAAAAAATGAAGCACAAGTGGACGCCTATTGGGCAACTTTGGTTTTTGCCGGGCGCATGTCACCACCTGAAAAATTACCGGATGAAGCTGCCGTTATTAAAGCCGTTAAAAATAATCCAGCGGCAATAGGTTATGTCACGCGGCAAAATTTACCGGCTGGAGTAAAAGTTGTTATGGAGCTCCCAACCCCCTAGTTTCCAATCTAATTTTTTATCCCTTGTCACCCGTATTATTCAGCGAATGGCGTTTATTAATGGTTACACCAAAACTTAAATTAAAAAGTTTACACGTCAAAGTTTCATTAGCTGTGGCGACGGGCGCGTTATTTATTATGCTCGTGTCGTCTTACTTTTTTTATCAACGAATTTATGACCGTTCACTCGCTGAAAGCGAAAGATCCGTCCAACAATTATTAGAAACAGTGAGCGCAACAGCCGCTATCGCCGCTTACGTCGGCAACAAAGAATTAGGTCAGGAAGTCGTTGGCGGATTAACCAAAAACGATATAGTTATTGGCGCAGAAATTACGGCAAATAACGAAACCATAGGCGCGCAAGGTAAACCCATTGTTAAAGGTGGTCCAACCTATTCCAATTTAAAATTGATTGGGCCGTTTGACCCAAAAGAAATTGTGGGCGAACTTTCAGTACTTACCAATCTTCCGCTCATTGCAAAACGCGCGCGGGATTCAGCTCTCGCAACAACATTTAGTTTGGCCGCACAAGCTGCGGTAATTGCAATTCTTGTGCTCGTACTGGTTTATTGGATGATGACGCGCCCGCTGTCGTCTTTATCAAAAAGATTGCACGGCATTATTCCCGGCGACGGCAAACGTTTGGATGTACAAACCAAACATAAATCCGATGAAATCGGTTTACTCGTTAACGATATTAATTCGCTGCTAACAACTGTAGAAAAAATGTTGTTGGAAGAACGGCAACTTCGGCATCGCGTGGAATTATTGGAGCACAGATTTCGCGGAATTTTTGAAGACAGCAGCGCCGGAATTTTTCTGGTACGCGAAGATGGCACCATGGTTACTGCTAACCCAGCATTTTTTAAATTAACCGGAAAATTTAACGGTTTGGATGATGTAGCCCCAGACACTAACATTGTTAAAGAAACCTTTTTAATTCCTGATCAGGCGCGCGGTTTGATAAAACTCGCCATCGTAAGCCAACGCCCCTGCTCTTGCGATTTAAAAATCTCCTCGGCCAATAGCGATGAAAAAGATCGCTGGGTTCACTGCATTTTTTCACCTGCCGGTGAAGACCAATCCAACCCTGTGGTTGAAGGTGTGATGTATGACATCACCCAACGTAAACTAACGGAAGATATTACGCGCGAGCTCGCCGAAAAAGATTCGCTGACAGGATTAGCAAATCGCCAAGCGGCAGAGCTTGTTTTAAAAGATTTGACCACTAGCAGATTACAAACCGGTGGCGGTTTTGTGGTAATGCTGATTGATTTGGATCGCTTCAAATTTATTAACGATACTTACGGTCATGATGCTGGCGACTGGGTTTTAAAAACGGTTGCTGATCGACTGCATCGTCGCGTGCGTTCATCGGATGTGATTGCACGTCTTGGCGGTGACGAGTTTTTAATTATTCTAACGCAAACTGATAATCGTCTTAAAGTGAAAGAACTCGCGGAAAAATTATTGGCCGATCAACAACAGCCAATGGAAGTGCAGCCAGGATTTTTTGAAACTGTCGCCATGAGTATTGGTATAGCTTTTTACGATAGGAAAGAAGACAACGAAACCAGCATTCGCAAACATGCTGATCAGGCGATGTATTCCGTAAAACGAAATGGCAAAAATGGTTACGCGATTTACAACCCGATGGGCAAGCATGACATTTTTATTGCCAATAAGGCTCTGAGTTAAAAGATTCTGTTAAAAATCGCAGCTGATTCAAATCACAAAGATTAAATTAGTTGGCACCTTTCAAAATACCACGAACATAATTCACAAGATCTTCGCTGCCAACTGCAGGAGAAATATTTGCAGGTATGGTACGTGTATGCCAGCGAACTTCCCAATCGAGATGCTCGCCCGGCGCAAGTTTTGACATTACGCCTTGCTGGTCTATTTCCCAAAATGTTTTTTCAACGTTGGCAAATAATTCGATTTCACCTTCACCCGCTACAATTAATTCCACTGGAACATCCGCAAATTCTTTAACCAATAATTTCCCGGCGTTGGTATAAGCAATCCAGCCCTCTTTGCCATCGGTCATTAATTTGTGATGGTTTTGCAAAAGATTTTCAGCGTTGTAATGCGCCCAGGTAATATCGCCAACATGTTCTACGGCGAGCGGGTAAAAAATTCCGCTGGTGCTTTCGGTATTACCTTGTGGAAAAAATGCCATGCCGGTAGGACGCAGCCGCGTAACTTCCCAACCCGCGATATTTTTTTCTTGTTTGGAATGGTTGTAAATTGAATACAAAATAGTAATGCATTTTTTTTCTGCATCCACACTGTAACTTTTAATAAATTGATAGCCAGTTTCAGAGTCAATTTTGCTGGTGAATACAATGCGGTTATCAACAATGCTGACTTGGTAAGGCGCGCTGTCTAATACTTCAATCGGCGGCCAACTCCACTCGGTTTGCGGGCTCGACCAAAACACACTGCCCCACACCGCGTTGTTAGTTTTATCGGCGGTCAGCAGCAATTCTTCACCATCAATTTTTAACGAGCTGATACGCGCGGCAATATTGGCATTAACTTCAAGTCGGGTTTGGTCTTGAGTAAGTGTGTAAACATGGCCTTTTTGGGAAATAAAAGCGGGGAGATTGTTAGCGTTAACAGTATTTTTATAGCCGCTGTCGCACGCCGATAACACGCAATTCAGTAACAGTAATACCATTAATTGGCAGGATAACTTCATTTAACCCTCAGAAACTATATAAAGTCTGGAGATGGATATGCCCATTCTCCAGTTCCGCAGTGAAGCCCGGTTTTAAACGCGATGCTTCAGCAAATCAGTAATTCTCATAAGCTACAAGTGTAGCGAGATTTACGCGGTATAACTATTTGCCAGTCCGCTAAAACTAGTAAAGCAACGTAAATAATTTGCGTTGAAACTCAATGGCGAGCGCATCACCCTTGCCCAGAGACGTCAAAATATCGGTAAATGTCTTTTTTACCGCGCCATCTGCAAAATTACGATTTTTGCGCAAAATACCGATAAGCAATTCCAACGCCGGACGATGCGCTAATTCTGCGTGGTATTGAATAGCAAGGTCATAGGCGAACTGCAAATTATCCGGCTCACGTGCATGAGCTGCTTCCAATGCAACTAATTCAGGGCTTTTGGCAGCTTGCTTTTTGAGTTCAATTTCTGCGAGAAGTTGTTGGTAGTGTGCATCCTGATCGGCAGCTTTTACGGTTGCTAAAATCGCTTCCGCATTGTCAATTCGATTCAATTCCAGATGACATTGCACCAGCAAATACGTAATTGCAGCATCGTGTTTAGATTCATCATAAGCCTGGCGCAATAAAGGCAATGCCGAATTAAAATCGCCAGCCATGATAAAAGTTTGCGCATCAGTTACTAATTTTTCCCACAATTTTGGCAAATACTTATCGAGTAGCTCGCGCACTTCTTTTTCAGGTAAAGCGCCTGCAAACCCATCTATTGGCTGCCCATCTTTCATTAACATAACGGTAGGTAAACTGCGAACACCGAATTGCGATGAAATCATATTCATTTCATCCGCATTTACTTTTGCTAGCAAGAAAGCTCCCGCATATTCGTTAGCGAGTTTTTCCAAAATCGGCATCAGCGTTTTACACGGCGCGCACCAGTCCGCCCAAAAATCAATTAACACAGGGCGATTGAATGATTCATCCACCAAATACTGTTTGGCGTTTTCAAGATTAATTTCAATGACATTCATTACACCGACTCCATCGCGAGTAACGTTACTGAAACATTTTCAGTGGCATTGGAAATGTAGGCAATATTTTCAGTAATCGTTACAGTGAGATTCATAGTTTTATCCGCAAGTGCGCTTAATGCTTGCAAATCATCTGCTGTAAAATAATTGATGCACACTTTTGGTAGTGCATTAATCGCCGCCGCATTGGTTTTCCACCACACATCCAACCCGCGCCCGTAACTAAATACTTTCACCGAGGTTGATTGGCTGGAACCTTTTTTCAAACGATCTGGCGATGGCTGACCAACTTCTATCCATTCCAAAATGGTGCCGTTGTCGTGCTTTAACCAAAGTTCTGGGTCTTCCGGCGACGAGAGGCCGCGCGCGAAGGTTAAATTTTCCGCAGCGCGGTAACAAAAGGCTAGAATGCGCACCATCATGCGTTCAATAGTTTCGGACGGGTGCAATGCGATGGTCAAGTTGTACTCGCCGTATACATTGGTATCCATATTGGACAGCGTAAGATTTAATTTATGAATAGTCGGCTTTTCTGCCACAATTTTTCTCACTTACTAAAGTTATTACAATGATTGATAAGTCGTTCGACGTACTGCAAAAAGAAGTACCACAAAAATTTGAATTTACGGTCACCAAACCTGAGCAAACCGCGCTCGACTTATTAGCGGAAGGTTCCGGGCTTTCCAAGCAGCGCATTAAAGACGCCATGAATAAAGGCTGCGTGTGGTGGACATTAAAAGGCAAAACTTTACGCTTGCGCCGCGCCACCAAGGTGCTTTTCAAAGGCTCAAAAATTCAATTTTTTTACGATGAACAAGTGCTCGCCCGTAAACCTGAAACCGCAGAATTAATTCACGATGCCGGTCTCTACAGCATTTGGTTCAAACCCGCAGGTATGCTCGCGCAGGGCTCCCAATGGGGCGACCACTGTAGCATTTTACGGTGGGTTGAAGTGAATGGCGAATCGCTCTACTCCGCCAACCGCGATATTTATAGCGCAAAACGAGAGTGTTTTTTAGTACACCGTTTGGATGCTGACGCTGCAGGTTTAATGATCATCGCTCACGATAGCCAACACGCCGCCAAATTATCCGTGCTGTTTCAGGGTCGCGATATCAAAAAATATTATCAGGCATGGGTCGTCGATGACTGTGAATTACCTGAAGCAGGCATGACCTTGAATTATGAGTTGGATGGCAAATCAGCCATCACTCACATCAAGAGAATCGGCGTGGCAAATAACGCGACCTTGCTGGACGTGCATATTGAAACCGGTCGCAAACACCAAATTCGTCGCCATCTAGCGAACATCGGCCATCCCATTGTGGGCGATAAAGTGTATGGCACCAAAGCAAAAGTCGGTTTGCAATTGCTAGCCTATCGATTGGAATTTGTTTGCCCGGTGACCCAGGGAAATTTAACTGTGGAACTGGATAAGGAATTCCAGTTCGCTATTCCCGCCTAAAAATTGAGAAAAACCCACAAAAAAAGCCAATCCTGATGTTATTCAGGATTGGCTTTTTTCTTACCAACGAACTCAACTACTTAATCACTTAGGTAATCAATTACGCCGACGCCGAAATCCCGGAAGACACACTACTGGAATCGTTAGCGGCGGTGGAGTTGCTACCGTAAGTTTTTACCAACTGCAAAATTTGCCGTGAAATCAGTTCGCTTAGCTCTGGTTTTTTAACGCTGGTCGAACTTGAATCATCGGTTTTCGCAGAATCTTGTGTTGTTGCAAGTTGCGATAACAAATACTCAACCGCTTCTTTAGCACTTACTTTGCCATCGCCATTGGTATCAGCTGGATCAGTAGATGCCGTTGCAGTTGAATCATCTGACGTTGCGCTAGCCGCTCCCCCAGGTGGTGGTCCTGGCGGTGGCCCACCAGCACCTTGCGGTCCCCCCGCACCACCAGCGGCTTGCGCAGCATCGATCCCCTGCTCTTGTCCCGATGCTTTCGCATAGGCCATGGCTTCATCGCGGTTAACTTTGCCGTCGCCATTGCTATCAGCTTCGGTAAAATTGTCGGCGATGTTGCTCATAAACGCTGAACGCTTGGAATCGGTCGAACTGGTATCGGAAGACATTTGTACGAGCTGATCTTTAGTAAAGCCCTCATCAACTGCATTGGCATCACCGCGACTGGCACGCACTCGCATTGACGCCGCGAGGTTGTCTACTTTATCCATCACTGATTGCAGGGTATCACTCAGCTCTGACTTGGTGATTTTGCCATCACCATCGGCGTCCATAGCGCTGAACATATCGTCGGCACTTGCCGATGAGCTGCCCGCTTTGGTGGCTGCCGACGTTAGAGCTGTCTGTAACTCACTTTTATCAAGAAAACCCTGATCTTTGGTATCCAACTGTTCAAATAATTTGTCTACCACTGACGAGGTTTGTGCCTTCTGGGTATTTTTAACACTGGCGTAACTCGCCAGCGTCGACATACCCGAAGTGCTGCTAATGCTACTCATAGCGCCCTCCTTACAGGTTGAAAATTATTAAATTGCCGCTCCAATCTGAGCAAGCGGCAACTTAAAACAACCAACTAGATATTTAATTGGTATACCTGCAAAGCAAACTATCGGCCACGCCACCGCATTCTTCAAATCCAAAAGCATCTATTCACAGTCTTTGCAAACTACTTGAACACTGCTTGCACATTTGACGGCAAATTGGCGAAACCTTGGGGTTTTTAAGGTGTTTGTTGCGTTAGCGCACTTTTGGGATAGCAGTTACCTTACAATTTATTAAACGAAATTGACGCTTCAGCGCGGCAAGAAATTACCTTTGCGGATATTGTTTGCCGCTTTGAAAAATGAATACGCGACGATGACGTATAGCTATAGGCTTCCCCCCCTAAGTGCCCTATAATGCGCGCCTCTTTTTTGTATAGTTTTTAAGCAGGCAAGATTTAATGTCCACTTTTGAAAATATGGTCGCGC
>Ga0247741_1001813_pt1 | contig 11916 bp, 16 predicted proteins | sample UWRJL213509R2_FD_180945 | JGI IMG/M metagenome (GOLD analysis project Ga0247741, IMG submission 180945) | Plant litter microbial communities from Arlington Agricultural Research Station in Wisconsin, United States - UWRJ-L213-509R-2 | ecosystem: Environmental > Terrestrial > Plant litter >...
TTCTTGTCATGCAGCACTGGCTTGGTATGGATAACGGTGAAACGTGGATTGTGAATATTGGACCGATCTTAGTAAAACAAAGTGCTACTGGATTGTGGGTGTGAGGAGATCATAACAAGTGTTTAAATGTGTACTCAACCAATGCTGCTACATTTATACATCAAATTGGGCAGTTACCCACCAAGGCCCATACATCCAGATTGACAACTGCCCAGCAACTACCGGAAGGGTAAATATGCTGTTGCCGGATGTGCTGGATGATGGATGTGATGGGTGGCATCACTGGCAGCTGTCAGCAGTGCCAAATAGGATGCTGGTCACTGTTAGGGTACCTGTGCTCACTGTTGCAGGTTGTCAGGTGCTGTTTGATGCGAATATTCAGTGTACATATCGTTCCTAGGGTGTGGGTAATACCATCTGGGATGTTTCAGGCGCACCAGGGGGGGCGGGATAGGGTGCAATCGAAACAGCTGGTAGTGGCAGGACTCCAGGACCCCAGAACCCCCTGAGCGCCCGTGATGTCATTGAGTACCCAGCGCTCTCGCATTGCGCGTTGGCTACCTGGACCTGGGCACTCTCCTTCTCTATAATTGTATTGCATGCTGCAGAATGTTCTTACAATATACTATTAACTACATGTAAGTCTCTCGAGGGTCTGATTTAAGACTTTGGGCCTCAGACTCCAAGAATTGCCTTTTCAGGGATGTTCGCTTTCAAACTTGTTGCCTCAGTTTTGTGTGAGTGAGCATTCTGTAGCCAATTATTCATCTATGGCCTATGGTATAGCATATGACGATACTCTCATACTGGAGAATTGAACCAATCTGCGAACAGAAAAAAATGGACCAGCATGACCCATGCTAGGTTAGAGATTATCAAGTCCAAAACTGTTCTATAATATCTGCCTACGACAAGAAGATGGGGTATGCGTATGTTCTACATTATCTAAGTGCTACATTTACTATCTTGGGCAATCAAAGTGGCCATTACACTCATAATAGCTCATCGTTTGCGTACATGGAGAACGATTTCCTCTATCCATTGCTGCCAGTACCACATGAAGTGTTGGGATGGGAGCAAGTGAAGTCGGTGGAGGGTTTGAAGGACTTGGTCATCTTGCCTTGCGACTAGTGACCCAATATGTTGCTGTCCTCGTCGTTGCTGTCAGTTTGCGCAGATAAAGAAGGCACTCCAAATCCATCCCCCTCTTCATCTTCATTGTCAGAGTCAGGGTCTTCATCATTGTCGTCGTTGTTTTCAGCATCTCCAAGTTGGGTGCTGACTACGGGTTCAGCAACCTCCTCCAGCAGCGACTTCCATAGCTTCTCAAAGTGGATTCTCAGCACGTATTTGATAGATGCTTGCGTGACGGACAGAGCACAAATACCCTCCGCAAGATCACATGTAGTACCTGTTTGGAGATCTGCATGCCCTTTCCATTCTGCTTCCTCCCATTTTGTAGTCTCTAACACACGTCTCATCTCCTCCTTGAGTTGACATACTTCCTCAGTAGCGCGGTGGGATCTTGCATGACTCTTGGCCCACTCGACACAGAGAATCTCGTCTGTACCATCCTCCTTACTAGCCCCCGCTACGCACCAGATCCAGGATAGTACTCGTCGAGTTTCCCCTGAACTGTTGTGGCAAGTGCAAGCCTCTGCATAAAGCAAAGTATCAGGCTCTTCAGGCCCATCAACTGCCATGGTTTCAGGCTCTGGCTCAACATAGTTGTCCTCTGTTATTCCATGGCGTGGTCGATGTTGTTGAAGTCGGTTGGAGTCCTGGTATCCATGGATGTCCCCATTGGCCAAGACCTGCAAAGTCTTCTCCCAGTCGCCAGGTCATACAAGACTCATCTTTGCAGCACGACCTGCTCAATATTTCGAAGCTGCAATTCTCACTCGCTCATGTACTTGAGCAATGACAGCTCTTGAGTGAGTTCCTTCGCGCTGGCCTTGAATGTTGCAGTTCTTGAAAGCGGTCATTTGAGTTTTGATCTTGAGTGTTTGTCGAACAGCGTTGAGGGCGTCTTGGCACTAGGCTGTCCGAAGTTGGTCCTCCATGTCGGCAAGGTCAGCTTGGCATACAATGGACCGAGAGGCAGGTGGAAGCCGTGAAGAAAGCCATAAGTCGATGTCTTCTGGCAAGAGTAGGTACCACTTTTATCAAAGAAAACCCAACCTATCAAGGGAGCACCTATCATAATACCAGTGCCTTTTATAATAGATCTTTCAATGCTATCTGAGCCCTATACCAATGAATGAAATACTATAGAATCTTTCATTTCAATGGCTATACTATATCATTGCTATAGGGGGATTTCATTGGGCTCCCTATTATTCTGTATCATTGCTACTGGGTATTTCATTGGGATGCCTATACAGATACTTCATTGCCAGGGGATTTCATTGTGCCCCCTATTATTCTATATCATTGCTACTGGGTATTTCATTGGGATGCCTATACAAATACTTCATTGCTAGGGGATTTCATTGGGCTCCCTATCTAGATACTTCATTGCTAGGTGGATATCATTGTAGTGCCTATTGTCATATATCATTGCTAGTGGATTTTATTAGGCTTCTTCATCTGATTAAAAAAATATCTATCATTCATAAATCTAATCTAATCTAACCCTGAATATCTAATCATAGAGATCATATCTCTCAAATCTAGAGTAGTCATTATCATCATCTCCTTCATTCTCTAAACCCCCTCCATCATCAAGACACTCATTACCATCATCAGCATCACAGCCCTTGTTAGAATACCCAACTGAAACATCAGAATCACCTGACAAGATGACAGAAGATATTTCGGTTGTGACATATTTGTTAGCCCACTCGGCAGTCACTCCATTACTCTGCAGAGCACCAATCCATTTCCGAGCAGAGCTAGCAGCAAGTGAGGTTAGAAGACTCTCCTATCGGTAGGCATATGCTGATAGGCCCGGTGCGAGTGCAGGATCATCAACAATGCGTCTCAAGGCCTGAGCCTTCCACCAGCCAGCCTTCCATTCCAAATACACAACAATACGGTGCATCTCCTCCTGTACCAACTGGTACTCCTCATCCCATCAATCACGTCTTGCCTTCATCTTTGCCCATTCTGATCTCATCGTCTCATCAAACGCTTCCTCACCATCCGAATCACCATCTGACTGTGAAACAAGCCATATCCATGACATTTCATAGCGGCTATTTGTTTGAGTGAATCTGTCATCCTCTTGTCGTCCTGGTCCCCGAATATCAGTAGGATTGAGTTTTCGAAACCGATCTCGCCAAGTGCCATTGGGATCGAGTACAAGAAGGGCATCGCGAGCTGCCCGATATTGGTCAGCAGCACGCTGGATTTGGAGTTGAAGTCGGTTATACAATGTTCGCATTCGAGTATTGGGCTTATTTCCCGCACCCGATATGTTGAGTTTCTTGAATTGAACAAGCCCTGTGACCATTCGTCTTCCGCGACGAACATCTTCAAGAGCTTCATTAGCTTGGGCTATGCAAAGACGGAGCTCCTTTTTCAAGATATGAGTGATTGATTGTCGGGCAGCCTCCGATATCCCTGATGGAAGGAATAGAGGTACATTCTCAGCAAAGCTGCTTTCCAGCTCGTTGGAACCCATAGTAGATCCTGCTCGAACAACAAGAGTGGCAACAGTTGGCATATAAGCTAATTGGACTTCTCTCCATTGATGAATGCGACGAGAGAGTTTGTTGCGCTTTTCTTGGAGATCAGCATTCTGCTTGCTAGTTTTTACTCACTTTCATTCGGCCACGTCATATCGGAGCTGTCGTCTATTGTACTGTTATATCAATCCCAATTCAACACCCATATACAAAAACTTACTGCTGCTCCTCCAGTTTGAGGCCTTTGACAAGGAAGATTGTCATGCTGAGCTTGTGTGGAGCCTCATTGCCATTCTCAAGCTCTAACGCATCTTCTTTTGCAAGCTCCAAGCGGACATCCTGGAGAGTCGTGGCTTCCTCAAGGTAAGTAAGCATTCACTCGACAAAGTAGGAAGAAACACACTCATATTTGATTCTTCATATGGATTTGGTTTCGTCATATCCTTCTCCCAGTCGTCAACCATTTTTGACCATTTCTCTACAGTGGCCAATGGAAATGTTGCAGATAACGACTGGAATGTGGCTTGCTGTTTTCTGCACATCAAGGCTGCCTCCTTGAATCGTTTGAGACATAAATGCCCTACAAACAATCCTATCAGTAATGCTCGAAAGAAACACAATGTAACTTATGCAAGCCAACAAGTTTCCAGAAATTCCAACCATTCCAATGGTCGTTGAGAGTCTCCTTCCGCGCACCAGGACCCATTTCTCGCATACTCGGTGCTAATGCATTTGTATGTGACCACGTAATCTCAACATCTTCTCCGCAGGTCTTCCCCACTCCCTTTTTGTAGTTCAACGAGTAGTTATTCCGACAGAAGGAACCATGGCCATTTACATGCCAGTTGGGGATGCCTATCTCGACCTTTGTGTCTGACGAAAGCTTCATTTCTTCTGGATAATTTTCCATGTGCTGCTCAAATTTCTTTGACCATTGACAGCCGATGTCGTACGAGATTACTATACGTGTCAAAGTGATGCCCAAAAGTGCCGAAAAGACCATGTAATCCATGCTACAGAATCTACATAGAGCGCCACGTCAGCGCTGTTACAATATGACATCATAACAGCAGGATTACTTACTTCTCGCCCTTCTCTAGGTCAACGGCACCATTGCTCCTAATCATCGAGTGCCTTGAACATATGCCAACCGCAGTACCGTTCACCAGGTATCCAGGGACTGCAGTGTTTGCACGAGCAATCGCATCGTGATCGGATGAGCACGAGTTGATCTGTACAATCTTTAGTAATTGACAAAGTGAATGGTTGTGACTGGTTTCTACATACCTCAGGTTCATCAACATGATTTGCGACATGTCTATCATATCTTGAGCTCTCAACATAGCAGCCCCAACTGGGGTCAAGTTGAAAGTCTTTGATCCCTCGATCCTTGCTCTTGAGTTTGAAGTTCGCATCAATAGCAAGGAAGAGCGTGTAGAGAAACCTGAAGGAATATTCGTTAGTGTTCGGAAGGTAAACAAGATCTTAATGACTCACTGTAAGACCGGCGGTGCATCCTCCCAATTTGCGGGAAGATTCTTCCCAGGATGCAGACATGCAGGACACTCGATGACGAGTGAGCCTTCGACAGTAGCTTCAATACCCGCAGGGTCATGTCCTCTCCCACCATGCTTCAGGCTCTGTAAATTACGCCAGATTCGAAAGGTGCGATGAAATTCAGGATACCGAAACTGGAATGCATAGATTTAGTTCAAAGAACGCTCGATATGATACGATACAATATGGTACTTACGATGGCCTTCTCAAGTTGTAGATTGTCTGAAATGTGAAGAACTGAGAGGTAGAAGTCGTACAGAGTGAGCTTCCCCTGAAGCGTCAACTTGTGGAAGAGGTCGAGCATATCGAACGAGAAACATGTCTTTGGCCGTTCGGAAGATGCAGAAAACCATCCAGCACGAATGAACTGGACACACCTGGGTACGGCAGAGCCAATACAATCGCAGAAATCGATATTGACCTGATGGACGCCATTGCAGTCAAAGAGAATGAAATCGGCTGGCCCAGCAACAGGACAGGGACATTTCATGCCTCCATGGCCAAGTTGGATCCGTAAGCCGAGCAATTTGAGCAACGACTTTTCAAAGAATTGACCGTTCCACTTCTATATCATCATTCAAAAGATGGTAAGGCCACAAAGGGTGGTAGATTTTAAAAACGAGACTTACCTCAATCCGGTGCAATGGAAGGGAACAATGAGTTTTAACGAGACACTCAGCACAGTGGAGCTGACATCGACCAAAGCAATCAATGCATCGATAATGCCCCTCGCTCTCGGAACAGTCGGCGCAGGTGCTGATACCAACGTAGTCGCCGAGACCGTGGTGTCGAAGCAGCTCATCCAGAGAGCTTGCACAATACTGAAGCCACTCTTGAAGTCACAGCTAATAAGAATTAGTTGTTTTGAATGAGAACAACCATCGAGATACTTACCAATGTTGTATTGACACGCTTCTTCCTCTTTGGCTTGAGAGGAGCAGCTGTGGCCTCACCTTCTGGTGTAGTGACAGCCAGGTCATTGACGTTGTCACCAGAAGGCAGCGACGCCAGCGAATGGCTGCCGCCCACAGCTGTGGAAGGTGATGCTGAACCCCTTTCCCCGACCGCCATATCTGCACCTCCATCCACCTCGCTGGTTGGTTTCGGCTGAACGTTCTCCTTGACTTTGACTTGCCTTGTGCTGAGGTGGCCAGAGGCAAGGTGCTTGATAGTCTTCGCGCTGACATTACAGGTCGCTTTGCTGTCCTTGGCGAGACGAAAGTTTAAACAAGTTCGACGTGTCTTCCTAGCAGGTTGACTGCTCTGAGGAGAGTCAACAGCGTCGGACTCGGAGGACGTTCATTTGCTGGAAGTTGGCATGAGTGGCGTAGGTTGGAAAGAGATGTGTTGACATGGTTAGTGTGTGAATGGAATCGGTAGGATACAGAACGAGAGGAATGAAAGGCAGGATACGGGCAGCAATGAAGGACAGAGATACGTATGATCGCTTGGAGGTCTGTGCACCATTGTCCCGATTTGGTAGTGATAATCTAAGCACACCGACTTCAGAGCCGCTCGAAGTCTTCGCTCATAGCCGCTCGATCACGTATAGATGGATGATTTCTTGCACGAAGACGATGAGCCGTACTGGCCAGTATGCATACGTGACTGGCTTGACACCTCGTTTGAGGAGTAGCATGTGGAGAAAGAGGACGGAGGAGCAACTACACTTGTACCCCCACCTGAGCAGAAAAGCATCTCCGACCTCCTGTTTGTTAGATCTGCAAGGGCTCTGTTGGTTAGGAATAACACATGCTGAACTTCTGTCTACTTGTATGTATTTAGCCTTCACCATCACTAATATATCTCCTCAAAACTAACTAACAACTATCACTCGGTCAACGCATGGTCAACATTGTACTTAATCTCATCGCTTGACATTGGGTTCATTCAGGAAATATTATTAAGATCCCGAGGTAAGTCTGATACCTGGTTCTTGAGTAATTTATTGTATTACCTGTGGACCTATAGTCGACTTGTTTACAGCCAGCTCGAGTTTCGATTCAAGCTGGAATCAAGGCAGAGTCCTTTTCGACACTTCAAGTACTCCTCTGGAAAACGGGATTCATGCAAGGGTCAGTACTTTAGTATTGACGTTCGAACATAGCAATTATCCACCTCGTATCCACTGCTCGAACTGGAATAGGACATCTGCCACCAACTAGGCTATGTCGAAATCGAGATAACCACATGTAGGTATTGCTCTTGCGCAGCTCTCTGCCAAACCAACTCTCGAACACAATTATGACCACTGGTGACCGTAAAATAGAGTAATTTCAGTTACTGGGGGTGGAGTGATTCCTGTGCAACTCCATTGTGTGATAACTCCAAATGACTCAGAGGCGACTCAATTGAACTGTTCAACTTGAAAGTTAAATTCGATAACATTACGCTGTAGACAGGATATCAACATATCTCATTGGTTATCCCAAGTTACAAATGGGTTGTCGAAGTAACTTCGAGCATCACAAATTTCTTGGGTTTAGGTGTTCAGGCATTTGTATTATAGATATTTTGAAGAAGTTCAACATGTCTATTCGAAGCCAGGCCTAATGTCTATGTACTTAGAAGCTGCTAGAGCCATTCAACAATTCCTATATCGACAGCACGTTTGTACCTAAATCTCGCCTCTTTCAGAGTCTTGTAACCCTTCTGCAAGCTTCCCTTCATTCGCGTAATATGCTGCACATAGCCCCTGTTGAATACAATATTAATTAGTGAAAATTAGATGAACAGAGAGGACTGACCAATCATCGAAAACACCAACGTCGGAGCCTTTTGTAACGACGTAGAAGGGCCCAGTACTTTGAAACGGTAGCTCGGCAGATGAATCAGCGAGGTTCATGTTCAGGGTGGATGTGGACGGCCCGGCCACTAGTGGATGCTGAATGTCGTTCTCCTGGCGGGTGTTAGAATTGCTGGTGGACATGGTGAGACCAGACAGCAAGGCGGCTAGACCTTGGTCGTGAAAGTCAAATGCGTCAACACTTTCCCATAAGTAGTCTGACTCTTTGCCATCATCAATTTCAGCCTGGGCATTGCGTTCGGTCTCTGCAATACTCAAGACATCTGATATGGTGGATGTATCGAATGGATCCTCAGTGAAAATGTCATGGCCGACGTAGTCTGGTCTTGTGTTCCGAGGAGGGAGAGGGGGCAGCAGACCAGGGCGGTCTGCACGACTTTCTTCTTCAGGCCCATAGCCAGATGAGGTGGTCAATTGGTTGGAGTACACCGAACGATCTTGTTGCAGGGTCGTGACGAGACGAGACGGTGTGGATGGAGCCGAATTCGCAGGACGTGTGGGTTGATTGGTTTGGCTTAGGGCATGGGCCAACGAGTGCGTCGATGCTGGTGGGGTACTGGTGTTCGAAAGCTGGCTCTGGTGAGCTCTGTGACGGCGACGTGTCGTCGGTGTCGGAGTCCGAGGTGCAGCTTCAGTAGTAGTTGAGTCTGAGAGGATTGAGCGACAAACATTGTACAAGGCCTGCTGGCTTACCTACTGCTGTAGGATGGTCACACCTCTGGTGGATAGCGTAGATAATCTGCGTCTGACCAATGTTCATCAGTGGATTTGTAGGGAGTCAGTGGTACATTTGAAAGAGCCGCGTTACGCGAAGAATGGGGGCCACTGAATAAATACTGGACTCTGTTTGTTTGGACAAATTGCCCTAACCCCTGCGAATATCCTTGACACGTTCAAAACACGCAGCCTACAGCCACAGACCTTACCACATTACTGTTCGACATGCCAAAAAAGCATTGGACAACCCTGACCAAAGGAAATGGCTCGAAGCACTACTCCCTGCCTTCGCTGAAGCGCAGGAGCAAGGCTTGACAAAGGCATTCTATCCGAAGGTCTATGAAGACTGGGGGAAAGAATTTCAGCCCTCTCAGCCTACAGAGGCCGAAGTTCAAAAGGCCGGTAGTGCTGAGCAGGCTAAATGGACACAGAAAAAGGCTCAAGAAAATGTAAGCAAGGATGTGATGAAGGACAATAGAATGCTCACCTTTCCATTCAGAGAATATACCAGTGGTTCCACAATTCCACTAGACAGTCGAATGTGACGACCAAGAGCGCTGTCATCCCTGTGAAGAGGATGACAAAGCTACCAGCAGCTTGGCAAGCATACTCGAGGCTCTACCATCAATCGAAGCTCAAAGCCCTTGTCGACAATGCCTGGGAGGTGTACAAAGCACAGGTGAAAAAGGAAGACAATGATGCCCTGACGGAGAGTGCAGGCGACACCGAAAGCCACGACGGTACATCCAGCAGAGGCCAGAAGAAGCACAAGACTCGTCTCCAGATCCAGAACGAGGTCGTGCAGGCTGAGTACACAAAGGAGACGCCTGAGGTTCGGGCGCAGGTCGAACAGTATCGCAAAAACCTCAAGCAAGACAAATCAAAGAGCCCTGAAGTAGAAGGCGCTCCTGATAATGCAAAACTAGAACAGTACACAAGGTGAGCAATGCTCAGTTCCCAAACAATTCATTGACTTACTTAGCATATCTTCGACCCTCAGGAACATTGAAAAGATCCCTAGAACCCTCAAAGCATATGCTGATGCCATCCAAGAAGGAACAGGAATGTCGGTTGCTTTCCTTGCTGGCGGCCCACATCCTCAACGCGGTGGCAAGATTGTAATGATTTTGTGAGTCCGTGTTGTTGTGGAGGCTGATGTCCGACTAACTTCGACTGTCAGTTACAACAGCGGAGAGATAGAGGGTGCCGAAGACGAGACGTTCGAGGATTACTATGGGAGGAAGGAATGGGCAGACATGGTTATCAGTCGTTGGGATGACTTTCTGCATGACGTTTATCGTGAGTGTGATCAGCAATCCCATTTTAGAAACCCTAACCTAATCATTATCCTTAGCCCAGAATGTTTGTGACGCTTGTGCTCTTGACTCCGCCACTCCTTCACCCAAAGATAACAACAACGAAGGCAATATTGACTCAATATACGACACCGACAACACTCAAACACCAGCTGTACTACTAGTGAAAGCCGGAAAGTCACAGTACGAGCTCAACAAGGCCGCTAACATCAAACGCAACAAGGAGTTCCTGCAAGCATTACTCGACGAGTTGCCTATCTTGGAAGCAGGGGGGTTGCAAAATACATTGCAGGACAGAATGCGACTGACGGAGGGCAGTTGCTAGCAAGGTATGGCTCTTATATGTGTCTATGCCCTTCACTAACTGTTATTCGTCACATTTCATAGTGCACCAACGAACAAGGCTGCTATCGTAGCTGATCCACCATCAGCATCCGGCGTACCCAAGGAGGGTATAACAAGGTATGTCATCTTCCTTACAATATCCTACTTTCTGTTGATCTCTAATCTTTTCGTTTACATTAGCTCGACACCTGAGTCCCCGAAGACTCTGTCCGATGTCTTGAACATATCCAAACTGGCGCAATCTGATCAACTCAACATGTCTCCAAGCCCTGCTATCCCCATAGAGGCTGCAATTGCTGCTTCTGTTGAGGCTCAAACTACAACCCCAGATATCAGTCTCAACTCTGCAACCGCCTCTACCGTTCACGCACCCACTATGACTGTCAGCATCGACTCTGCGACTTCATCTGCCGCTGAGGCCCCCTCAGCCTCTGGCATCAATTCTGTGACCGCCTCTGCTGTTGAGGCTCCCACTCCAGCTGTTGGCATCGACTCTTCAGGCGCCCCCACCATTGTTGCCCCCGCTGTTGTCTTGTCCACTGTGACCTCAACTGTCAGTGTCGATTCCGTGACATCCGTTGCTGGTCGAACTTTGCATGCATCCGTCACCATAGCCTCTGAGACCACAACCACTCCCCTTGAAGCTAAAGCTGCAAGTGAAGCTGGTGTCGTATCTACTATGACAAATGTTCCGACAACAAACATAGCCATTGTGGTAGACTCGAGCACCACTGCTGCTTCTCACATGGCTAATCCTATGGACGTGGATTTGCCTGAGTTGTCGTCATCAGCTGCATCAGCAATCGGCAAGGTGAACGATACAAACAAAGGTGGTACAGGGAACTTTGTGACAGATAGTCGATCCCACTTCCAGACCTTAGCAACAGCTTCACCAGGGTGGGCCAGACTCATCAAGAAATGGGCGGAATTTGAGAAACACTGTTCTGGAACTGAGGTAAGGGTTCGACATTCTCACTTTATTAAACTATACTCATTGATCACAGTCCTTACCGACTCTCAACCGACCAACGGCAGTCACCTGGTGGATGAAACGGCATCGCAAGATCAAGGTTCTTCCACCCATCAAACTGGATGAATTTCCCCTTGAGTGGTGTGCTTGGTGGCTTGTTATCCAGCCATCCTGGCGACAGGAAGTTACCAACAGCTCTTGGCCACCATCTCAAGTTACAGCTTCAAAGTCTGATTGGACGCCTCTCAAGAAAGCTGGTCTGAATGGCTTTTATCTCGTGATGCTTACCCTCTCTTGGTGGGCATGGGCTATTGCGAAGTCGCCAGTGCCTATTCCATATACGGAATTCGATGTTGCAGTTGCTGATGCTGAGTGGGTCCTCTCGAACATTGTCCTACAGCTTGTGCCAGCCTTAGTGTCAACAAAGCGACCAAGCACTGATGATGAACCCACTTCAGTAGGCCCTTAAATAGTATCTCTTAGATGGGTTTAATTCCACTATTTAAACCCATCTTAGAGATACCTAAATACATAGTTATACTTATTTATGTACTATTTTTAGTATATTTCTTTAGA
>Ga0247741_1001814_pt1 | contig 11909 bp, 13 predicted proteins | sample UWRJL213509R2_FD_180945 | JGI IMG/M metagenome (GOLD analysis project Ga0247741, IMG submission 180945) | Plant litter microbial communities from Arlington Agricultural Research Station in Wisconsin, United States - UWRJ-L213-509R-2 | ecosystem: Environmental > Terrestrial > Plant litter >...
TGATGAGCCTTGATCCTTGGGTCCCCATAGCCCTCATGCAAGGGTCGTGCAAAGGTGCGAGGCTGAGATTGAGAAGGAGGGTCACTGCTAACCCTTGACAATGTAACTGGAGTGGAAGATCGTGAATTAGGGTGCGCCTAAGATATAAATGAGATTCAAAACCTATATGATATGCAAGATTGACTCACTGAAGAACTCTCCAAGGGTGAGGGTGGAGACGCTGGAAAAAGCCCCTGAGAAGCACCACCAATTGTCGTTGGGAGTTTGTGAACCCGACAGCCACCTCGCTTAGTGCAGCAGGAAGAGCAATAGGGGATTGAACCACCACGCTGACAGCCCTGGTTTGCCCATTGAGAACGGCCGTCTGCGTTGCGCTTGCAATCTTCAGCACCGCATGGAGTCTTGACCTTAGATCCAGATTCATCTCGCTGAGATGTCCGCGCAAAGATGGCAGTGACCTCAGGAGGTACTTGGTTAGCGCGGGTGGATGGGCTGATCCAATTGAGCTTTTTGCACTCCTTATTCGTGCACTGTGTAATATTAGACAAGAAACTTGAAAGGAAGATCTCCGAATAACGTACCATTTGATACCACCGGCCCCAGTCTGTCAGACGTTGAGTGGGCATTGAGCATAGATGAAGAGCCGTAAGAGTACTCTTGTTGCATGCTTCACATTGAGGGCTGGTGGCTGGTTTCGGATGAACATTAGGCGCAGGTGGAAGGGAAGACATCGAGAAGCCAGTGAGGAGGCAGAAGACGGATGTTGTGGGGACTCAGAAGAAAAGCGTCAAATATTTGAGTGCGTCTTCTCACTGCGCACGCTCTTGGAATGATCGTAGTAAGGGGGAAAGATAAATCTACAATAGGAGGTTGGAAAATCACGGGACAGTCTTCCGCTCACCTGCTTTTCTTCCGACTGGCATTGGTTGTCATTGGTTTGGGAAAGCAACCATTGAGGTTCATTGCAACAATCAATGGATTGGACCGTCCGACCGAGGCACAGTGATTCAAGTAAATAGGCAAAAGATTACGCTTTGGATGATTCTCAGGGGCAAAGAGGCAAATATCTGCTGATCCAAGGGTGAGTTTACATAGTTGTGGCTGTCTGTAAGTCATTTGAATGCACCAAGTATGCGCTGTGTAATTTACGGCAGATGAGCAGGATATGTCAATTTACAGAGTCTGTCGGCGCCTATCACTAAATGCCTAATGAAAAGAGGCCGGTGTGACGTACTCAAGTCATGTGCCCAATATCATGTGTTCAGCTTATATCATCATCTTGAGGCTCACGGCTCGTGGCTCGCGGCTCCCCCAGCCCATCCGATGTTCTCGCTAGCTCTGACCGCTGTCCCATCGACTCAAGAATCAAGAAAGTGAGAGAATACAGGTGTTTCAGTCTATCAACGTGCCACATAACCGAAGTGCTCCTACATCGAGAAACCAGGCACCAGAAACATCGTAAATGACCTCTGTCTTGTTATCACGGGCCAGTCTGAGCAACAACCACCACGCAATTGTGCTCAGGTGTCCAGCTGCTTCAATCCGACGACGACAATCTTCTCAGTTCACGCTGCGGTATTATTCAAACACGCCGCGACCTCTTGAATAGAGCATGTCGGCTGGGCCCTATCAAGACTCTTTGGTCGAGAATTGAATGACAAGCGTTGTGGGTGCGTCTTGTCTTACACTCCTAACAAACATATTATTCATGCAGTTTAGAATACAGTGCGACCTTGGCGTTGCCTTCCTCAAACTCGAGTTTTCGACACGCGTAGTTTGAAATCTCGGACGTGAACCGGGCAGCAGCATCCAGGCCAACGCTTTTGCCCTTGGCCCCCACTTACTCAGAGATCTACCTGGCCGACACGTCCACACCTGTCATTAATAATGCCACCTCGTATCTGTGCACTCGAACGCTGGTCAGGCCCAAGGTCTCTCCCGTCCATGGTTGTCCGCGGTCCACCCAAAGTTACTGCACAAAGGCGCGCATCCAAGATCCCACAAACGAGAACCAAGTATGAACGCTTGCCCTTTCCTTTCAGGTTACGTTGGCCTTCAAGCATACCACCTCCGAATCACGTCTTCTCTCTCTCCAAGACCCCCTCCAACCGATCTTTATCCTGTCGTGTTGGTGTCGAGTTGTCCATCGGCATATCTGGCGCGTATTCCTCTGCGCAACCCACAAACCGGACGTGAAGATGAAAGGTGAACTCATGCAAATTGCGAGTCCCTCTAAGCAGCCTCCTCACGTTCACGGGGGTCGTTATCTACGACTGCCTCCGCATCTCCATCTCTACGTACATCCAGAACTCCTCTGGCACTGGCACTGGCACCGCACCGCACCCGCTACCAATACTCAGTAACCACATTTCTACGCTGCCGCGCCTCCCTTCCTGCAGGTGTTCTCCCCCACGGGAGTCCAGAGTCCTATCATTCGTATCCCTCTTGATAATAATACCGGCAGATCATACAACGCTAGACGCATACACCCCCGCCATCCGAGTTTAGGTCTTAGGACCTGGACAACAGATTCGGATGGCGGATGATTGATGATCGTTGATGATGGTTTTGAGCCAACTCTGGCTGGCCAGATGGTCCTACCACCCATACGATGACCCCGGTACCACGACCCGGATACAATCACTGGCAATGAACAGTTGAACAGATACACCCACCCCCGTCCGAGGTCGATCTCGACGTTGATATATGCAACCAACTCCAACCTTGTTCGTTGGATCGTTGGATGGGTCAGATGCTAGTGGTGGTGGTGCGCAAAGGCCGGGGACGGAGTATTGGATGGTCAAGGTTCAAGGTTCAAAGTTGGAGGTTGGGTTTACTCGTCATCCTAATCGCTAGGAACCCGAACGCGCCATACGTAATCCAACATTTCAATATCCAACACTTAAGACGATCACCCACCTGGAACCTAGACCAGCATGACTTAAACGGCGAACCGACACGTACGCACACGCACACGCCTGATGATCCCTCCCTTCCTCGAGCTCGTCAGTTTCAGCGTTCAGAGTTCAGAGTTAAACGCTGAATGCACACTTGCACACCGCCCCCGCCCACCTCTTCGAAGTCGATGTCAATTTTCAAAGCGGACTACTCCCAACGCGCACCCTCGAGGTGCATCCTTGAACCTCGAAGCACTGGGCCTCGAACCCTTGAACAACCTCGAAGCCCAAACTGTCCTCCCTTGTCCAAAAACATAAACGCGACAGGTCACGGGTCACGTGCAGTGTTGTCACGGGCACTTGCGCAGACTGCGTGTTCGTCGACACCGACACCGACACAGAGTCTTTTGAATCCTTGTCACTGAGGACTGCGAACTGTGGGTTCAAGATGCGGATTGGTATATCGATATCGTGCCCCGCAGTGCCCGACACTCCTTTCCCTTTCCCTTTCCCAAGCCCGACTCTTCCACCCACAGCCTATACGGCACTGACTGGTCTGATCGTTCATCAGGCTTATTTATGTTTGATAAGTAGTCATAATATTACAAAGTTCTACTTGACATATAGCACGGTGATGTTGATATTATACGAGACCATATGAATCCATGGACGCATTCTCAGTCGGTATTGGCTTGCGTGGACTCTGCGATCTTCTTCCTCAACCCAAGCTCCGTCTTCCACGCACAATCCAACAGATTCTTAGCCGTCGCATTCTCGTCCTCGAGCGATTTCTGCAACCTCTCCACAGCCAGCTGGTGTTCAGCCTCCATAGCAGTCTTCTCTCCAGCATACTTTGCGTGTTCAAACACGATGAGTTGCGTCTTTTCGTCTTCAAACTTCGTCTTGTCCGAAGCAATTTGGGCTTTGAACATCTTGAAAACTGAAATGAGCGTGTTTTGGTGCGTCTTCCTCAACCTCTGCAGGTTAACTTCGAGGCCGAGGATCCGTTGTTGAGCGGCCGAGTCTACAGTTTTGATTAAGCCAAGGAGCTGAAGCGCTTGATCTTCTAATATTGCCTGCTTGGACTGTTCGTGTGCGAGTCTTGATTCCAGGTCAGCTATGGTGGGTCGTCCACCATCACTAGTACCAGTGCAGGCCCTCAAGCCTGAATTCTCCACGTTCGACGAATCACGGTCGGCTTTGTTGGTAGTTGTCTCTGGCTGCTGGCAAGACTTCCGCCGAAGACCCTCCAGCATCTGTACCAGCGTCATCCTCTCCGCTGCCCAACCGGTCGCTGCTGCTGCAGCCGTCGTCCGCTCTGCCTCGAGGGCTTCGATCCTCTTCCTCATCGCAGCCACTTCCAAGATGGACGGACAACAATCGGGTTTGTGAGCTTGCTGCACATGCGCTCCATTAGCACCGGTAGTGGCAAGCCCGACGAACTTCATCTCAGCTTCCAAAAGACAGCGTTCGAGATCTTGTGTTTTCTCGGATGTTTCGAGGGACGTCTTGAGGTTCTTGATCTCTGAACGTAGTTTATCTTGTGCAGCTTTGAACTGCCGTAGCTGTTCCTTCTCCTCGCTCGCCACCCGCTTTCTTTCTTCCGCAAGAGCTTCATAGACCGCACGCTTCTTAAGGGCAAGCCACTCCGCATTCTCCTCTTCCGTCGTCCCAGCGGTTCTTTGCAGTACCTCGTCCAAGAGCCGCTGGAGGTCCATGCATTGGGCCTTCAAGGCGTCCTTCTCATGTATGAACTTTGCCTCGTCGGCCTCTTGTGCAAGTCCTATATCCAAAATCTGCTTCTTCAATCCACTCCGTTCAGCATCCCACTCTTTTTCGTCAACTTTCCTCTCATCCTGAATGGCTTCCGACATCACCTCCACCTCCTTCGTTTCCCCCTCAGCGTACATCCTCGCATCCTCCAGTTCTTTCTTCTCCGTACACCAAGCCTGCCGTTCTGCTTCCCGCTCCGCCCTCTCCGTCTCGAGCTTTGACTGAAGACTCTTCATGTCGTTGCCCAGATGATGCAGCTGGATACGATAAACGTTTTCGAGCCGTTCACGTTCGTTGGCAAATAGTTTCATAATTGTGTCTCCACCGCGTTGGATAGAAACATGCGGATCGATGGAGTTGTCTGGCCTCTGGGCAGCGTCGTTCGTTAAAAGTAGAGGCGAGGATGTCGAGGTAGAGTCTAAGACCACTGTACGCGTATTTTGATCCGTAGTTGAGGCAGATTTCAGCACTCCAGTGGAGTCGGCAGGAGACACAGTACCACATGGCGGAGGCGAGACGCGATTGACGCGCCTTCGCTTCACGGCACGCTCGGAAGCAGGGAACTGTGCTTCAAGACTTGTACTTTGCTTTTCAGATCTATCGTGCCGACCCTTTCTGAAGACGAGATTTGAAACTGGCCCAATCGCAAGTTTTCGGGAGGAACGAGTATATGTTCTTCAGGCGATTGCATTCCCGGGCCAGTCGTGCGAGTGCGGTGTTGACGAATAGTTATCAAATCAAGACAGACCCGGATGGAGTACCTCGAATAACATATACATAGAATCTGTTGCCGACGGGTGGTGGTGTGGAAGGGAAACGGGATGCCACTAAATACTTGACACACCGGCCCGATTGATGCTGGACGCATACTAAGGCGCTTCCAAGAAACTAATGTTTTTCCGCTCTGCCATCCTTGGAGTTTCAGATACTGCGGCCTGGGTTGTGTTCTCGCCTTCTTCGTGTCTTGCTGCGCTCACTGTCCAAATTTCTGACCGAATTGGTGAGTAAACACCGTCGACAGAGGGACTCTGAACGAGGTCAGCACTGGCAGCCTTGGCGGGAAGCAAGTGTAGTTCGAATCCTATCATCCTCTCCGTTACCGTACATCCGCTCACTCAGAGATGCTCCCTTCTCTGTTATTAGAAATGCCACCTCGTATCTGTGCAAAAGTACCCATGCCCAAGTCTCTCCTGCGAACGGTCGTCCACCACGTGGTCTCTCGCGGCCAGCTCAGCCTTCGACCAGTCACCAGAGTCAGACCTCACCCGTGCTTTGTACTTCTCTTGCCTCTTACTCTTGTCAACATGGCTGACGGTGAATCCCCAGCTCCTAAAGGGTCATCTACGGGGTTTTTCAAGAACTTAGGGAAGAGACTCAAGAAGCCTGTTAGCAGGTCCCATAGCCGATCAAGTTCCCCTCAACCTTCCACCGCTCTACAAGACAATCCTTCCAGAGAGCGGCCTCTAGCGCATCGTGCTGGTTTCTCTTCTGTCAGTCGATTGATAGGATCCATCGCTGGCACTTCAGCCACGATACCTCAGAAAGGTGATTTTATGGATTATCATCTCTTGCGTGGCATGCTTAGCCCGGTGCAGATGATCACCCACCAACCCAGTTCTCAAGATCTCAGCTATCGTTGTCGAGTTCTGGACCATCCAAGCTTATAGCAGTTCAGAGTGAGCAATTTTCCATCATACAAAACTGTAGCATCGGATTGACAGGTGTTTCGTAGATCAGCACCAGGATCCGGCGCAGGATGGTACCGATCCAGCTAGTACACCTCTTGAACCCCATGGTACGATCCTACAAATTTATTGCTCTATCTAATAGCATACTAACGGCCTACAACGTTTCTCAAGGATCAGTCGCTAACCCAGCCAAACAGACCCGCAGCGTTGTTGAGGCTACGAAGATCCATGTCAAGAATACATTAAAATTCACGGAAGCGCTCCTCAAGAGGCTCCCAGAGGTCATAGACACGAATCCAGCCAAGGTTGTTGCCGGCATCATCAAGATTGCCCTCCAGATAAAAGATGTATGTCGGCGTTCTTCCATCGAGAGACTGTCTGATTATTCCACCTAGGAGGTAACAGACAACATGGATGCGCTAGACCGACGGATGATCTCGACTGCGGAACAGCTTGAAGTGGTCGAGAAGGCATTGATTGGCTGGGGGCTAAATAACGCGGAGGAAAGGCAGGCGCTGGAATTCTACACAGGGTAATTTTTACCGTTCCTCTCTTTGGCATAAACTGACAAGTTAGCAACTGTTTAGAACCCTAGAGAAAGAAGCTGAGAATTTTACAAAGCTCAATGAGAAGGCTATTGGCGTAAAGATCGCAGCTCATGAGGGAGATAAGAGGGAGATCGCAGCGATTTTTGAACGCATCAACCAGGCCAGGGAGCAACTTGTGGTGGGTACTTGCTTCATTGTCGTTATTTGTCGTCTTAATACCCCACTCATATGTACAGTTGGCTATCGGTCTTCGAGTCCACCAGATTGTAGTCATAATTGACGAGAAACTCGCTGTGCGTCATTCGCCAACTCTAACGCCATTCGACGCTCATTCACTAGCAGAAATGGCTTCCAGAACAGCTCAAAGTCTCGCACAGAGCCGACCACAAGTATTATATGGAGGGCGACAAAGAGAAGTTGTTCCGTCGCGTGGTCTGCACGCCTAAAACCCGCGTGCGCATATTAGGCGAGATCATGACATGGGCCAACAATACCACGTCGCAAAGCCCAAGCATCTACTGGCTTTTTGGCCAGGCAGGGTCGGGGAAGAGCACCATTGCCTACACCATTGCTCGTCGCTTCGAGTTTGCTCGCGACGCTGACGACATGATTGTTCTAGGCGGCAATTTCTTTTGCTCGCGCCAATTCGAAGAAACGAGGTTCGCCTCTCGGATAATTCGCACCATCATCTATCACCTAGCTCTGAGATGCAAAGCGTTCGCAGACGCTTTGAATCAGTACGGAAAGTTCGAGAGCGTCGAGCAGAACGTTAATGCCCAGCTCAAAGATCTACTTATTGAACCTTGGGAAAAGTCTGCGCTGAATCGAGGTGTTGATTCTTCTTACCTGATTGTCATCGACGCGCTTGACGAAATAGACGGAACGGGCGGTTCGGAGTTTTTGCGCGACTTGTTGGACGCCATCCGTAAACATCGCTTACTAGGGCTCAAGTTCTTTGTTACGAGTCGATTGGACCGGGATCTCATCACCCATGTGGAGTCGTTTAAGGAGAAGGAGTTCTGCCGTCTGGAGGAGGAGCCTCCGGAGGAAGCACAGACCGATATCGCAACGTATCTCGACACTAGCCTTCCGCGCTTCAGAGGCAGCGAAGTGGTCATGAAACTTGTGAAGTTGGCGGCTGGCTTATTCATCTATGCATCCACTGTCGTGAAATACTTAGCTTCCCGCGAAGGGCCGTATCAAGATGCTTTTCTGAGGAAGCTCTTCTCTATCCCCAACGCAACTAACCCACAATCTTCATCGGCTGCAAAGGCCTTTGATCTACTCGATGGGCTATATCGTCAGATCCTTTCCGGTGTCTTTCAAGATATCGATCGGCAAGACCCAGAATGGGAAGACCATCTCAGCATACTTCATACCTTCCTATCTACTGCAGAGCCTACATCAACGTCTATCGTTGCAGAGCTTCTCTTCAGTCCTGAACACACTGAAGTTGCTGATACCCTGCTCTCACGCCTTCATGCCGTGCTCTATACCAAAAATGGGCAGGTTCTATCTTACCACAAATCGTTTTCGGACTTCCTTTTCGACAAGAATCGGTCGGGAGACTGGTACTGTGATCCATCTATCCACCAGCAACGCCTGACAGAGTCCTGCTTCCGGATCATGAAGGGATTGAAGTTCAACATTGCCAATATCCCATCATCCTTCATCCTCGACCATGACAATCTCGCACTTCAGGGAGAAGTTGAACGAAATATCTCTCCGGTGCTGAGCTACTCCTGCAGAAAATGGGATTACCACCTTGCTGCCACCGCCTCAGCCACTTCTAGTGATCTCCTCAACACCCTGGAGGATTTCCTCCACATTCGCACCTTATTCTGGATTGAGGCCATGAATCTCCTGGGGTCGTCCAGCCGTTGTGATCCAATGCTTCAAGTAGCACGCAAATGGGTTATTAAATCAACAGTGAGTATTATCTTAGCTGAACAGGGCCTACATAACTGACCACCTTATTTAGAATACTTCAAAGATAGCAGAACATCTTGCTGAGGCTGCATCTTTTGCTCTATATTTCGGAGGGAGTGCTGCTGCGTTATCCACCCCTCATCTCTATATTTCTGCACTAGCGACATGGCCACGCCGGTTGGAACCTTGTAAGGAGTGGAGGAGTCACTTCCCTGGAATTCCAGCATTCACCAATGCTGCACGAGGCAGTGTGCCATTAATGACATTCATTTTGGAAAATGAGGTGTATGCTGCTAATTTTTCGTCCGATGGTAGTCGTATTGTCTCTGGCTCATCGGACAATTTGGTGCGGGTGTGGGATTCATCGACGGGCAAGGTGCAGAATGTGCTCGAGGGTCACACGAATTCGGTCTTCTCAGTGGCATTTTCGCCCGATGGTAGTCGCATTGTCTCTGGCTCAGGAGACAAATTAGTGCGGGTGTGGGATCTATCAACGGGCAAGGTGCAGAATGTGCTCGAGGGCCACACGAATGAGGTCTGGTCAGTCGCATTTTCGCCTGATGGCAGTCGCATCGTCTCTGGCTCGGAAGACAATTCGGTGCGGGTGTGGAATTCATTAACAGGCAAGGTGCAGAATGTGCTTGAGGGCCACACGGATTTGGTCCGGTCAGTCGCATTTTCGCCTGATGGCAGTCGGATCGCCTCTGGCTCAGATGACAATTCAGTGCGGGTGTGGGATTCATCGACAGGCAAGTTGCAGAATATACTCAAGGGCCACACGAATCCGGTTTTTTCACTCGCATTTTCGCCCGATGGCAGTCGCATCGTCTCTGGCTCATCAAACAGTTCGGTGCGGGTGTGGGATTCATCGACGGGAAAGGTACAGAATATGCTCGAGGGCCACACAAGTTCGGTCTGGTCAGTCGCATTTTCGCCCGATGGCAGTCGCATCGTCTCTGGCTCATCAGACAGTTCGGTGCGGGTGTGGGATTCATCGACGGGCAAGGTGCAGAATGTGCTCGAGAGCCACACGAATGGGGTCTGGTCAGTCGCATTTTCACCTGATGGCAGTCGCATCGTCTCTGGCTCAGATGACAATTTGGTGCGGGTGTGCGATTCATCAACGGGCAAGGTGCAGAATGTGCTCGAGGGCCACACAAATGGGGTCTGGTTAGTCGCATTTTCGCCTGATGGCAGTCGCATCGTCTCTGGTTCATCAGACAATTCGGTGCGGGTGTGGGATTCATCGACGGGCAAGGTGCAGAATGTGCTTGAGGGCCACACGGATTTGGTCCGGTCAGTCGCATTTTCGCCTGATGGCAGTCAAATCGTCTCTGGCTCAGATGACAATTTGGTGCGGGTGTGCGATTCATCAACGGGCAAGGTGCATAATGTGCTCGAGGGCCACACGAATTCGGTCTGGTCAGTCGCATTTTCGCCCGATGGCAGTCGCATCGTCTCTGGCTCAGTTGACAATTCGGTGCGGGTGTGGGATCTATCGACGGGCAAGGTGCAGAATGTGCTCGAGGGCCACACGAATCCGGTTATTTCAGTCGCATTTTCGCCCGATGGCAGTCGCATCGTCTCTGGTTCATCAGACAATTCGGTGCGGGTGTGGGATTCGTCGATGGGCAAGGCGCAAAATGTGCTCAACGGCCACACGAATCCGGTCTGGTCAGTCGCATTTTCACCTGATGGCAGTCGCATCGTCTCTGGCTCAGGAGACAAATCGGTGCGGGTGTGGAATTCATTAACAGGCAATGTGCAGAATGTGCTCGAGGGTCACACGATTTCGGTCTGGTCAGTCGCATTTTCGCCCGATGGAAGTCGCATCGTCTCTGGCTCAGCAGACAATTCGGTGCGGGTGTGGGATCTATCGATGGGCAAGGCGCAGAATGGGCTCGAGGGCCACACGAATGTGGTCTTGTCGGTCGCATTCTCGTCCGATGGCAGTCGCATTGTCTCTGGCTCAGAAGACAATTCGGTGCGGGAGTCTGATGAATACCTATTGCCAGATAGGCTCATGCCTTTCTATGTCCGGGAGACATTATCAAGCTCCACAGTTCACCAAAAATACACTGGTTGGCTTGTGTCTCCGCATGGAGGAGAATATCTTATGTTTGTGCCACTTGACGAACAATTCCCTCATCATGCCCAAATCCTTGTTATACCGCGCTCTCTTGCGTCGTCTGTGGATTTTACTGGGTCACGTTTAGGTACTCAGTGGTGCCATTGCTATTCTCCGTAAGCAAGTATTTTTGATTCACAACGTTCACCCAATTAGCTGTCGTCCATGAAACGATATCATTATTAGGCTCGTTTAAGTAGTCATAATATTACAAAGCCGTACCTAGAATATCGTAGAAGATAGCGTGAGGTGAGGAGCACTGAGCACTGAGAAAACGGTAAATCTCTCCCAGATCCAGCATCGAATTGTCGACGAAATCGTTATGGTTTGGCACCAGCGCGAGGCGGAGTCAACGAACGGGCCATGGCGTCTGAATCCTAGGGCTACCAGAGGAACGAGAAACACTAGCTCGATGGAATATAATGGTGTTCCTGGTTTTCGTCATGGAAGAATGGACGGAGGATGTCAATCAGGAAGGACAGAGGTATGAGAAGGTACACACTGACGAAGACATCAAATGTCGTCGCACACTTCTCAAAAATTCGATGACCTTGCTAAACCCAGAAGATGATTATCCATTAGTTGCGATACATATAGCATAAATCTATACCGACGCAGGTTACTTGAAGGAAAAGGAGGCGTTCGAGGTAACGATTATGGAGAAGAGGAAGTGGCAGATGATCATCCAGACAAGTCAAATATATGGTTCAACATGGCAATATCGTGGTCAGATTTCATCAGCAAACCATCTGACACATCCTCTGGCCACCAGATATCCACTTTGTTGACATTGATAGGATAGCGCCTCACCGATGACCGCTGACCAGTCAAAGTCGATGAGCGTGAATCCCGGCTTGTGATCCTTCCTAATCATAATGTTGACATCTCGTACATCGCCGTGCACAAAGCCGGCTTGATGGAGCTCTACCAATCGTTTCTCGATCAG
>Ga0247741_1001815_pt1 | contig 11903 bp, 8 predicted proteins | sample UWRJL213509R2_FD_180945 | JGI IMG/M metagenome (GOLD analysis project Ga0247741, IMG submission 180945) | Plant litter microbial communities from Arlington Agricultural Research Station in Wisconsin, United States - UWRJ-L213-509R-2 | ecosystem: Environmental > Terrestrial > Plant litter >...
TTGGTCGTACTTACGAATTAAGGTGCGACGGGTAACTTCGGTAGGATGCGCTGTTAGTACCAGTTCAATACTGATTTCGCTGATTTTTTTAGCGAGTTCTTCTTTGCCGTATTTCTCGGCAAACTCCAACAGCATTGCTTGCAAACCATCGTCGCGCTCGGATTCGGCGCTGGAGAAATATTCCTGATCGGCAATGTTAGCCAGGTTCAGAAACTGATTAAAGGCGCGCACAATCGGCAGAATGTCTGCATCGCCAAGCTCACCGAGCAAGGTTACCAAGGGCGCAGAATCGCCATTATCAGTGCGGGTAATAGCTTTACCAAGTTTGCGAATACCCTCGACCTTATCGAACAAATCGGCGCCTTCATGAGCATGAATCGTTTCACCCAGGAGTTCCCCTAACAGGCGTACGTTTTCGCGCAGGGTTTCAGGCAGCTTTAACATCAGACGTATCTCCAAAAAAACATGATCCAAATCAGAGGCCAAAAAAATCAGGGCCAACGAGGTCGAGGGAATAATAATGAAGCATCAAAATAGGGCGGCATTCTACGTCATCGCCCCCTACTTGGGTAGAAATACCCCTGTGCTTGTCTTAAAAGTCGTTAAATTTACTTATCTTACTCAATTGAAAAAGTGAGTAGCAAATTATCATCAGCAGTATCTATGCCAATGCCTGTTTAGGGTGCATGCAATCTGTTGGCAATGTGTACAGCGGCTTATCCACAGAAGCTGTGAATAAGTCTGTGAATGAAGTAAGAGTAACTAACTTGAGCCTAGTGCTAGCCTAGCTTGGCGCTTAATGTCTAAATAGTGTGCGAGAAAAATTCAGACCGAAGCGTTAAGCTAGCGTCCTCGCCTTTTAACTAGACCTGAAGATTTTAATGACCGCACAATTCCACAGCCGATCGGCAGATACTTTAGTCGTATTCGACTTCGAAACCACCGGCCTATCGCCCGATATGGGTGACCGCAGTATTGAGATTGGGGCTGTATTAATTGAGCGCGGGCAGATCACCCAGCGCTTTCAGCAATTAATGAATCCCGGAATTCGCATTCCAGTGTTTATTGAAAACCTCACTGGGATAACCACGCGCATGGTTAATGATGCGCGCAAAAATCACGATGTGATGGCTGATTTTTTTGAGTTTATCGCCGGGCACAATCTGGTTGCACACAATGCATCCTTTGATGAGCGTTTTTTACGCGCTGAATTTAAACGCATCAAAAAATCTTTTAATGGCGGAATTGCCTGCAGTTTGCTCGCGTCGCGACGATTATTTCAGCAAGCGCCCAATCATCAACTCGTTACCCTGGCGCAATATAAAAATTTGCCCACTCAAGGGATTTATCACCGCGCCTTGGCAGATGCTGAAGTCACCACTCATTTGTGGTTAAGTTTGCTGGATGAATTGCGAGCTCAACACGATTTACATGAGCCTTCGTTTGGATTTATGGCGCAACTATGTAAAACACCTAAGCATCAGCTACCCAAATTATTAAGCTCAGTAAGCAGACGCTGAGCGATTATTTGTAAACTTGCAAACTCGTCAATTACCCCAATAAATCAACCAGATTTTCCATATTGGCCGAATATCACCTATGATGCTGGCCACACATTTACCTTCAAGCGGTAACCTTCATGTTTGTTAATAATAAAATCACCTACGCGGAAATTGCTTCCTACATATTGGTGACGATCTCGCTGCTGGTAATACTGACGCACGGTTTGTTGGTTGCCCTACTCGCAGGTTTATTAGTTCATTCATTAGTCGTCGTGTTATCGCCCAAATTTGACGGACAAGTTGGTAAAGGCCGCGCGCGCATTGTGTCGGTCAGTTTGATTGGTACTTTTATTATTACCGCACTCACACTCGCCGTGTGGGGCGCAATCACTTTTTTCCAAAGCGAAGCAGGAAGTACACACGCACTCCTGCAAAAAATGGCGGATATTGTTGATGCATCGCGCGCGCAATGTCCACCGTGGATCTGTTCACACCTGCCCGATAATAGCGAAGAATTGCGCGAATTAATTACCAATTGGATGCGCGAACATGCGCAAGAAGCCAAATCCTTAAGCTCCGACGCGAGCCATACGTTGGTGCGAATTTTATTGGGGATGATTATAGGTGCAATGATTTCTCTGCACAGACCTGACACCTTACCCAGCGCTCCGCTCGCCGTTGCCTTACTTGACCGAATTAAAACATTGAGTCGAGCATTTAAAAAAATAGTGTTTGCGCAAGTAAAAATTTCTGCAGTAAATACTTTCGCCACCGGTGTTTACGTTTTAATTGTTTTGCCTTTGCTAGATGTTAATTTACCCATGGCAAAAAGCCTTGTGGTAATCACTTTCGTTGTAGGTATGTTGCCGATTGTAGGCAACTTAATTTCAAACTCTATTTTAGTCATTGTTGCTTTACCTTTTGGTGCATCAGTCGCCGTTGGTTCCTTGATATTTTTGATCGTACTCCACAAGCTGGAATATTTTCTCAACGCGAAAATTATCGGCACACAAATTCAAGCGCAAGCGTGGGAACTGCTTATCGCAATGCTGGTAATGGAATCTGTATTTGGAATGGCAGGCGTGGTAGCAGCACCGATTTTTTACGCTTACATGAAACAAGAATTAATAAATCGTCAGCTGATCTAGCAGAAATTTTATAGCAGCGGAAATTACATTTAATTTCCGCACCTTTAATCCTTCTTTGTTAACTTCCCCAAGAATAGAAGGTGCCGTATATGGCACCGCATCCCTCTTTAACAATATCTCCTAACTAATTAGTACTAGCGCCAACAACGAGCACCTCACTTTTTAAGCTATGCAGCGCACAGACCACGAGTACCTGGTTTGAAATAGTTAGCGTGAATAATTTTCTCATTTTTTTATCGATGAATTTATCCCTACTTTATTTCTACCCTTGGAGGTCATTATGCAACGCTCAGCAAATGCGGTTTGGACCGGAAACCTTAAAGAAGGCAAAGGCAAAATATCTACCCAAAGCGGTGTTTTAAAAGATGCGCAATACGGTTTTAACACACGTTTTGAAGATGGCCCTGGCACCAACCCGGAAGAATTAATCGGCGCTGCCCACGCGGGCTGTTTTAGCATGGCCCTATCGCTACAACTCGGTGAAGCAGGCTTTACGGCAGACAGCATTAAAACAACTGCAATCGTGACCTTAGACAAGGACGGCAGTGGGTTCAGCATTACCGCCGTTCAGCTCAATCTCGTGGCAAAAATTCCGGGTATAGATGAACAGAAATTTCAGGAGCTGGCCGATAAAACCAAAGACGGCTGCCCCGTCTCCAAAGTACTCAATGCGAAAATCACTTTAGATGCAAAACTGGAGGCTTAAATGTCTACTGCCTCATTATTCACTGACCATAAAATGCCTCGTACACTAATAGCCGCAAGCTTGCTGTTATTGACTACGACTGCCTGCGCCGATGTTAAGCCACTGTCGGATGCAGCCGGCTTTGGCCCCACACCAACGCTGCCGGAGCCAGATAAATCCATATTGCCGCGCGTGAATATCGCTAAGGAACAAGGTTGGGTAACGGGTGGAAAACCTACAGCTGCGCCCGGTTTTGTAGTGCAGGCATTAGCTACCGGATTAGCTCATCCACGCACCCTACATGTGTTGCCCAATGGCGACATTCTGGTTGCAGAAACCAACAAACCGGCGGTGCATGATGAGGGTGGCGGCATTAAAGGATGGTTTAGCAAAAAAATCATGAAATCAGCCGGCGCCGGTGCAGATAGCCCCGATCAAATCACTTTATTACGTGATATCGACAGCAACGGCGTAGCCAAAACCCGCACTGTATTTTTGAAAGATTTGCATTCACCTTTTGGTATGGCGTTAGTTGGCGATGATTTTTATGTCGCTAATACTGATGCCATAGTGCGTTACCCCTACCATGCGGGCAATACGCAAATCACCGTGAGCGGCGTGGTGGTTGCGGATCTACCGGCGGGCGACATTAATCACCACTGGACCAAAGATTTGGTTGCTGGTGCAGATGGCAAACATCTCTACGTGAGCGTTGGCTCCAACAGCAACGTGGCTGAAAATGGAATTGATAAAGAGGAAGGTCGCGCTGCAATACACGAAATTGAATTGCCAAGTGGCAAATCTCGTATCTTCGCAACTGGCTTGCGCAACGCTAATGGCCTCACTTGGCAACCTGAAAGTGGTGCGCTATGGGCAGTGGTAAATGAGCGCGATGAATTAGGGAATGATCTAGTGCCTGATTATATGACTTCCGTGAAAGACGGCGCTTTTTACGGATGGCCTTACAGCTATTACGGCCAACATGTGGATGACCGCGTAAAACCGCAAAATCCCGAATTGGTCGCAAAAGCTATAGCTCCAGATTATGCATTGGGCTCGCACACCGCATCGCTTGGCTTAACGTTTTACACTGGAAATTTATTTCCCAGCGAATATCAAAACGGCGCGTTTATCGGCCAACATGGCTCATGGAATCGTACGCCGCACAGCGGCTACAAAGTGATTTTCGTTCCCTTCAAAGATGGAAAACCGTCGGGATTACCGCGCGATATTTTGACGGGCTTTTTAAGCCCCGATGAAAAAGCCTATGGTCGCCCGGTAGGAGTTGCTATCGATAATACCGGTGCGCTTTTAGTTGCAGATGATGTGGGCAATACTATTTGGCGAGTTACACCGAAACCTGCTACCAATTAATTTTTTGTAAAATTTATATTAGAAAAAATCCCGCCAGTTAAATTAACTAGCGGGATTTTTTTGCAGCGAATTTTTGTCAGGAACTCAATTGCTGGCCACAACCTCTACTTCGTACCACAAGGTAGCAGTTGCACCGTTTAATATAATCCGCGCTTTGCCATTGTTATCGCTCACATTCAATTGCGCTTTACGCTGACCAGTTTCATCCAAAATCCATGCGCTGGTATTTGCAGCGGCAAATGGCAAATCAATTGTCGCAGGAATAACTTCAATTAAGGTCGGCGCTTTGCCCCAATTATTGCTCACGCTAGTATGAGTGGCATCCGTCCAACCCATATTGGTATTTTCAACATTGCCGGTGAGCACCATCAACAATTTTGCGCCCGCTGCAGGTTGCGTAAAACTACCTTGCTGCAAGGTTAAAGATACCGTCGCCCAATCAAATTTTGTCGGCGCCACCGAAATAGTAACGTTGCCTAATACAAAACTTCTGCCGTTAATAAAACCAACAATTGATTTGGTTTTTGCCGTGTTAATCGTGACTACACCTTTTTCGGCAACACTGCGATTCCACACCAATTCATTGGTATCAGACGTTAGGGTCGTACTTGCCGATGCAGCTGGAGCAATATTCAAACCTTGTGGCGTTGCCGATACATCCAACGCAAAACGTTTGGTGAGCGGAAGATCATCGGGAACATTTAAATGCGAACCATTAGCTACATTCCACCCGCTACCTTTATTTGCCAACACCGATAATTCCGTTGCAGGATTCCAATTCATCGCCACCAAATTTTGCGCGGCGGCAACATCGCCGCGACGAAAAATATTTGCGGCAATTAACATGTTCGCCATTTTGGCGGGGTGCGCATTCATACTGAAAAAATCACTGAAATATCCTGCGGCCCAATTGTCGTTGCCATTGGCATCGTACGCAAAAAACATAATGCCATCCCAATCCTGCAAAGCGCCGTAAGCCGCAGCAAATAGCGGCCCTTCTGCACTATAAGCAACGGGCGATGCATGCTGATATTCCGAAATCGTAAATGGCATTCCTTTAATACGCTGTTTGGACAGCCCACTGATGGTGCTATTAATGGTATTCACCATGGATACATTTTTAACCGTCCAATTCACACCGTCCCAATCGGCACCGGGAAATTGTGGGTGCTGCCAATATGCATGAGCATCGGCAAAGTCCATTTGTTTTTGCGCACTTGGCGGACTATTCATTATGGCCGTGCCGGTTACCAAACCTGCGAATTTTAAATCGGTTTTAATATAATTTTTCATATCCAACCAATAAGCAGATTCAATGCTTCTTAAAAAATCTGCCCAATCCAACGAGCGACCATTGGTGTAACCTTCGCTACGCAAATTAGCGTTGATATTTTTAGCCTCCAACGTTTGGCCGCTCGGCAATTTACCAATCGTCCCGCCACTTTTAAGAGAAACATTCGCGAGATAAACCGTCGCGAGCTGATTGCCAAAACCATTAAAATTTATACGCGCATTGGTATCGCTCACGCTGGCGATAAAACTGGTTTCAAAATATTTCCAAGTATCGTCAATGTTGTAAGCATGCGCTTCCAATGTTGTCCAGGGATCATAATTCAATGCTAGCGCCACATTGAGCGAACGCGTTGAATCTGCTTTCGCCCAGAAACCCAGCGTATAAAGTTTATCTTTTATAATTGTTTGCGCACCCTGATTTAATTGCACGTTCCACGCCGCAGCGCCCGCTGTGGTCACGGTTATTTTTAAACCGCTGCGCCCATCAAAAGTACCCGCTTGCGTTGTTGCAACTGCGACATCATGTTTTTCAAAATTCCAACTGGTTAGGCCTGCAGCAAAATCATTGTTTAATAATTTTTCAGCACCCAAGGTTTCATCGAAAGCGCCCCACGCTGATTCGAGCGCAGCAGTGTTCGCGTATTTCGCCGCAAGCCATGCATTCCATTTAGTAATTAATTGCGCGCGAAATACACTGGGCCATTTATCTACCGAACCATCGTAATATTGTTGGAAAAATCCATTCTCGTTATTGATTTCAACAAAAGCGACTGCAGGATCTTCGGCATAAGTTAATTTGGTGTAGGGATTTTTGTGCGTGAGTAAATTGCGAGCATATTCTTTTTCCAAATTGCGGAAATTGTCATTCACAAAACCTAATACATGCGATTGCTTCCAACTTAATTGCGTAAGTTCTGTGGGCAATCCATCGGCAGGAAAAAATTCGCGGGAATTAATTAAATTTAAATCGACATAAATACCGTTGAGCTTCAGTTGATTAAAAAAGTAATCCAATTTTTCCACATTGGCGGTATTGAGGGTGCGACTGGTGCCTGTTGCGTAATTAATAATGCTGTTTGCTCCGAAATGATTATCCATATGATGGAAGCGCACAAGGTTCACACCAAACTTTGCCAGACGCTGGGCAATTTTTTCAGCGTTCTCGTGTGACGGCATGGTTGAACCCGCCGTAATATTTACTCCCAAAAAGCGCTCGCGTTCAGTGCCCGCAGCAAAATGACCATTCGCATCCACTTTAATAGGGCCAAATTTTCCCGCTGGAGTATGGTTTAACAAAGCGCCGACTTGTGTAATCCCGGCAGATTTATCATCAAACGGAAGTACGAAGCCCACATTTTGATTTGCTACCACAGATGCCGCGCTCGAATTCGAACTCATCGCGCTGGAAATGGAAGAGCTGGATAAAGCTGCTACCACGGATGAGTTGTTAGCCGCAGCCGAGCTGACTGACTTAAGCGAACTGGCACTCCCACCTCCACCTCCGCATGCAACCAGCGGTAACGCTAAACCAAGCGTTATGCATAAGCTTCGCAAAGCAATGTAGGGTTGGAGATAAATAAAGTTGTGTCGTAAGGACGTAAAAAGAGGACGTAACGGCATAATCAGGAATTCCGCATAATTGATTTTTATTAGTTTATTAATGCTTTGCAAACTAGCGCGCCACGACGGAACAAGATTCCAGGCTGGTTAGAGTTTATACAAGACAAGGTGTTCTTTACGTAAAGAATCGCTAACATGCCATTTGATAGATGACGTGTTTTTTAGGTTGACATGGGGTCGAAAAACGGGATAATGTCGCGTCCTTGATTTCAGACCATATTGGTCGAATCTCAGTATTTTAGGTTTCATCTTTAAGCTTTTTATAGGAGCACCACGGTGGCAAACTCACCCCAAGCCAAAAAACGCGCGCGTCAAAACGAAAAAGCTCGCAAGCACAACGGCAGCCTGCGCTCAATGGGGCGTACCTACCTGAAGAAAGTAATCAGTGCGATTGAAGGTGGCGATAAAGCTGCTGCAACAACTGCTTACGTTGCTGCTGTTTCTGTTATCGACCGCATTGCTGACAAAGGCCTTATTCACAAGAATAAAGCTGCTCGTCACAAGAGCCGTTTGAACGCAAAAATCAAAGCATTGGCGTAATAGCTTTATGCTTGCTGGTAATACCAGCGATCAAAAACCGGCTTTTGCCGGTTTTTTTTTGTCCGTTTTTTGCCCGGAGTTTTTGATAATTCCCCTGTAAATTACAGATCCATTGCTGAGTATTATCAAACCTGATCGCAAACAAATCACCCAGACTGACAAAGCGCAAAAAATCATCTATACAGTGTCATAAAAACAGATTACATTCGCCGTACAATTTTGGCCGGATCGTCCTTACGGCTACCTATAACAAAGAGCGCACATACTAAGAACGGAGACATCTCTATGCTGCCACGTGAACATTACCTCAAGCAGGCGTTCCAAGATTCCGTACATTTTCCCAACGGCTTTGAAAAAGGCGGGCTGTCTGATATTCAGGCGCGTCTCATCCGTAAAAACGGCACCTTGATTAATGCGTTGTGTATCGATGAAGTTTCCGATCCCACTGCTGAGGACTCACATATCCTCAAAGTTATCGCAAACCAAAGTTCACCTAGAAATCCCGTTGAACAAGCCTGGATAAAATACCTAAGCATTGTAAAAAGTCTTGCTGCCAACAATCCGAAGGGCAAAGGCAAAGCTAAAGCCGCAAAACCAGCAGCCGTTGAAGCAGAACCGGTGAAGCCTGCGGAAAAAGCTGAAAAGGCTGCCAAAGCCGAAACCGTCGTCGCTGCACCTAAAATATCTAGCAAAAAATCCGAGCCGGTTCCGGTAGAACCTAAAGCAAAGGCGGCAGCTAAAGAAAAAGCCGAACCGCCAAAAGCTGCCGCTAAAAAAGTTGAAGCAAAGAAAGCCGAGGCGCCTAAGGCAGAAGTAAAAAAACCTGAGCCGAAAAAAGTAGAACCTAAAAAGCCAGAGCCCAAGAAAGCCGAAGTAAAAAAAGTAGAAGCCAAAAAAGTAGAACCGAAGAAACCTGAACCAAAGAAGACAGAAACAAAAAAAGCTGAGCCAAAGAAAGCAGAGCCTAAAAAGGAAGTTAAAGTAGATACCAAAAAAAAGGCTGACACGAAAAAAGTCGAACCCAAGAAACCGGCCGCAAAAAAACGGTAACAAAGAAACAAAGCTTGATGGCTCAAGCATAAAAAAAGGCGCTTGCAGATTTGCGAAGCGCCTTTTTTTATGACTGAATTAATGAATTTAAATTATTACTGCGGAATCAAAACTTCTACTTCGTACTTTCTTCCTGCTACAACATCTTCAATTAGCGCACCAGCAAACTGAACTCCATCCACTATGACAGTCGTTTTAATAACATCGGATCGCTTAAAGCTCACATCAAAAATTGCGCCGCGAAATTCCCGTATCACTTTTGCCTGAGACCATTCGTTTGGCAATTGCGGATTGACCAGCAAACCTTTTACATCGCCCTTTAAACCGAACAAGCCTTCCACCAAACAACGATACACCCATGACACAGTGCCCGTGTTAAATAACTGACTGGAGCGCCCTGCAGTGCGCGGGTATTGATGGTAGGCGCCGCGATAATAGTTAGGAATAAATACAGGCAACTGACCGCGTTGCACATAGTCCGCTTCACTCGGACCAGGAATCATTTGCCGCAATAGTTTGTAAGCGCGATTCGATTCTTCAATCGTGTACAAGCTGTAAATATAAAAAACTGCAGCATGATTGTAGACCGAACCATTTTCTGCCGAGCCGGGATGCTTCTGCGTCACACGACCAACATCATCGCGCATTGCGGTGTAAGCGGGAGCAAACATAGTGACACCGTAGGGCGTTTCCAATTGTTGCTCGACAGCAGCCAGAATTTTTTCTCGCTGCTCAGCGCCCGCAGCACCACCTAAAATCGACCAGCTTTGTGGATTTAAATAAATGCGGCCTTCTACATCTTTTTTAACACCGAAAACCACATCGTCATCGGTAATGCCGCGCGCAAACCAATCGCCATCCCACAAATATTTATTGACGGATTCGTTAACAGTTTCCGCACCAGCACGAAATTTTTCTGCCGATGCAATTTCCTGTTGCCGCTCGCAAATATCTGCCCATAAATTCAAAGCATAAGCAGTAGCGACCGAAAGCCAACCCGAGACACCTTTGCCTTTGTAACCCACCATATTCATAGGGTCACACCAATCGCCCTGAGCAATAAAACTTAAGCCACGAGAATCGCGTGCGCTCAATAACCAATCCATAGCGCGACTGATTCGCTCAAAAACAGAATAGGTTTTATCGCCTTCAGCATCGGAAACCTGTTCATTTAAAATCGAATAGTCGTTAGTTTCGTCCAGATAAGCTTTCAAGCAAACCGGTAGCCACACGCAGTGATCTGTGTGCGGAATTTGATTGATATATTTTAGCTCTGCACCCTCGGCCAATAAAATTCCGTCAGGCATTGCACCGCTCGCCTCCTGCTGACTAAGTGCATGCAAAAATGCAGCGCGAGTGACTTGGGGCTTGATGTAACTCATGCCCATATTATCTTGCAGATAATTACGTGTTTGCGGATCTGTCGTTAAACGATTTACATCGCCATGATAAAAAACCTGACGTGGCAACCAGTGATTTACAAAATTATTTAATTCCTGATCCGGCGTTTCTATTTGCAGACAACCGCGTCCTGAACTCACGTAATCAGCGTATTCTTTTTTGGCAATTAAAAACCCTTGTTCACTTAAATATTTGTCGCGCAGCTGAATAATTTCTGCGTCATCAAATGCTGGGCCAAAAATAAAACGAAAATCGCGGGTTTGGTCTTGCGCTAAATCCAGACGATATTGCAAAACCGCCGCAGGCGTTTCATAACGCGCATCACCTTTCGTTAAAAGCTCAGCTTGCAGCGCCGATGGATTATGTAAACCGCCCTCGCCTTCAAAGGTTTCTTGTTTGGCTTCCCAGGCTTCAGGTTTCTGATCGTGAAGAAAAAAAGTTTTGTCTTTGAAATTTTTATTTTTAAAATAATCAGCCACTTTTTGATAAGGTGTGACGCAACTCGCTACAACACCACCTAAATCCGCACGATACTCGGCGGATTGATTCATCCAGGACATAAAGCCGATAGGGAAATAAGAGTACACACTTATTTTTCGCGCTTTTTCTGAAATATTGATTACTCGTAAAGCCCAAAGCTCCACCACATCACTTACTGGTAAACTCACATTAAGTTCGATGCGAATACCTAAGTGTTCGATAGTCCAGGCTAAATCACTTTTGCCAACAGAAAAATTGAATTTATCAACTTGCGCGCGCACAGGTTCGTAAGGCGCAGAAAAAAGCTCGCCGGACTCTTCATCTTTAATATAAAAAAAACGACCGGGGTGATGTGCGTAATACGGCTGCTCTGGCTGCATAAATGTTTTTGCTTCCAGATTCGGCGCGTAAGCATATTTTGCGGGCTCTGGCTGCATAAATTGCGCGACAGCGTAACCGCGACAGGTAACTTGCATCATCATTTTTTGATTCCACAGAAAACCAGCGGCGCGAGGCATGGCTGTTGCCGTGGTTAATTCAAAACGTTCGCCGTTTTGAGCTGGATGCAACATAACTAACTCCAAAATATGTATCGAAAAATTTATTCAGGTTTGCGCGCCGCCAAATCCGTTTGGATTTTGATAAGTGCTTTGTTATCGAGATTGTAAAAAAACATAATCACAACCGCAGCTAATGCAAACGCAGCGGGAATAAAAGACATGAGCATGACAATGCCAGTTTGCGATGCGGTACTTTGCGCAGTGTTTGCTACGTAACCCAAAGCCGTGAACACCGAGCCAATTACTGCCG
>Ga0247741_1001816_pt1 | contig 11894 bp, 6 predicted proteins | sample UWRJL213509R2_FD_180945 | JGI IMG/M metagenome (GOLD analysis project Ga0247741, IMG submission 180945) | Plant litter microbial communities from Arlington Agricultural Research Station in Wisconsin, United States - UWRJ-L213-509R-2 | ecosystem: Environmental > Terrestrial > Plant litter >...
CTACGGCTGCAGGATGCCGAGGGCGGCGCCCTGCGTGTCGGTGAACACCGCGAAGCGGCCGACGCCGGGCACGCTCGTCGCGGGCACCTTGATGTCGGCACCGAGGCGCTTCGCCTTCGCGGCCGACTCGTCGCAGCTCGCGACCTGCACGTACGGCAGCCAGTGCTGCGGGATGCCGGGCATCGGCGACTTCATGATGCCGCCGCGGCTGTGGCCGGCGCTCTCGAGCACGTGGTAGGTGCCCATCGGTCCCATGTCCATCGGCTTGTCGGTCATGCCCGCGATCGCCGTGTAGAACTTCACCGACGCCGCCGGGTCCTCGGTGTAGAGCTCGTTCCAGCAGAACGTTCCCGGCGTACCGCGGTACTCGCTGGCCTCGACCTTCGCGGGCTGCCACAGCGCGAACGCGCCGCCGAGCGGATCGGCAACCACCGCGTACGTGCCCTTGTCACCCATCTGCACCGGCGCCATCAGCTGTTTGCCGCCGGCGGCCGTGATCTTCGCGACGGTCGCCGCGGCATTCTCGACGAGCAGGTGCGCGAGCCACGACGGCTGCGCCGGCGCTCCGGCGGGCGTCGGCACGTAGCCGCCGATGGTGTGCTCGCCGGCGGCGATCATCGTGTAAGGGCCCGCGGCGTGGGTCTTCCAGTTGAACAGCTCGCCGAAGAACGCCTGCGCCTTGGGCAGATCCTTGGACACGTACTCGAACCAGCAAAAGCGGCCACTCGGAAAGGTCATGAGCAATCTCCTGTTTGGGATGTGCCCCTGGTCGAACGGCGCCGCCGCGGATCGACAACCCGACGACGAATTTCGTAAGCGCGCGAGATCTCAGCTCATCGCGGTCGCCGCGGTGCCCTCGGGCGGAATCTGGAGCGCGAGCTCGCGCATCTCCAACTCGACCCACCGCGCGATTTCCTTGTCGCTCGCCGAGAGGTTGTACTGCTTCATCACCTGCTCGAACTGCGCCTCGAACGCGGCGCAGTCGGCGGGGCGGCGCTCGCGCTCGAACGCCATCGCGCTGAGGACGATCGCATCGAGCTCGCGCGGCAGCTCGGGTCGCAGCTGCGAAGGCGGCGGCAGGTGCGGCCAGTTCTCGACGCCGAGGTGCGCGAGCGCGGCGAGGTCGAGGTTCACCGCGTGGCCCGTGAGCACCTCGAAGGCGACGGCGCCCGTCGAGTACACGTCGGCGCGCACGTCGACGGCTTCACCGACGCGCTGCTCGGGCGCCATCATCGACGGCGTGCCCTTGGTCTCGCCGGCGACGGTCATGTGCGACTGCGTGGCGGCCTTCGCGATGCCGAAGTCGACGACCTTCACGCCGCCCTGCTTCGAGACGAGGACGTTCGCGCTCTTCACGTCGCGGTGGATGATGCCAATGGGCGTGCCGTCGGGCTGCACCGCGGTATGCGCGGCGGTGAGGCCGTCGCAGATGCGGCAGAGGATGCCGAGCGCCACGTTGACCGGCACGGCGCGACCACCGATGCGCGCGTTCGCGAGCAGCTTCTCGAGGTCCACGCCCTCGACGTAGTCCATGACGATGACGTAGTCGTTGCCGATCTTGCCGAGGTCCTGGATGGCGACGACGTTCGGGTGCACGACGCGCGCGGCGAGGCGCGCTTCGTCGAGGAAGTGATCGACCGCGCGCTGATTCCGCGCGAGGTGACCGTGCATGATCTTGATCGCGACGAGCTTCTGGAAGCCGGCCTCGCCGCGCGCCTGCGCGAGGTAGACGTCCGCCATCCCGCCCGAGCCGAGGCGCCGCACGATCTCCCACTTGCCGAGCACCGCGCCCGCGCCGATGTGACCGGGCGGCAATGCGGGGCCGGAGATCATGTCGACGGGCGATGGCGTGCCGGTGGCGACGCCGGCGCCGAGGTTCGTGGTGCCGAACGGCTGCTGCGTGAGCTGCTGCGCCGGCATCATGCTGGTGAGGCCGGTCTTGTCCTTGCCGCCGAGCATTCCGATCAGCAGCAAGATCAGGCCGAGGCCCGCCGCGCCGCCGCCGATCGCCGCGATCGGAATCGGCATGCCGCCGGATTTCGGCGGCACGGCCACGGTGACCTGCGCGCCGGGCTGCGACGGAATCTGCATCGTCTGCGTGGTCGAGCCCTCGGGCGCCGCGGCGCCGACCGCGCGCTTGTTGCCGCCGACCTCGATCGTGGCGGAGATGCCCTCGGCCTCGATCTTCGCGATCGCGGGCTTCAGGTCGAGGATCTGGCTCACGGTGACGAAGCCGTTCAGCTGCTTCGCGACGTTCGGGTCCAGGGGCACCACGTCGACGGTCTTCGTGACGAGCAGCTGATCGCCCTGCAGCTCCGCGGAGCCGCCGACCACGCCGCTCTTGCTCGAGCGCATCCCGCCCTGCGGCAGCACCAGGAGCGAGATCGGGGCGCCGGTGGGCTTCGGGTTCTGGCCGATCTCGATGACCTCGCCGGGCGCCGGCTTGAACGCGATCTCGCGCCCGGCCATGTCGGCGGCGGTGCCGGGATCGCTGGAAACCGCGGCCCGGATCGACGCGACCTCGGCGAGCGTGGTGGCGCGTTGATCGACGGAGGCGCGCGCCGCCTTGATGTCGCCGTCGAGGCTCGCCACCGCGGCGCTCATCACTTCGATCTTCTGCGGCGCGAGGCCGCCCGCCGCGTGGCGCGTCAACGCGAAGCCGAGCGCGGCGCCACCCAGCACGAGCAGCGCGGCGCCGGCGGCGATGACGCCTTTACCCACGCTTGCCTCCGAACTTGTCGGGCTGCGGACCGGCGGGCGCATCCGCGGTGACGCCGACGTTCACCTCGTTCTTGCCGACCTTGATCGTGATGTCCTGCGTGATCGGCGCCTTGGACTTCTCGTTCCAGGCCTTCAGCTTGTACTTGCCGGGGGCGAGGCGCTTGAACGAGAAGCCGCCGTCGCCGTCGGTCACCACGTAGGACGGCGCGGACACCACGGCGATGTATGCGCTCATGTTGGCGTGAAGGTTACAGCCGAGGCGAATGATGCCTTCCTTCTGGAACGTGAACTCGCGCGCCTCCCCGGCCTTGTAGATGCCGAGGTCGAACGCGCCCGCGGGCGTGGTGGAGAACACGTTGTGGAACACGGTGTCGAAGTTGGGGAACGACACCGTCGACCCCACCGAGATCGCGGCGAGGTGCGGCAGGAACTCGCGACCGCGCTGCTCGATCACGTGGCGCTTCGGCGTGCGGGCCTTCGCCTTGCCGCCGATCGGCTCGAGCGTGACGAGGCCGAATCCGCCGGCGGCCTTGCCGTCGATCTGCAGCGTGCCGGTGAGCGTACCGATCGCGGGCGGCGGCGGGACCTTCGCGGCCTCGTCCTCGGCCTCGGAGTTGCCCTCGACCTTCGGCTGCGGCGCGGCGGTGGTATCGACCTTGATGGTCGGCGTGGTGACGCGCGGCGGAGCGCCCTCGCGGAACTGCGGCGCGATCGACGCGACGGCTTCCGGCCCCACGAAGATCTCGGCGGTCGAGAACAGCTGCTCGGCGAGGTTCTTGTTCCCGCGGGCGAGCGCGCCGGAGGCCTTGTCGAGCTGATCGGCCGCTTGCCGCAGCAGCTCGGCCTTCTCGCCGACCGGACCGAGCGGACCCTTCTTCTCGGACTTCGCGGGGGTCGCCACCGATGTGGGTGTGGCGGAACCACCGCCACCGCCGCCCGGCGGGTTCTTCTTCGCGGTCGCCGAGCACGCCAGCAGGGCCGAACATGCCAGCCCGAAAAGGGGGATCCGGAGGTTCATCAGGGGGCGATTGTACCCCAAGGGACGCTAGCCCTTGCCCCTGCGCGAGCAACGACCTACACGTGTGGTCATGGTGTTTGGCCTGTTCTCGAAGGAAAAGTCGCTTCAAAAGACGATCGAGCGCGCGACCAACAAGCTCGCGCAGCAGCCGGATCGCTGGGGAGCGCTCGAGAAGCTCAAGGAGGACGGTTCCGAGGAGGCGCTCGTCGGCCTGTGCAAGCGATTCGGCGTGACCTCGCAGAAGGCCGTCGAAGACGAGCAGGAGAAGCACTGGGTCGTCGAGGCGCTCGTCGCCAACGGTCCCGCGTCGCTGCCCGCGGTCACGCGCTACGCGAAGAACGCGGACCACCTCTCCTTCCCGCTCCGCGTCGTCGAGCGCATCGCGGATCACGACCAGACCCTGAAGGTCGCCGACGAGCTCTTCGCCAGCGAAGCGCCTGGCTACGTGCGGATGCCCGAGCGCCGCATCGATCTCATCCACTGGTTCTCCGAGTGGAAAGGCGCCACCGATGACGAGGCCATCTCGCGCCTCGCGCCCTACGTCACCGACTTCGACGAGAACTCGCGGTTCGCCGCGATCCAGGGCATGGCCGGTCGCGATGGCACGAAGATCGCGCCGTCGCTGATCGAAGCGCTGCTCCGCCCGGAGGAAGAGTCCGGACGGATCAAGCGCACGATCGCCGAAGTTCTCGTGAAGGCAAAATCCCCGCTCGGTGACAAAGCGAAGGCCGTGGCGGCCGCGCTCTCGGGTCCGCTCGCCGATGACTTCAAGGTCGACGGCGGGATTCTCAAGAGCCGCTGAGTCGTACACTCGGTGGCATGTCTGCCACCGCCGAAGCACTGGCCGAGGTCCCGCTCTTCGAGGGCCTCGACGACAACGAGCGCGCGATCCTCGCGGAGCGCGTCGACCTCGTGACGATCACCGAGGGCGAGAAGCTCTTCGACTACGGTGATCCCGGCGACTGGATGATGATCGTGAAGTCGGGCCGCGTGGAGATCTCGGTCAAAACGAAGACCGGCGAGAAGGTGTTCCTCGAGAACGCCGAGCCCGGCGACTTCTTCGGCGAGATCTCGCTGCTCGACGTGGGACCGCGCACCGCCTCCGCGGTGGTGCTCGACGCCGGCGAGGCGATCATCGTCGACCGCGAAGATCTCGATCAGCTCCTGAAGCTGCGGCCGAGCGCCGCGCTCCACCTCCTCGCGGCGACGGGAAAGCGGCTACGCCACAACGCACAGGTCTTGCGCAACACCGCCGCCCGCAACGTCAACGAGCAGGTCGAGAAGGAATCGAACATCGTGCTGCGCGTCGCGGATTGGGTCGCGAACTTCTCGGGCTCGATCACGTTCCTCGTGCTGCACGTCCTGTTCTTCGCCGTGTGGCTCGGCTTCAACTCCACGAACTACGCGTTCGATCCGTTCCCGTACAACCTCCTGACGATGACCGTCTCGCTCGAGGCGATCATGCTCTCGACGCTGCTGCTCTTCAGCTCGAATCGCGAGGGCGCGCGAGAGAAGGTGCGGTCGAACATCGAGTACGACGTGAACCTCAAGGCCGAGCTCCAGATCCAGCACCTGCACGAGAAGGTGGATTCGCTCCACCGCGAGATCCTCGCCCGGCTCGATGCATCGGCTCCCAAGCATCCCGCCGGCTGGACCCCGGCGCCGCGGCCGCACGACCAGTCGGGCTAAGCCGTGCGCGTCCGCACGGTGCCGCTTCGGTGTGCCCGCGCGCACGGCAGGCGCGCGCCCAGACTCGGTAACGTGGGACTTACGTCGGTTTTTCCTGTGGCAATGGCATTGCACGAACCTAATGCGTGAAGGACGCAGACCCCGCGACACCCACTCCTATCGTCGTCGGGATCGGCGCTTCCGCAGGCGGCCTCGAGGCGCTGCAAAACTTCTTCGACAACCTGGCCGCGGACACCGAGCTGGCCTTCGTGGTGGTCCAGCACCTGTCGCCGGACTTCAAGAGCTTGATGGACGAGCTCCTCGGCCGGCACACCGAGCTCCCGATCCAGCTGGTCGAGGACGGCATGCGGGTGGACGCCGGGCACGTCTACCTGATCCCGCCGAAGAAGGAGATGATCATCTCCGGCGGGCGGCTGCTCCTCAGCGAGCGCGACAAGAAGCAGGAGCTCTCGCTCCCGATCGACGTGTTCTTCCGCTCGCTCGCGCAGGACTGCGGTCCACGCGCCGTCGCGATCGTGCTCTCCGGTAGCGGGAGCGACGGCTCGCGCGGCATCCGCGATGTCCACGACGCGGGCGGCCTCGTGATCGTGCAGAACCTCGAGACCGCGCAGTTCGAAGGCATGCCGCGCACCGCGGCGGAGACCGGCACCCCGGACTACACGGTGCCGCCGTCGGAGATGCCGCGGATCCTCGAGGATCACGCGAAGCGCGGCGTGGCGGCGCGCGACGCCACGGCACGAACGGCCCGTCCCCGCACGGCGCGGGCCTCCGCGTTCACCGACGTGTACCGGATGCTCGAGGCCGAATACGGCATCGACTTCACGCACTACAAGCCGAGCACGATCACGCGGCGGATCGAGCGCCGGCTCAAGCTCGCCGAGCTCGACGACATCGAGGAGTACGTCGCCCACCTGCGCACCCAGCGCGCGGAGCTCGATACGCTGTATCGCGATCTCCTGATCGGCGTGACGAGGTTCTTCCGCAACGAGGAGGCGTTCGCGATCCTCGAGGAGCGCGTGCTTCCCGAGCTCGTCCGCAATGCGTCGCCGCACCAGCCCGTCCGCGTCTGGGTGGCGGGCTGCGCCACCGGCGAGGAGGCGTATTCGATCGCGATCCTGCTCCACGAGCTCACCGCCGGGATCCCCGATCGCTCGTTCAAGATCTTCGCGACCGACGTGCACCGCGGATCGCTCGAGCTCGCGAGCCGGGCGTTCTTCGGGGCCGAGGCGCTGGCGAACGTCTCGCAGTCGCGCAAGGACCGCTACTTCACGAAGAGCGGTGCGAGCTACCAGCTCGTGCCGGAGGTGCGCCAGTCGATCGTCTTCGCGCCGCACAACGTGATCAAGGACGCGCCGTTCACGCGCGTGGATCTCGTGAGCTGCCGGAACATGCTCATCTACCTGCAGCCGGCGGTGCAGCAGAAGGTGCTGAACCAGTTCCACTTCGCGCTCAATCGCGGCGGCGTGATGTTCCTCGGGCCGAGCGAGAGCCCGGCCGCCTTGCTCAAGGACTTCGAGACGCTCGACGCGCACTGGCGGATCTACCGCAAGCACTCCGACGTGCGGACGCCCGTCGATCCGCGTCTCCAGCCGCGGTTCAGCGAGCCGCGCCGCAGCATGACGCCACCGGTCACGCCGTTCGCGCGCTACTCGATGTCCCACCTGCTCGCGACGTACGACGTGCTGCTCGAAGACTACATGCCTCCGAGCTTGCTCGTGAACGACCGCGGCGAGCTGGTCCACGCCTTCGGCGGCGCGAGCAAGTATCTGAAGCCGCGCGACGGGCGGCAGGGTCTCGAGGTCGTCGAGCAGGTCGACGAGCAACTCCGCCCCTTGCTGACGGGCGGCATCCGGCGCGCCCTCCTCGCGACGAGCCCGATCACGTTCAAGAACGTCCGCATCGATGGCGGCGGCGAGAGCGCGGATATCAACGTCACGATCCGCAAGGTGGCGCCGCGCGACACCGAGGTTCCGCACGTGCTGATCTCGTTCGAGGCGATCGACGGCGCGCCCGTACGCCCCGCGCTGACGCCGATGGAGATCGACGTCGGGCAGCTCTCGCGGGACCAGCTCGGAAACCTCCAGACCGAGCTCGACTACACGAAGGAGAATCTGCAGTCGGCGATCGAGCAGCTCGAGACCGGCAACGAGGAGCTCCAGGCTTCGAACGAAGAGCTGATGTCCTCGAACGAGGAGCTGCAGAGCACCAACGAGGAGCTGCAGAGCGTCAACGAGGAGCTCTACACGGTCAACGCCGAGTACCAGAGCAAGATCGCCGAGCTCACCGAGCTCACGAACGACATGGACAACCTGCTCGCGAGCACGGACATCGGAACGATCTTCCTCGACGAGAAGCTCCGGATCCGCAAGTTCACGCCGCAGATCGCACAGGCGTTCAACCTTCTCCCCCAGGACGTGGGGCGCTCGATCGAGACCTTCACGAACACGCTCGAGCACCCCGAGCTCACCGCCGACGTGCGCCGCGTGCTGGCGACCGGAGAGCGCCGTGAACGCGAGGTGGTGGACCAAGCGGGCCACGCGCTCTTCGTGCGGATCCTCCCGTACCGGGCGAAGGGCGGCACGGCCGGTGCGGTGATCACGTTCGTGGATATCAGCGGCCTCAAGGCGGCAGAGGACGCGCTCTTCCACGAGCGCTATCTGCTCAACAGCCTGCTCTCGAGCGTGCCCGACGCGATCTACTTCCGGGATACGCGCGGCAGGTTCATCCGGACGAACCCGGCGGCGACCGCGCGCCTCGGCCTCTCGAGCCCCGAGCAGGCCGTGGGGAAGACGCCGTTCGAAGTCCCCGACCACGAGGCGGCGATGTTGCTCCATCGCCAGGACGAGGAAGTGCTGAAGACGGGCAAGGCCCAGCACTACAAGCTCGAGAGCCGGCTCCGCGATGGCGTGACGAGCTGGGACCTCGCGACGCGCCTCCCGCTGCGCGACAAGGCCGGCGAGATCGTCGGTGTGATCGGCGTGTTCCGCGACGTGACGATGGAGCGAGCCGCCGAGGAGAAGATCCGCGAGGCGGTGCGGCGTCGCGACGAGTTCCTCGCGATGCTCTCGCACGAGCTGCGTAACCCGCTCGCGGCGGTGGTCACGGCGACCGAGCTGCTCAAGGAAGAGGTGGCCTCGGCCGAGCGCGGCCCGGGCCTCGTCCAGGTGCTCGATCGGCAGTCGCAGCAGATGTCGCGCCTCCTCGACGATCTGCTCGACGCGAGCCGCGTCACGCAGAACAAGATCGAGCTGCGGAAACAGCGCCTCGATCTGCGCGCCGTGGTCGAGGAGGCTGTCGCCGCGGTGCGGCCGATGATGCAAGCCCACGACGTGCACTTCTCGCTCGTCGTCGACGGGCAGCCGCTGTGGATCGAAGCCGATGCGTCGCGCCTCCAGCAGGTGTTCGTGAATCTCCTGACCAACGCCGCGAAGTACACGCAGAAGGGCGGTCACGTGTGGCTCGAGGCCGCCCGCGACGGCAAGACCGCGTGCGTGAAGGTGCGCGACGACGGGACCGGCATCGCGCCCGACATGCTCGATGCGATCTTCGACCTGTTCGTGCAATCGAATCGCACGCTCGAGCGCGCGCAGGGCGGCATCGGCGTGGGGCTGACGCTCGCGAAGTCCCTCGTCGAGATGCACGGCGGCACGCTGTCCGCGCAGAGCGACGGCGAAGGCAAAGGCAGCACGTTCGTGTTGTGCCTCCCGCTCGTCGAAGCGGCCGCGCACGAGAGGACGAGGGATCGTGCGCCGGCCACGGTCGTGAAGGGCGCGCGCATCGTGGTCGTCGAGGACAACATCGACGCCCGCGAGATGATGTGCATCCTGCTGACGCGCGCGGGCTTCGATTGCAAGTCCGCCGCCGACGGGATGGAAGCGCTCGCGCTGATCGAGGAGTTCCAACCGCAGGCCGCGGTCATCGACGTCGGGCTGCCGGGCATCGATGGCTTCGAGGTCGCGCGGCGACTCCGGAGCAACCCGAAGAACGCCGACCTCCGGCTGATCGCGGTCACCGGCTACGGACAGCTCTCCGACAAGACCCTCGCGCACGAAGCCGGCTTCAACTCGCACCTCGTGAAGCCGGTGAAGTTCGAGCAGCTCGCGCGCCTCCTGGTCAAGCCCGACGGCGAGGCCCCGAGGAGCGATCCGGAACGCGCTCCGTCGTAGTGGAGATCGGCCCTTCCTTCGTCGGAGGAACCGGGGTAAACGGTCCCTCCAGATGCCGCGTCGCAAGGATCTGGAATCGGTTCTGATTATCGGGTCGGGACCCATCGTGATCGGTCAGGCCTGCGAGTTCGATTACTCGGGGACCCAGGCGTGCAAGGCCCTCCGCGAAGAGGGCCTGCGCGTCATCCTGATCAACTCGAATCCGGCGACGATCATGACGGATCCGGAGCTCGCCGACGCCACGTACGTCGAGCCGCTCACCGTCGAGGTGCTCGACAAGGTCCTCGAGCGCGAGAAGCCGTCCGCGGTACTGCCCACGCTCGGCGGTCAGACGGGCTTGAACCTCGCGATGGCCGCGCACAAGGCGGGGATCTTCGAGAAGCACGGCGTCGAGCTGCTCGGCGCGAACGTGCACTCGATCGAGATGGCCGAGGACCGCGAGCTGTTCAAGCAGGCGATGGCGCGGATCGGCCTCTCGTGCCCGCGCTCCGTGCTCGTCACGTCGGTCGAGGAGGCGCGCGCGTGCCTCGACGAGATCGGCTTCCCCGCGATCCTGCGCCCGAGCTTCACGCTCGGCGGTTCGGGCGGCGGCATCGCGTACAACCGCGGCGAGTTCGACCGCATGGTGCAGTTCGGCCTCGACATGTCGCCGGTGCACTCGATGCTCATCGAGGAGAGCGTGCTCGGCTGGAAGGAGTTCGAGCTCGAGGTGGTCCGCGACTCGAAGGACAACGCCGTCATCGTGTGCTCGATCGAGAACCTCGATCCGATGGGCGTGCACACCGGTGATTCGATCACCGTCGCGCCGGCGATGACGCTGACCGACAAGGAGTACCAGCGCATGCGCGACGCCTCGATCGCGATCATGCGCGAGATCGGCGTCACCACCGGCGGCAGCAACGTGCAGTTCAGCGTGGACCCGGCCACGGGCCGGATGCTGATCATCGAGATGAACCCGCGCGTCTCGCGGTCGAGCGCGCTCGCCTCGAAGGCCACCGGCTTCCCGATCGCGAAGATCGCCGCGAAGCTGGCGATCGGCTACACGCTCGACGAGCTGAACAACGACATCACGCGCGTCACGCCGGCATCGTTCGAGCCCACGATCGATTACGTGGTCGTGAAGTGGCCGCGCTTCGCGTTCGAGAAGTTCCCGTCGGCGAGGCCGGTGCTCGGGCCGCAGATGAAGTCCGTCGGCGAGGCGATGGCGATCGGCCGCACGTTCCGCGAGGCGCTCGGCAAGGCGATCCGTTCGCTCGAGACCGGCCGCGCGGGCTTCGACCTGCCGATGGCGAGCTACGGCGACGACCTCGCCGCGATCGAGCGCGCGATCAGCGTGACCACGCCCGATCGTCTGTTCCAGGTCGCGCGCGGCTTCCAGCTCGGGCTCACGCTCGAGCGCGCGCACGAGCTCACGCGCATCGATCCGTGGTTTCTCCACCACGTGCACTCGATCGCGATGACGGAGCACGGGCTCTCCGGCGTGCCGCTCGCGTCGCTCGACGCCGCGCGCCTGCGCGAGATCAAGCGCCTCGGCCTCAGCGACCGGCGCATCGCGGCGCTGACCGGTGCCACCGAAGCCGCCGTGCGCGGCGCTCGCCACGCCGCGAACGTGCGCCCCGTGTACAAGCGCGTGGACACCTGCGGCGGCGAGTTCGCGTCGCACACGCCGTACATGTACTCGACCTACGAGGACGAGTGCGAGTCGGAGCCCACCAGCAACCGCAAGGTGATGATCCTCGGCGGCGGTCCGAACCGGATCGGCCAGGGCATCGAGTTCGATTACTGCTGCGTGCACGCGGCGATGGCCCTCAAGGAAGAGGGCATCGAGTCGATCATGGTCAACTGCAACCCCGAGACGGTGTCGACCGACTACGACACCTCGGACCGGCTCTACTTCGAGCCGCTCACGCTCGAGGACGTGCTCGCGATCTGCGACGTCGAGAAGCCATGGGGCGTGATCGTGCAGTTCGGCGGCCAGACGCCGCTCAAGCTCGCGGTCGCCCTCGCGAATGCCGGCGTGCCGATCCTCGGTACGAGCGCCGACGCGATCGATCGCGCCGAGGATCGCGAGCGGTTCGGCGAGGTGATGAAGAAGCTCGGCCTGCGCGCGCCGAAGTGGGGTATCGCGCGCTCGCTCGAGGAGTCGCGCAGCGTCGCGACCGACATCGGCTTCCCGGTGATGGTGCGCCCGAGCTACGTGCTCGGCGGTCGCGCCATGGAGCGCGTCTACGACGCGAAGGGCCTCGAGGACTACTTCTTCCGCGTCCTCGGCATCGGCGGGAACGCAGCACAGGGCATCG
>Ga0247741_1001817_pt1 | contig 11890 bp, 12 predicted proteins | sample UWRJL213509R2_FD_180945 | JGI IMG/M metagenome (GOLD analysis project Ga0247741, IMG submission 180945) | Plant litter microbial communities from Arlington Agricultural Research Station in Wisconsin, United States - UWRJ-L213-509R-2 | ecosystem: Environmental > Terrestrial > Plant litter >...
GACGGAAGCCCTTTTCCCGTGGCAGAGTGCCGCATGCTTCGTCCGTCAGTCACCGGCCAGCCCGAACACGGTGATGACTACTGGTTCGCCACAAAAGACGGCACACTCATCCCCGTCTCGTGGTGGTCTGCCCCCATCGACCTCCCGTCCGGGAAAGGTGTGGTGACGTCTTTCACAGACCTTACCGAGCGTCACCTACTCGAGCGATTCGAGCGCGAACGCGATGCCGCAGAGATCCGAGCACGCGAGTCCCGAGCCGCCCAGCAGCGGGTCATGGAAGCCACCGCTGACATCCGACGGAGCACCGCCCGCGACCTGCACGACGGCGCGCAGCAACGCCTCGTCTCGCTAGCGATCCTGCTGTCCCTCGCAGCGGAAGAGATCACCGACAACAACCTGGCCCTGCGTTCGCTTCTCATCGAAGCCTCGTCGGAGGCTCAGAGCGCAATCGACGACCTCCGAGAACTCGCGGCAGGCGTTTACCCCAACTCCCTCACTGCTGGCGGGTTGGCGACAGCAGTCGACCAGCTGGCCGCGCGAAGTCCTCTACCCGTCCAGGTGGACCTGGACATCAGTCATCCTCTGAGCGCGAGTGTGCAATCACACGTGTACTTCGTCATCGCCGAGGCCCTCACCAACGCGATAAAGCACTCCGCCGCAAATGTCATCACAATCCGAGGAGAGACCGCCGGCCCGTTGCTGTCCGTGACGATCGCGGACGACGGCGTCGGAGGCGTTGACGTCACCTCAGGCGGCCTAGGGCTTCTGAGCATGCGTGATCGCATCGAGTTCCTCGGCGGGCAACTTCACATCCATTCGCCGATCGGCGCCGGCACAGAAGTCCAACTCGTCGTTCCCGCCGACAGCATCGACAACGGCGATTGAGTCGTGGGGTTCACCCCATAGGAACGCACTTCGATTGCCGACATAGTTAGGGAATGGCATACCGAGTCGTGATAGTGGATGACGATCCCACTTTTCGTCGCGTTGCCGCTGCGCTGCTGACCGCCCGTGGATTCGAGGTTGTCGGTAGCGCAGCCGACAGCGCCTCAGGGCTTCGCGCAATCAGCGAACTTCGTCCCGCTGCCGCCCTGGTCGACCTTCAGCTCCCTGACGGGAGCGGACTGGAACTCGCAGCTCAGATTCAAACCCTCGATCCAGACACCAGGGTGCTCCTGACATCGGCCGGGACCAACTATGTGGAGGCTCAACCGATGGCCGATTCCGGTGTCCGCGGATTCGTGCCGAAGGAACGACTTGCGTCGATAGATCTGGTCAGTGCGCTGTCTCTTTGAGATAGCGCAGCACCGCAACGACTCTCCGGTGCTGCGCGGAGTCGATCTCTTGCAGCTGCAGCTTGGTAAAGATGCCTGTGATGTGGCGCTCCACAGCCGGGACGGTGACGAACAAGGCTTCGGCTATCCCGCCGTTCGAGCGCCCTTCTGCCATCAGCTCTAACACGTCGTGTTCGCGCGGAGTTAGAACGGCAAGGGGGTCGTCGACACGTTTCCGACCGACGAGGGCGCTGATGACGTCGGGATCGAGAGCCGAACCGCCTTCGGCGACCCGATTGATCGCGTCGATGATGACGTCTGGGGCGGCGACTTTCTCCTTGAGGAGATAGCCGATGCCGTCGGCGCGATCGCCGACGAGCTCCATCACGTAGCGGTCGTCGAGGAACTGCGATAGCACGACTACCCCAATTCCCGGATGACGGTCGCGGATGCTCAACGCCGCCCGGAGGCCATCGTCCTCGAACTTCGGCGGCATCTGAATGTCGGTCACAACCACATCCGGCGACGTCGAATCGACCAGAGCCAGCAGCTCAGGCGCTGAAGCGGCTACCCCGACGACATCGAGGCCTGCGCGCTCCAAGAGGCGCACGATGCCCTCACGGACGAAGAGCTGGTCTTCTCCGATAACAACTCGTCTGCTGGTCACCACGGTGACGATCGTAGCTGGAGGGGGCGTTGGGTTATCCCCACAAACCGGCACTAGCCAGCCTCGAAACGCTCGGAGCAAGCCCGCGAGCAAAGTCGAGTTCGCGCTACAGACCGCTTCTTCGTTGCTCGGAAAACTGATCTTGCCGCTCTCGATCGAGACGTGCACAGCCAATAAATCGAAGAAAGCGAGCTCGCTATGTCGCACCACCTGGACTCACCGATTGCCCGCCAGGACGTCCGTCTGGACGCCACGGACCTGTATGCCTTCCGCGGAGAAACTGGAACTGCGTTGATCATCGACGTCAGCCACTCTCTGGGAAACCCGGCTGTTCCCGGGTTCCACCCGGAGGGCATGTACGAATTCAAGATCGACCTCACCGGTAATGCCATCGAAGATGTGACCTACCGCTTCACCTTCGATGACCGTGACGACGCCGGCATCCAGCGTTTCACCCTTCGCCGCATCGACGGCATCGACGCTACCGATCCCTTCGCCCAGGGTCAGGTCATCGCCGAAGGCAGCACCGAACAGGAAGTCCTCGGATCCGGCGGCGTCCGCGTGTGGGCCGGCAAAGCTGGAGATCCTTTCTGGATCGAACCCGACGTGCTGCACGCAATGGGTCATGCCGTGCAAGACGGCACCAAGCTGGACCTCGGCACCTGGACACCGGAGCAGGCCAAGAACGGGTTCGCATCCACCACCCTGTACAGCATCGTGCTCGAGCTTCCGGACGCCGTCCTGCTGCCGGCCGGCAAGACCGACAAGGCCATCAACGTGTGGGCCGTCGCAAGCCTCGCCACCGACTCCGGCGGATGGCGCTCCATCAACCGCATCGGACTTCCGATGATCCACCCACTGTTCGCCCAGTACAACGAAAAGCTCGGCGACGACCTGAACGCGGGCACCCCATCCGAGGACATGCAGATGTACGGAGAGGTGATCACCAAGGAGATCGCCAGCATCGTGCGCGCATACGGAACCGCCGAAGACCCGGACGCATACGCCGCGACCGTCGCTCACCGGTTCCTGCCGAACGTCCTTCCCTACACGGTTGGAACCCCCGCGGCATTCGGATTCGCCGGATGGAACGGTCGCTCGCTCATCGACAACGCCCCCAACGTGATGTTCTCGATGGCGGCGAACACCCCGATCGCCCTCGGCATCGGCAAGGAGTCCGTCACCTCTAAGCCCCGCGCTGAGTTCCCGTACGTGCCTACCGCCGAGTAGTAGTCGCGAACGAGGGAGAAGAAAGGAATCGAGATGACCAACACCATCGAACAACTCGGGGGTGCGCCGCTGCGGTCCAAGCGCCGCCTCTGGCCGCTCCTCGGGATGATCGCGGCCATCGTTGGCCTCCATGCGCTCGGGTGGAGTCTGCTCGCCGGCTCACATGCGACAGCTCATGCCGGCACAGCGACTCTGAGTCTCGGTATCGGTGTGACCGCGTACACATTAGGGTTGCGGCACGCCTTCGATGCCGACCACATCGCGGCAATCGACAACACCACGCGGAAGCTTGTCAATGACGGGCGAAAGCCCGTTTCCGTCGGTTTCTTCTTCTCCCTCGGCCACTCAACGGTGGTCCTCGCTCTCACCGTCGTGCTCGCCTTCGGTGCCAAAGCCCTGATCCCGTCCATCCAAGACGACAGCTCGACATTGCACCAGGTGACCGGGGTCATCGGAACGAGCGTCTCTGGCGTGTTCCTCTACCTCATTGCCGCCATCAATCTCGTTCTCCTCGTCTCGAGCAGTCGAACCCTCCGCCGCATCAACAGCGGCAGATACACCAAAGAACAGATCGACGAGCAACTCGCACCCCGCGGGGTGCTGAGCAAAATCTTCGGTCGGGTGATGAGATCGGTGAAAAGTCCCCGACAGATGTACCCCCTCGGGATTCTGTTTGGATTCGGCTTCGATACCGCCACCGAGATAGGTCTGCTCGTCCTCGCAGCGACCAGCGCCGCAGCCGGCCTGCCATGGTGGGCTCTGCTTTCCCTCCCGATTCTGTTCGCAGCAGGAATGTCGCTCCTCGACACGGCCGACGGACTCTTCATGCGTTACGCCTACGGATGGGCCTTCGCCACTCCCGCCCGAAAAATGAAATACAACCTCTGCATAACCCTGCTGTCAGTCGTGATCGCATTCGGGGTAGGAACAGCAGAGATCCTCGGGCTTGTTGGAGAACGGTTCGAACTCCGCGGACAGTTCTGGAACTGGGTCGGCAGCCTCGACCTCAACGCTGTCGGATTCGCGATCGTTGGGCTCTTCGTCGTCGTCTGGGCAGGAGCTCTCCTCCTCTCCAAGCGGAAAGCGACCGACATGACACCACCAGCAGCCACTTCAAACGTCTGATTTGCAGGTCGCAGCACAGAAGTAGTCAAACGACACAAGCACTGAGGGGAGTGCCAGCGAGAACGTTAGATCACCCCAAAGATTCGGAGTCAGAGACATGCTGATGCACAAAGCTCCATCGATGTTCGACGCAATCGACATCTTGGAAAAAGAACTGGTCGTTCAAGACCTGACCACAATCATCGACACAGGGGCGCTGCGGTCGCTCGCCCCGCTGCTCCACCCGTCGGCGATCATCGAGGGGATCATCGGGGACACCGTTTCCGGGCCCAAGGCAATCGTCCGCGAGATGAAGCACTTCGTCGAGTTCTTCCACGCCAGCTTCCACACCACAGCAGCGTCCATGTCGACCGACTTCGTCGTCATCGAGATGACCATCGAGATGACACTCCCCCGCGCAGCGCGACGATCCCACCGAAGTGTCGCGATCCTCGAACTCCGCGACGGCTTCATCTACCGCTGGACGCAGTCGTACGTCCGATAGTCACTGGCCATCACCCCGACCGAGCCTTCTTCGATAGTCATCTCCCCCCGTCTAGTAGCCGTCACCTCAATGCTGGACGGCGCACATAACGAAAGGAATATCGTGCCAAACGTCATCCTCATCACCGGTGCTGGATCCGGATTCGGTGCTCTCTCAGCACGCAAGCTCGCAAACGCCGGAGACATCGTCTACGCAGGAATCAGGGACATCAATGGCCGCAACGCTCAACGTGTTGCAGACACGCTCGCCTATGCCACCGACCACGACGTGAATCTGAAAGTCGTAGAGATGGACTCACAGTCTCAACGCTCCGTAAGTGAGGCAGTCGACTTCGTCCTCGCCGCCCACGGACGCATCGATGTTCTCGTTCACAACGTCGGTCACATGGTGACTGGTCCCGCCGAAGCATTCACCCTCGATCAGTTCACCGCCCTCTACGACGTCAACGTCCTGAGCACCCAGCGTCTCAACCGCGCCGCACTCCCCCACATGCGTCGGGCAGGGAAAGGCTTAGTCGTCTGGATCTCGAGCTCCAGCGTCAAAGGCGGCACACCCCCATACCTCGGCCCGTACTTCGCAGCGAAAGCCGCGATGGATGCGTTGGCGGTCTCCTATGCCGACGAACTCGCCCGGTGGGGCATTGAAACGAGCATCGTCGTACCCGGATCCTTCACCAAGGGAACGGACCACTTCGCCACAGCCTGGACCCCCGACGACCGAGCCGTCGAAGCGGAATATGACGAGAAGTACCCCGGGCTCCTTCAAGACGTCGCCACCCGCCTGGCGGCACTTGCGCCAACCGACGCTGACGCCTCCCTCGTTGCCGACGAAGTAGCCCGAGTAGTTGCCCTCCCCTTCGGTACCCGACCGTTCCGTACCACCATCGACCCGGCCGACGACGGCTCCAAAACGGTTTCAGACGTCGCCGACGCCACGCGCGCCAAATTCCTCCAGCGCATTGGGCTGGGAGACCTCCTTCATCCCACAGTCCCGAACGCGTGAGCAATCAACCGCTCAATTCATTCAGGTTCCAGCACCCCGATAAGCACCATCCAACGAAAGGCAGGACACGCAAATGACCGGATCACAGGCAGGGAAAGTCGCCATCGTCACGGGAGGGGCGAAGAACCTCGGAAAGCTCTTCGCGACATCCCTCGCACAGGACGGCGCCAATGTCGTCGTGCACTACAACTCCGCAAGCGCAGCCGATGAGGCAGCGACCACCGTCAGCGAACTCGAAGCCCTCGGAGTGAAAGCCATCGCCTACCAGGCCGACCTCACCACGGTCCCCGCGATCAAGAAACTCATCGACACCACCATCGAGCAGTTCGGCCGATGGGACATCCTCGTGAACACCGCCGGCATCATCGTCCGTAAACCGCTGGCCGAGACCACCGAGGAGGAATACGACAGCTCATTCCTCATCAACGCCAAGATCCCCTTCTTCTTGATGGCCGAGGCCTCGTCACGGATGGAAGACAACGGGCGAATCATCAACTTGGTGACGACCCAGGTTGCGTTCACCGCTCCTACCTACGCCGCGTACACCGGAAGCAAATCCCCGGTGGAGCAGTTCACGAAGGCATTCGCTAAGGAGATCGGCGGCCGTGGCATCACCGTCAACTCCATCGCGCCCGGTCCCCAGAAGACCAAGTTCCTGTTCGATGCGGAAAACGACCAGACGCTCGCGTGGTTGAAGAGTCTGACCATCAGCGGAGACCTCGGAGATCCGGCCGACGTTGTCCCCGTGATGCGCTTCCTCGCCGCGCCTGAGACCCGGTGGGTGACCGCGCAGACCGTTTACGTCAACGGCGGAATGATCGCGCCGATCAATTAGCGACTGGAGGGGTGGCGCGCTATTCGTGGCCCGCCTCCCCTCCTCGCACACTTCGAGCCGAAGAAATCGAGTCAAGACAATGACGGGATCCGTTCAGGCATCTTCGGCACCCGATCGTGCCCTAGGAATAGCCGAAATCGCGGCGCGGTCCGGACTCACACAAACCGCCATCCGCTGGTACGAACGCGAAGGGATGCTGCCGTCCGTCCCCCGCGGCGACGACCGTCGACGGCATTACACCGAGGACGATGCCGCGCGGGTTTCGTTCCTCGCACTCATGCGCAGATCGGGAATGTCGACCACCAATCTGCGGGAGCTTTCTCAGGTACTGGCGGACCCAGAGGCAACACCACACCGACAGCTGGAGATCCTGGCGGCGCACCGGACGTTCCTGCAGACTCGACGCCAGGATTTGGTACAGGCATTAGCCGCTATCGACGAGGCCACTTCAAAAGCCGAGAAGAGCCAAACCCTATGAGAACAGTTGCGTCGTCGCCAAAGGTCTCGTTTTGGACGATTGCCTTCGTCCTCACCCTCGCACTATGGACGAGCGGTGCACCGTCGATCCTCTACCCGCTCTACATCGACCGATGGCACCTCAACCCTCTGACGACGACAGCCATATTCGCGACATACATCGTCGCGCTGGAGGTCATGCTCCTTCTCCTCGGCAACATCTCCGACTACATCGGCCGTCGCGCGTCCGTCCTCATCGGACTTTCGCTTTTGATCGCCGGCACGCTTCTGTTCGCAGTGGCGCCGAGTGTTGGATGGGTATTCGTCGGTCGCTTCATTCAGGGTTTCGGCGTCGGTTTCATCGTCGGAGCCGGCGGGGCTGCACTGGCCGACTACAACCCATATCGGTCAACACTTCCCGGCCCCCTCAACACTGCAACGCAGGCAGTCGGGCTAACCCTTGCGACCATGGTCGGCGCCTTTTTGGTGACTTACGGACCCAGCCCACTACATCTCGCGTACTGGGTGCTCGATGCGCTGCTGGTCGTAGCCCTCATTCTCACGACAGCTCTTCCTCGCCAGAGCGCTCGATCAACGCCGAACCTAACCGGATGGCGCCCGCCAGGGTTTCATACCCCGCGCGGCAATGCCCGCGCGTACTCGGTCGCGGCGTCTGCGCTCTCCAGCGGGCTGGGAATTGCCGCAATCTATCTGGCGCTGGGATCGCAGATCTCACACGATCTAATTGCTGGAGCAAACCTCATCGTCTCCGCCGCAACCTTGTCCCTCTCATTTGCGCTCATCGCCGTTGGCGCGTGGATTTCCATCAAAGTCAGCCCAGGACGGTCAATCATCGCCGGCGCGATCCTCGGGGTAGTGTCCGTCGCAGCCTTGACGGCCGCATCCGGCACGCGATCGCTCGCGGTTTTCCTCGCAGCGTCGGGGTTAGCTGGCGTAGCCGTGGGGCTCTTGATCTCGGGGGCGATCGCAGTCACGATTGCCGCTGCGTCCGCGCGTCACCGAGCTGGCCTTCTTTCGTCATCCTTCCTCGTCGCCTATTTGGTGCAAGCCGCGGTCGCGCTCGGAGGGGGTGCAATTGCAACCGCCACGGGGGTGGGTGTCGCGACGGACTGGGTCGCGGCGGCTGTCGCCCTGATCTGCGTCGCAGCTGCGGTTCTGGCTGTAGCGGCTCGCAGGAGTGGTCGTCGCGGCGGCGAAAGTGAATAGCGGGGCCCAAGACCCGGCGAGCACTTCGCTTCCGCGAAGGAAGACCTTACGCTCGCTCAGCCTCAAACCGATCGAGAATCCGCTCGAGGTACTCCGTACCGTGAGAGCCTCGTTCGAGTCGCGCTTTGGCCAAGACAAGCTGTCGGTCGTATCCCCGAGCGCTGTCCAGATCCTGGAGATAGGAACGGGCCATCGTCACCGCAATCGAATCATTCCAGCCCTTGTAACCTTCGAACATCAAACCGTCGAGAGCGGCCTCGGCATCGGAAGTCAGCTCCGCTGACATAGTGGCACCGGTCTTCACGTTGTACGCACCGACCAGCTTCGCCCATCCGGCAAACGAAGTGTTCGGCCATTCGCTGAGCACAACGATGCTTGACGTGAGATGGGAGATCTTGTCCATCAACTCGTACGTCGGGCAGTACACAAGGACGACTCCGCCGTCAGCGACGCTCCCGGTCCGCTGGGTGACAGTTGTCGCCTTCTTCAGGGCTGTAGGTGCATTGGAAAGCTGGGGACAGAGGAGTGTCAAGCGGGCCTTGTAATGGTCTCGTAAATGGAGAGCGATGGACGGTCCCAACTCGAAGATCGGAGGCTCCGACCAGGGAAGGTAGAAGTATTGGTGCTTATCGACTTCGTCCGATAACGAGTTCATGACGGGCTAGCGAACACGAACCGGGACAGCCCTCGCGGGAGCAGGTCTGACGAGGGTGCACTCAACGTAGATCATGGCTAAGCCCGAATCGTTGGAGATGTCCAGCCGAACCGACTGCACGATGCGGTCGCGGTCGCCGGTCAACGACACCAATGTCCCAACGGGCGGAAAGACGGCTTCTTTGAGGTAGCCCGCCTTGTCACCGTCGAGGATGAAGCAGGTGGCGTAGTCGGTTTGACGACTTTCGAAACGGTAAGTGTGACCTTCTGGCATGAGAGTCCCCAAATCGTGTTTCCAGTGGCGGTCGACACTCTACGTTCCGCCCACGACATATCCTCAGCCGCTCCGCCGAACTTACAGCTTCACGAAGCCGCCACAGCTGCTGCGTCCTTTGTTTCGGCTACCTCGGGCGGGAAGCTTGTCTCCGGCGACGCATCCACCACAGCAGCGCGACTTCCCCGGCAGCGGCGGCACCTGCCAGTTCCACGCCAACATCGGGGATCAGACTTATTCCGATCAACGCTCCGACGGAAGCGACGATCATTGCGCACCCTCCCTTCGCCGGGAGATCAGGTGCCGGGTTCGCCGGCTTGCCCGACTTCGAAGAAGCCGCCACACCTCCAGGCCCCCGTGTGCCTCCCGACTTTTTCTGCGGGACATACGCGTTCGGCACCGTGTACTGCTTCTGAAGTGGAACGAGACGGGGGATCGTGACAGGTGGTCCTCCAAGCCACGAGCTTTCGATTTCCGATGCTTTAGCCGCTTGGAGAACAACCTCAGCCGCGAGCCCCGAGCCTTTGATGTGCGCCCATGCGGCAGCTGTGAGTCCGCTCTTTTCGAGATGATCGATCGCCGGGAAGAAGTGGGCCGACGATGCGGCCGTCATCTGGCCGATTCGGTTTCCGTCCACTCTGACTTCGACGAATTCGACCGTGCCACGCGGTTTGACATCCGCTCCACGGTGCAGGGTGACCAACAGGAGGGCCCTACCTTCGGAGTTCACATACTTGGCGAGAGCATCGAAGTGCTTATCTTCCCCGGTGACCTGCAATCCGCCGCCCCACGGAACGATCGAGTAGGGGACTTCCGGCGGATCATTCAGCGGGACGAGCACATGCGGCTCCGCAAGCGCCAATCGGACATTCGAATGAAGCTTCAACTCGCCCGTCTGCCAGTCATTGCGCGAAACGGCCCAGACCCGGGCGGACGTCGTGGGCACAAACCCGCTAACGATCACTCGATCCAGATGCGGCTTGTACGCAACGGCTTGTTCGCGATCAAGATAACCGACGCTCTGACCGTTGATACGAACGGAGACAGCGTTCCGATCATGAGGATTATCGGGCTCTGAGATCAAAGACGCGTCCACGTCCAGCTCAACCTCTTCGTCCTTCTTGAGGGCTCGGCCGATGGCCGCCCGGATCTCTGCCTCGCGGAAAGACTCGCCAACGATTTCGACCGACGCCCACCCTCGTGAGCTCGGGAAACGGTAAACGTCTCCAACACGAGAAATGGCCGTAGACGGAACGGCATCCGGAACCGACGACGTCCCGGTCTCCTCATCGACCGAGATCGGCGAAAAATGTTCGGTCCACTGCGTCCCGTCCCACCACCGAGCCTGACCTGGGTGCTGACCGTCGTCGTACCAACCTTCGGGAGTCGCCACTTCGTTCCTTTCCGCGCGAATGCCGCGAGCATATCGGGAATTGAGAGCGATTCGACAACCCGTCTGAGGGTGAGGTCACCACGCCGGCTCGCCGTTCCCGCCGGCTCGTCCAACGACCCGGAAACCGGGAAGGTGCCCGCCCGGTTCGCCTGCCGCCCCGGTCGGCGGGGCGGGTGGTAATCGGTTCGGGGTGCGAGGTGGGAGACGAGCCGGAGACCGCCGCAACGTGTCGGCTTCCGGATGACGAGAGTCACTTCCGGTTTGAGAACCGTCTTGGCGCACTCATCGTCCTGGGCACGGTGGATGATTGCCGAGTGGTGCGGATTCGCTCGGTTGTGTGCTGAACGTGTCGTCTTTAGCAGTCGTCGCGCAGGGAGATGTCACTGGCCATCAGCTCAGTACTTCGCGATATTGCGCCGCATCGAATACGGCCACGAAACACAGGTACCGCGTAAACGCCTCGAGCGACTCGACTCCAGCGGCCTCCATGAGGGCCACGATTGGCGTCTCTGCGTCAAGGTGGTGAACAATCCACGTCGCCCGTAGCCGCTGCGTCGTCAGCCGGACTCGGGTGGGTTGTCCGCGGTCGACGAAGTTCGAGACCAAGTTCGGATAGAACGTCGTGTGGTTCTCCCGGAACGCGTATTTCCCAGGGTCCGTTGACGCGACCCGTTCAATCAACGCACCCTCCCACTCGCGGAGCACCGGCACGCTCCTCGCCCTGTTCCCCGTCACGTCGACCAGCACCCCCAGTTCGTCCACCTGAATGTCCGCCACTCGCAGCTCACCGATTTCCGAGGCGGAGAGCCCGGCGCCCGCGCCCAGCGCCAGAAGAACCGACGCATTCGCTCGTCGGCCTGCGGTGGACTGCCCGCTCGCCCAACTTCTCAGGCTGACGAGCTCTTCGGCGGAGTATGGCGCTGACGGGTCTGACGGAGGAAGGGCTTTCAACCGTCGCGGTGCTGGCTGCGCGAGGATCTCGGACATCCGCAGGAGCTGCGAACGCAGATTTCCGCGCGACGCCGCCTTCAGCTCGGGACAGCCGACGGAGATGAACCGGGCAATGGTGTCGCGATGGAAGACTATGTGACGTTCGAGCGGGAGGCCTGCAGTCTCCCAACACCAGTGGACGAGGCGAGTGGCTGCGGAGTTGAGGTCGGCCGTGTCGTAGGGCAGGGCGTTGACCGTGTCGGCAACCGCGGCGAGAGTGAAATCTGTGGCGGAGCGTGGCCACTGGTGCGCGACCGTTGAACCGTCGGCGCCAGGTTC